>Ga0326513_10003517_pt1 | contig 11344 bp, 15 predicted proteins | sample 2_2465_0518_D_FD_203654 | JGI IMG/M metagenome (GOLD analysis project Ga0326513, IMG submission 203654) | Bovine rumen microbial communities from UC Davis, California, United States - 2_2465_0518 | ecosystem: Host-associated > Mammals > Digestive system > Stomach > Rumen | place: USA... | reverse complement strand
AAGTGCTGATGACAGCTACTGATGCGGTGGAAACACCAGTTGTGGTTAAGATCGCAGAGGGCGTTGATATTTACGACCTGAAGGATCTGCATAATGGGCGGAAAACCAACAGCATTCAGGTGAACAAAGATGGTAAGTACACTATCACCGAGGTCACAAAGGTTAATGACGAGTATTATGGTCGTCTGAAATCCGGCATAGGTTGGGTTTGTATGGACGACGTTCGCGCTAACCTTTGAGATAAATCTCCATATTTCATTCCTTTCGGGCTGGTTACTGGTCATGCGGTGGCCAGCTATTTAACGGGCCGAGCGGAGCTTAAATCTAAACGCGCGGGTCGATGCTCTGCGATGACACCCTAGAGCGTCCTGTATCACTCGTCATTTATATTTTATGGGTTATGCTGAAAGTCCTTTCGACATTGATGGGCCGTACAGGACGCTCGTTTTTAAATGAAAAACCAAAAAATTCCCCGGGTGGAAATTTCAGAAAACTTTTTAGGAGATTGTAATGGGTAACATTAAAAACATTTATTTTGATTGGAATAAAGCAGGTTCCTGTCAGGTTAGGCAGTATGACCATTTGTCTAACCGTGTGATATTCGGGAACGCCCCAAAATTTGAGAACTATTATCTCCTTGTCGCCATGAAAGAGTCGGAGAGCGACGAGCAGGCTAAGGAGATGAGCCCCATTAAACTTACGAGTCCGGTTTGGCTTATCCCAAACTCGTATACTCAGATGGTTCAGCAGATCAAGTTTCAGATTTGTAACCAGAATACAGACGGGACTTTTGAACAGCACAGTGCGGAATACACAATCGATGTTGTTAAATCCCACGGACACGAAGGTGAGGACATCGATGTAGATCCTTCGCCCATGTACGATGCGTATAAGGAATACGTTGATGATCGTATCGAGGAGCTTATCGACGAAGCTGGTGGTATTTCGGTTGACACCAGGGAATACGTTGACGAAAAGATCCAGACCATGATCGCCGCGGCTGGAGATGTTGCCATAGATACAACGCTTTCTGTATCTGGTGCAGCCGCAGACGCTAAGGCTACCGGCGATGCTATAAGTGAAACAAATGAGCGTTTAGCTGATGCAAAAAGCGCAATTGACTTTACAAGCAGTTCACTATTACACATTGACCACACAGGCACATATAATTACAGTGATTTTGTACAAGGCATTAGAAGGGCAAACAATCATGATTTCATAGAAAATGTTGGCAACAGATGCACAACGGGGGTTGTTTTTACTTTGCTTTCGGGAGACGCTGTTAGCATTACAAACAACGTTTCTGAACAGGAAGTATACATTCTTACAGATTCAACCGGGAGCGGGTGGAAATCCGGTTCTTTTAATTATATTGTTCCAACCGATGGCATATACTGGGCAATTGTGCGAAAAAATGACGATTCTGCTATTGCGCCGACAGATATAACTGCAACACTTAAAATTGAGATACAGACATTAGCGGCAAAAGCATTAAACAAAGTCGATTCAGTGATGGATTCTGTAAAGAATCGTATGGAGGACATTGATGGGTATTATTATCTCGACCCAAACAATTTTGAAATAGGAGCAATACAGATTTCTGCCAGTGGATGGAATTACCCTTCAAACAACACGAAAAGAGTTAGAACAAAGGAAGGAGTTACTTATCATCTTAGCGTTGGTGATGTTATTTCATTAAGTGACTATACAGATGCAAGATTTTACCTTGGTTGGAAAAACGAAAATAATGAATATAAATATGCAGGTTGGGAAACAGAAGATTATACAGTAAGAGAAGCCGGGGATTATGTAATTTTACTTGCAAATGTAACAGAAGTGGATCGAACAAGCATTTATGCTCTGTTTAATTTGTTATCAATAAAAACAAGCAATTACGCATTAAAGAGTATTGATATTGATAATGCAATTATGGAGCAGGATGCAAAACGCTTGGATTCGTTTCTTTATGACAGGATGTGTATCCCATTCACTGTAAATGAAGCGTACATTTCAAACACGTTTAAGCCGAATACAAACAGAATAAGTTTTGACGTGCCATATCCTTTTAACAAGGGAAGCAAAATTGATATTACGGTTGGTACGGGCGAAAAATTCTATATGATGTATTTTAGGAAGGTAAACAATACCGGAAACAAAAACACAGATTATGAATATATAAGCGGGAGTGTCACAGGATGGCAAACAACAAGTAAATCGTATACTGCAACAGAAGATGTGTATGTTTATGTAACGGCGGCGTTTACCGGGGACACAAGAATTAAAAAAGACACAGTAAATACAAAATCAGTTGAAACAAAAGCATATGCAATCGCAGATACAGATGAACTTCCGGATTATTGGAAAACGTATTTGATGACAAAAAATGCCGCAATAAACAACGCAATGGATGCTATTGGCGGAATTGGTGATGCGTTTGTGTTTTATACCGATCCGCATTGGGGGAGTAAAAATCAGAAGCATACACCTAAAATTATTCAGAATATGCTTGAGAACACAGCTCTGCGAAGCGTTTACTGCGGCGGGGACGTGATTGACGGTGGCAGTGGTGGATTCTCAGAATATTGCAAGGCATTTAGAGGAATTACCGTATTCACTGCCCGTGGAAATCATGACCAGAATCCAATCGCAACAGACCCGACCGACATTGTACCGGATTCCGAATATTACAACAGGATTTTGAAACCGATTGAATACTTTGTAAATACGGACGGCAGATTGTATTTCTATCGGGACAATGTGTCCGAAAAAATACGGTATATATTCATGGACAGCGGAAGCAACCGTGCAGATACTCTTGATACTACACAACTTACATGGATGCAGAACGCATTGACGGAACTTGATTCTGATTGGAGTGCGCTTGTTATTCAACACATTGTTTTCACAGGAGCTGAAGCATCATCAACAGCACCATCATCAACAGCACCATTGAACTTCGCCGGACAAGGAACAAAAACCATAAACGCAATAAATGCAGTATGGGAACAAATGCAATGTACATTTATCGGACTTGTCTGCGGTCACGTTCACAGGGATTATGCGACAACGGATTCTACATACGGTTATCCGATTATTGCGACATCCTGTGATGTAGGTGGAACCGGAAGAACACAGTATGACCCTGTAAACGGAGCAACACCCGGAACAACGGATGAGCATATCTTAGATGTTTTCGTGATTGACAAGGAAAACAAAACAATCAACACAATTCGAATCGGTGCAGGACAAAACCGAACATTCGCATACGGAAACTGATTGCGTTTCAAATAAAGAGGTGTGTATGGAATTACAGACAGGATACACAGACGAAGAAATCTGCAAATCCCTCATGTCAGAGCTTGAATCCTTGTCGGATGAGGAATGGGAGATGCTTGAAAGGCCGGACAAGTAAGCGGATTAAATAAAGATTTAGACTTGCAACAGTAAAGGCCGATTTAGTTAACTGGGGCATACGTTCATCCCTGCAAACGAAGAAGACCCCGCCGAAGCAGAGTCTTGATCGCATTACCATCTCATCTCGATTGCTAACACATTTCGATACAGATAGGTTCGTATGTGTTTGTGGGAGCAGGGCATTGCACACTCTGTGCGAACCCCTTCGTCTATATTTAGGAGAGGGACCTGCTCCTTCTGGTCCGAGTAATTGTATCCGATAACTAGCTTGTCGTCGTATAAGTAGACAGAGTTTACAAATACGGCGATAAGTTTTTTCTGACAATTCCGGTCTTTGTAGTCGAGATTTCTGAATTGTTCTAAAAAGTAAACAATGTGGTCTCTGGTCAGTTCCATCTGGCTGGAGACCTTTTTGTCGGCTAGTGTGGCAGCTAGCACAATTTTCTCTCCATTTAGTTCCTCGATTCGCGACTTCACCAGATCGTAAGGCATACCCTGCTCGACCGATCTGACGAGGTTGCCTATCGCGATTTCTACATCTCTTATATTTTTTTCGATTCTTTCTATCTCTTTCTTCTGATTGTTAGTCTCCAGATAGTAATTCCAGGTCGCATCCACAATGAAGTCGAATACAGTTTGGTCCTGCAGAAGCTCCATTGTACGGGCGATCACAGCTTCCTCTATGTCATCCCTTCGCACTGGCTTCTTGTCGCAGGCATGCTTAATCTGTTGCGTGCAGACATAATAGTTATATTTGCCTCCATGCCTGCCGTAGCCAGACTTGCCGACCATTGGAGCACCGCACTTGCCGCAGAAGAGCTTGTCTGTCAGAATATAGTCGGTGTAGTCCCAGTCCTTATGTGGTCTGTGCTTGTTGGTCTTAAGTCTCTCCTGACAACGGTCGAATAGCTCGTCTGAGACTATACGGGGCATACCGTCTGGATCGCGGATTACGTCCTTGTATGTATACACGCCTTTATATTTTTCGTTGCTGAGCATTCGCGGGAAGGAGTTTTTGGTGAAGCGGTAGCCCTGAGAATTGAACTTGGCTGCTAGCTCCGCCATGGAAAGTCCTTGCGCGTACGACTCGAAGATTGACTTGGCTACTGGCGCTGTCTCGGAGTCCAGTTCATAGGTGTTGTCTACTGATATTCTGTAGCCGAACAGCATGTGACCGCCGATTACCTTATGCTTCTTAGCTGATTCGAGCAGACCGCGTTTCACATTCTGGCTGAGCTGCTTGGAGTAGTATTCGGCCATTCCTTCCAGCACGGATTCCAGTATGACTCCTTCCGGTCCTTCGCTTATATTTTCAGCGACGTATTCCACACGGACGCCGTTCTTCTTGGCTCTGTACTTGTTGAAAGTAATCTCTTCTCTGTTCCGGCCAAATCGGTCAACCTTCCATACAATTATGACTTCAAACTGCTTCTTGGCTGTGTCCTTGAGCATCTGCTGGAACTCTTCGCGATTGTCATTGGTTCCAGTCTTGGCACGGTCACAGTATTCGTGGATTACGGTATAGCCCTTTGTTTCTGCGTACTTACGGCCGGCTGCGAGCTGTCCTTCTATTGACTGTTCTGTCTGGTTGTGGCTTGAGTAGCGTGCGTAGATTACGGCGTTCATGATATTTACCTCCTAGCTGGATTATAGCACGGATTCGCACGAACTACAGGGCACATAATGAAGTAATAGGTGTATTTCTGCGAAAGGAGAAAGTTATGAGAGAATATGCTATGAAATGGGAAACCATCCCCGAATGGGATAATGATGTTACTGATACGGAGGCCGCAAAGGCATGTATGGGTCTTGTCGGCGACGTGCTCGTCGGAGGCGCAGGTGAAGTCCTGCACTTCACGGGGAGTTGCGTTGTAACGGCAGGCGCATGCCTGTGTTTGCTCGGCAATTCGTTGGTGATATCGGCTCGCCATGGGCTGGTTCGCCATTATAGTACCCTTGAGACGTATCGGTCTCAGAGGTACACCGACAACTGAATACGACGGCTCGCCTGGTGCCAGAAACCAGGCTTTATTTTTTTCGCAAGAACTACAGCGCACATAATGAAGAGTATAGATTCTACTCTTCAGAAAGGAAAAATATGAAGACTTTATTTGATAAGGTAACTGATGTTCTGGGCATTGCCCTTGCACTCATCGGTGCGATCGTACTGATCGGCGTAATCCTGATTTGGGTTATCGTCAAGACATTACAGCTCTTGGCGATGGTCCTGGTGGGATTGCTGCTGGCTGGCGCAATCGTGCTGATGGTATGGGCGACCATTCATCAGATGCTGGACAATTAAATACGAGGCTTGCCGTGGGCCCGAATCACGGCTTTTCTTTTTTTCTTTGGCTATTTTTTCATGCCGAATAATGAAGCATAAATTGTCGCCATGAAAGGAGGTAAACATCATGGCATTTGGTATGAATTTAGAGGGCATTGGCGCCCAGATCGGAAGCATGAGTAAGGAGGGTTTGGAGAAGCTCAACGAAAATCTAGACAAGCTTGTAACCGAGCAGCGGAGACAGAATGACATCACCACTGTGACGGTGGGGCTGACTTTGATGGACGATGAGAACTTCCAGACCAGAGCAAGAGCTCTTCTGGACGCCATGATAAGCGACCTCGAGTACAAATACCTGTGACGTGAACGCAGGCGACAACTTCATAACGTGGTTAGCCCGGTACCCAGAAATCCGGGCTTATATTTTTTCATGCCTCTTAATGACAAGGAGGTTATTTATATGCAGACAATTAACACAACGTGCGTCGACCAGTGGGGTTGGATTCGCACTACTTATGTTGGCGTTGGTCCACTGAAGACGAAAAGTGTCTTCGAGTACAGCATGGCGGATTCATGCAGAGAGGAAGCTAGGCAGCTTATGTATAAGACTGCTGTAGAAGAATCTCTGGCGATTCCGCTGGCGACTGTAAAGAGAAAAAGTCCGTCTTCGGTGGTAACAAAGGCACCTTTGAAGAAGGTAGTCTACGAATTGTGCCACTGGGCGCACATCGAGTAAAACTGAATATGGGGTTGCCGTGTGCCCGAAACACGGCCTTTTTGTTTTTGGTTATTTTTTCAGCCTCCGTAATAGAGAATGGGTAGACCCCAGACAATGACCGCAAAAGAAGTGTATAAGCGGCAGTCTGGTGACACTTAAACCTAGGATTATATTTTTTGCTCGCACGAACAACAGTTCTATTAATGGAATAATCCACTATAACATTAAGGAGGAACAAATTATGAACAGAAAAAAAGCAAAAACAATGCTGGTTGCAGGCATCCTGTACTGGTTGGGCAGTGAAGTGCTTCAGGTAATTCTGAGGCAGTTCAGTGACAACATAGCAGTAGGAGGGCTCTGCCTGTACCTGCTGTTGTTTGCGCCTGTCGTAATAATAGTAGACAGGTGGAACTATTCCGATGAGGAGGAGTCCTAAACAGGGCTCCTTTTCTTTAACTGAGTAAAAGAACTTAAACATATGTTCGCCGAAACGCTTGTTCTTTTGTATTTGGCTCGCTATACTGTTAATCAGGAGGTGACAGCATGAGACATTTCAACGAACAATGGACGGCGGACGTGGTTGGTAAACTTCATTATCTGAATGTAACTCAAGCGGAGCTGGCTTATTGCATGGGAGTAACTCCTGCGTACCTTAGCAGTATACTCAACGGCAAGAAAAAGTTCGAAACCCCGTATGCCAAGAAGATGGCCCAGCGGAGAGTCGAACAAGCGGTGAAACTACTCGAGTACGAGATTCTTAACAATGAAGATATTTAACTGGAACTCAGACCCGTCTAAGGAGGTCGAGCGTGAATTAGGGGCAGAGTTCATTCGTGCGGTTAAGATATTTTACCAAGATGAAGAGAATAGGAGGATGTTTGATGAGACTTTACACATACGACAGTCTGTACAATCTGAGCAAGCACCGGTTCCTGGAACTGAAACACCATTGTGCGCAGTATCCGACGTGGAAAGAACGGCGTCGGCTGAATGATACTCTAGGCGCTTTTGACTGCTTACCAAGATACGATCCAACCGGAAGGCTTGCTATAGAAAACAAATGGCTTGACGATCAGACGCGTCCCATCGAAGAAACGCTTGCCGAAATGTATCCAGAGCCATTAACCGACGGTCAAAAAGCTGAGCTCATGTTCCTTAAGGAGGCTATATTCTTACCTGAGAACAAAAAGCCGGACGTCATCACGTTTCAGTACCGCAAGTTCTTCTGGCTCCTCGACAAGAAGCTGTGATATTTTTTCATGGTCGTTAATGAAGGAGGATTTAGTTATGAAATACTATTTGTCAATCGTGTGCGAAAGCAATGACTACACAGTTGCACCTGACGACTATACTGAATATTTCATTAAAATTATCGGAGGAAAAGCCTTCCTCATGGTAATGAAGGAATGTCAGATCGTCGGCTTGTTTGCAATCGATAAGCTGGAAGAATTCGCGGCACTCGAAAAACTTAACGATTAGGACTTTGGAACTAAAACTTCATAACGCGGCTAGCCGGGTGCCCTGAAATCCCGGCTTATATTTTTTCATCGCCAATAGTAGGAAGAGGCAGAAAGGAGAAGATATGGTCAACTATATGGACGAAATCAAAAAAGTAGCAGCACACTGGGGCGACCGAATGCCCATGATGGCGATGGAAGAATGCGGCGAACTCATTCAGGCTATATCCAAGGACGAGCGTTATAGAAATACGTTCACCGAGGAAAAACTTCTGGAAGAGATGGCCGATGTAGTAATTTCCATTTGCGCACTCATGGAGCTGCGTGAATTGACGCCCGAGGATTTGCAGGAAAAGATTGATGCGAAGTTAATGAAGAATTATTGAGGCAATTTCAACGCCTCTTCCTTTTCGCATCAACTACAGCCTTCTTAATAGGAAGCAATAGGGCTTCCACTCATGATATTTAAGGAGGTAATAGATATGAAACAGAGTTTTAAAGATTGGGTAAACGCTTGGGCAACCAAGAAGAACCTTAAAAAGGGATTAATGGTTTTGGTCAAGACGTACAACATTGAGACCGACGGACCTTTTAATGACGAGAATCGTGGAATCACTCGTAAACCACTTGATAGGAAGTATGTTTACGTGAGGCTTTGCGACCATTTGAGAGAAAGGGACGGAGGAGATGGGTACGTAATGTGCCAGAATTTTGAAATCCCTGGAGGTTATATGGTTGCGGCAATTACAATGCGTGATTGCCTGAAGTATAAGGCTTTGGTTGAAATCGGTTATGAGCCGATTATCGACCTTAAAGAAAGGAGGAATGAGTTGAAAAGAAAGGTGTCCTAACACGGCACCTTCTTTTATATTTCGCACGAAAAACAACGCCCTTAATGGAGAAGAGAAGATAGCTCAACGGGAGAGCGCTCGGAAACGAGAGGTAATAGGTTCGACCCCTATATGCTCTTTTTCTGTTTTCGGTTATTTTTTCATGACCGTTAGTGAGAAGACAGAGCGAGACACGCAAGTGTGGTCGAGAGGCCACCCGTTGGTAGTCGTTTGCGTTGGGCGGCTATCCTAGCTGTTTTCTTTTCGGTTATTTTTTCACACCCCTTAGTAGGAGGAGACGACAGTGTCTCTTATTTTTTTGTGCAGTTGTAGAAAGGAGAAAAACATGGCACAGAAATTTTTCGACATCGAGAAACTCAACGACGTTTACTATGGCGAGATCACCGGCAACCAGTCAATCATCGCGAAGGGCAAGATCGGGTCACACGATTTTGCCATCATCAACCGTACCCTCAATCCCTGCTCGTACATTCGGCTTAACCCGGACAGCCCGTTTCTCGGCAAGGAGGAAGAAGATATTCCGATCGACTGCCATTACGGTCTGACGTACGCCAGGAATCACTCGACGCTCGGGTTCGACGAACTGCCGATTGGCTACTGGATCGGCTGGGATTACGGTCACCTTGGCGACTATTGCAATGGTGATATTCGCCCGGTCGATGGAGTCTCGCACAAGTGGACCTATGAGGAACTGATCCAGGAGATGATCTACGTTTGCGGACAGCTGGATGCAGCCGAGTACGCAGAGCAGGCTAGCGAAGGCATCGTAAGCAAACTCCAGGAGCAGCTTGGGAAACTGCATGAACTGAATGCTCAGATGGAAGAGTTTTTAGATAAGAGATTTAAGGAGGTAGAGGAATGATTGACAACAACATCTATGTAGTAGGACTGCTGGTCGAGAAGTATGTAGACCAGAGCGTATCTGGCCACAACTGCAGCTTCGATTACGAGAACGAAGTATTCGAGCGTTATATTTTAATGCTCAAGAAGGACTGGCTGAAGTTTGAGATCACTCTGTCCAACAAGGAAGGCGAGTGCGGTTCTGGCTGGTGCTGCGCATCCTGGGGCGAAATGGATCTGAAGCAGGTTGCACAGTTCCGGCCCTTCAACTATGTCCCTAAGGAAACTCTGATCCTCAAGGGCGCTGATATTCGGTACGAAAGGGATGACTACGAGGTCGTTGGCAACTCCGTCATAGGCGAAGACTACGATTACTACGGTGACGATGTCATCAAGACCAATGTCTTTACCTATAACGAGTGCGGATACGATCCCTACTATCCGTCCGGTGGCGTAAGCGTCAATATGGACCTCTTCAAGCCCCTTAAGCGCGGTTTTGAGAAGAGACCTGTATGGATATTTGCCGGCGGTTCCGGTCTTGGCAAGTCCACCCTTGCTATGCATGCGTTTAGAGAAGGCGCTTATGTATTCGAGACCGATTCAGCCGATGAGCTGCCGGAGGTTATTACCGCTGATATTATCGTGCTGGGCAATCGGTCTGGGTTCACACTGGAGGACGTTAAGGCTAGGGTCTTTGGCGACGCGGAAATTATTGTTGTTGATTTCAGAAAGGAGAACTGAACATGGACATGGGCATTAAGTATTACGTGGTAACACGTGGCGAGTACGAGGATTACGAGATCGTCGGTGTAACGGCAGACAAGGATTGGGCGGAAAGATATTGCGCACTCCACGAGGACTGCTCTATGGAAGAGCACAAGATGAAGGAAGGTCTGGAGATGACCCCGGAAGAGCAGAAGATGCCGCTGAACACTGAGGTTACCGTGAAGTGGGACGTTGCCAGCGAAACTGCTTATATTTGGGATAGTTCTCGCACCACACACGATCCTATTGCATGGACTGTAGATGGCGCTACTTTGCTCAAAGAAGGCTCTGCCGGCAGCATTTACCTCAGGAAGATTTTCTTCGGCAAGATGGCCCTGGACGTTGACGAGACTTGCGTTCGGATCTGCATGTCGTCTAAGGTCCTGTTCCGCTCAACCCTGGACGAAAAGCGGGCAGTCTGGAAAAAGCATCGCATGGATCAGGCACGGGACCACCTGCATGGCGTCACGATCGAGCCTAGAATCTTCCATCACGGAGTCGGTAGTTCTGGACGGTATCCGTGGGCGAAATTCGAAGGTTTTCTTGGTTGTGAACGTCGGCTCGAACCCGAGATCAAGGAGATTGTCAAAGAAGAGACCGGCATCGACTTCGAGATCAATGATGATATTTCCGACAATCTCAACAAGATAAGGAAGTTTCTCTACAACCTGGACTACGAGTACGATGGCCTGCGGATCCGTGGCAAGAAGCTGAAATTCGTGTTCAGCAAGCACATCGCCAGCAAGGACCTGGATCACGAGATCTCTTTCGACTACGACGATGTACGGCGGCGTGTTGAAATTATAGATAGCATTTAAGTAAAAAGGAGGCGCGCTATGAAGTTCAATCCCGAAGGTACAGTTAAGACCAATCTCGATACTATCAAGACCGACATGAAACAGCAGGGCTACTACTTCTCCGGAACCAGGAGAGACGACGATGATATTCGTCTGGTCTTCGAGATGTATCTGTCCCGGAAGCCGTACAACGTCAAGGAGTCCAACATCGCGATCTC
>Ga0326513_10003516_pt1 | contig 11345 bp, 4 predicted proteins | sample 2_2465_0518_D_FD_203654 | JGI IMG/M metagenome (GOLD analysis project Ga0326513, IMG submission 203654) | Bovine rumen microbial communities from UC Davis, California, United States - 2_2465_0518 | ecosystem: Host-associated > Mammals > Digestive system > Stomach > Rumen | place: USA: California... | reverse complement strand
GCTAGAGCAGAGGTTTTAACAAACCTCGGTGGATTCTCAGGAGCATTCTCTATGGAGAAGTTCAAGGATATGGAGAAGCCAACACTTGTATCTGGTACTGATGGTGTAGGTACAAAGTTAAAGATTGCTTTCACAATGAATAAGCACGACACAGTTGGTATTGACTGTGTAGCAATGTGTGTTAATGATATCGCATGTGCAGGTGGAGAGCCCCTTTTCTTCCTTGACTATATCGCATGTGGAAAGAATGAGCCAGAGAAGATCGCTACAATCGTTAAGGGCGTAGCTGAAGGATGTCTTCAGTCTGGTGCAGCACTTATCGGTGGTGAGACAGCAGAGATGCCTGGTTTCTACCCAGTTGATGAGTATGACCTTGCAGGTTTCGCAGTAGGCGTTGTTGATGAAAAGGATCTTATAACAGGTAAGGATATCAAGGCTGGTGATGTTTTAGTTGGTATCGCTTCAAGCGGTGTTCACTCAAACGGTTTCTCACTTGTTCGTAATGTATTTACAATCACAGAGGAGTCATTAGCTAGACATTATGATTCACTTGGAACAACACTCGGTGAGGCTCTTATTGCTCCAACAAAGATTTATGTTAAGGCTTTAAAGTCAGTTAGAGAATCAGGTGTCACAATTAAGGGATGCAGCCATATCACAGGTGGCGGTTTCTATGAGAACGTTCCACGTATGCTTCACGACGGCGTTAGAGCTGTTATCAAGAAGGATAGCTACAAGGTTCCACCTATTTTTGAAATGCTCAGAACAGATGGAAACATCGAAGAGAAGATTATGTACAATACATTTAACATGGGTATCGGTATGGTACTTGCTGTTGATCCTGCTGATGTTGATAAGACACTTGCTGCAATCGCAGCTGCTGGTGAAGATGCGTATGTTATCGGTCAGGTTGAAGCTGGCGAGAAGGGAGTTACTCTATGCTAAGAGTAGCTGTCATGGTTTCCGGTGGAGGAACCAATTTGCAGGCTATAATCGATGCTATTAAGGCAGGCGAGGTTACCAATACAGAACTCGTTGCGGTAGTCAGCAATAATGCTGATGCTTATGCCCTTGAGAGAGCAAGACAGAACGGAATAGAGGCAGTTGTAGTTTCACCTAAGTCTTATGAGACAAGAGATGAATTCAATGATGCCCTTCTTGAAAAGGTTAATTCTCTTAATGTTGACCTTATCGTACTTGCAGGTTTCCTTGTAAAGATTCCTGAAAAGATGGTACATGAGTATTCACACAGAATTATCAATATTCACCCATCACTTATCCCTTCATTCTGCGGAAAGGGCTATTATGGACTCAAGGTTCATGAGGCTGCCTTGGAAAAGGGTGTGAAGGTATCTGGTGCAACTGTTCACTATGTGGATGAGGGTATGGATACAGGAGAAATCATATTCCAGAAGGCTATTGAAGTTGAGGACGGAGATACTCCTGAGATTCTTCAGAGAAGAATTATGGAGCAGGCAGAGTGGAAGCTTCTTCCAGCTGCTATCAATATGATTGCCAATAAGGAAAACTAAATGCTTATTTTTAGAGAGTATAAATGTCTTTTATAGGTGCTTATACTTGCTTGAATGTAATAGGCATGTTGTTTAGATATAAGTTAATAATGCATACACTGAGTCGAGTGGGGGTAAATTCTTACTCCTGCTCGATTTTGCTTAGGAGGTAAAATGAAAGTTTTAGTAGTAGGTAGTGGCGGAAGAGAGCACGCTATAGTTTATAAGCTCTCACAGAGCAAGAGAGTTGATAAGATTTATTGTGCACCGGGCAATGCTGGTATTTCTCAGCTTGCTGAGTGTGTAGATATCAAGGCCATGGAGTTTGATAAGCTCGTAGCATTTGCCAAGGAGAAGGAGATAGACTTAACAGTTATCGGTATGGATGATCCATTGGTTGGCGGTGTTGTCGATGAGTTCGAGAAGGCTGGACTTAAGGTATTTGGACCAAGAAAGAATGCAGCTATCCTTGAGGGCTCAAAGGCTTTCTCTAAGGATCTTATGAAAAAGTATGGTATACCTACAGCTGCTTATGAGACATTCACATCAGCTGAGGATGCTAAGGCATATCTTGAGACTTCAAAATACCCAATCGTTCTCAAGGCTGACGGCCTTGCACTTGGCAAGGGCGTTCTTATCTGCCAGACTAAGGAAGAGGCTATGGAAGGTGTTAAGGAGCTTATGCTTGATAAGAAGTTTGGCTCTTCAGGCAACACAATCGTAGTTGAGGAGTTCATGACAGGACGCGAGATTTCTGTTCTTTCTTTCGTAGATGGAAAGACAATCAAGCTTATGTCATCAGCTCAGGACCACAAGAGAGCTAAGGACGGAGATCAGGGCCTTAACACAGGTGGTATGGGTAACTTCTCACCAAGTCCATTCTATACTGAGGAAGTTGATGACTTCTGTAAGAAGTATATCTACCAGAAGACAGTTGATGCTATGGCTGCTGAGGGCAGAGAGTTCAAGGGAGTAATCTTCTTTGGTCTTATGCTCACAGAGGACGGCCCTAAGGTTCTCGAGTACAATGCAAGATTCGGCGATCCTGAGGCTCAGGTTGTACTTCCAAGATTAGAGAATGATATCGTTGATGTATTTGAAGCATGCGTAGATGGCACACTTGATCAGATAGATCTCAAGTTCTCAGACCAGGCCTGTGTATGTGTAATTCTTGCATCTGACGGCTACCCAGTAGCTTATGAGAAAGGCTTTGAAATCACTGGTATGGAGAAGTTTGACGAGGAGGAAGGCTACTACCTCTTCCACTCAGGTACTAAGTTCAACGATCAGGGTAAGATTGTGACTAACGGAGGAAGAGTTCTCGGTGTCACAGCACTCGGCAAGGACTTGAAGGAAGCTAGAGCTAACGCTTATAAGGCAACAGAGTGGGTTAATTTCGAAAACAAGTACATGAGAACAGATATAGGTAAATCAATTGATGAGGTGGTAAAGTAAAGTGAAAGTTACATCAGTAAAGGGTACTAATGATTATTTACCAAGTGAGGTTGAATTAAGGGACTACCTTCAGAACACAATCCTTAATATCTATAAGGAGAATGGCTTTGAGCATATAGTAACTCCTGCTATCGAGGATATGGAAAATCTCGACAAGAGTGATGGAGGCGAAAACCTTAATCTTATATTTGAAATTTTAAAGAGAGGTGACAAGCTCACAAAGGCTATCAATAATGCAGTAGCTAGCGGTGATGCACCAGCTCACTATAAGGAACTCTGTGATCTTGGACTCAGATATGATCTCACACTTCCACTTTCAAGATACTATGCTAACAATAAAGAAAAGCTTACACTTCCAGCTAAGTTTATCCAGATGGATAGAGTTTACAGAGCTGAGAGACCACAGAAAGGCAGACTCAGAGAGTTTGTCCAGTGTGATATAGATATAATTGGTTCAGAGTCCAACGATTCTGAGGTTGAGCTTATACTCACAACAACCAAGGCTCTTGATGCAATAGGCATGAAGAACTATAAGGTTAAGATCAATGATAGAAGAATCCTTAGAAACTGCCTTAAGGGCTTTGGCTTCAAGGAGGAGGATCTTGACAGTGTTTGCATCACTTTCGATAAGATGGACAAGATTGGTTCAAGTGGTGTAGCTGAGGAGTTGAAGGCTAAGTCTTTTGATGAGACTGCGGTTGAGAAGTTTGTTGCCTTCCTTGAGAAGGGAGACTACTCACTTGACTATGTTAAGACTCTTGTGGAAGATAAGGCTCCAATTGAGAGTGTTGAGACAATAATTGCTCATGTGGATAAGCTCAAGAAGATTGATTTTGACATTGTCTTTGATTTGTCACTTGTCAGAGGTCAGGGCTACTACACTGGTACAGTTTTTGAGGTTGAGAGTATAGACTTCAAGGGCGCTATAGCTGGTGGTGGAAGATATGACAATCTTATTGGTAAGTTCTTAAATCAGGATATACCAGCAGTTGGATTTTCAATCGGATTTGAGAGAATTTACACAATTCTTATGGAGCACGGCACAGAGCTTGAATGTCGAGCTAAGAGAATGGCTGTTATGTACGAAGAGGGTAATGTTGAGGGCGCTTATGCAGCGGCAGAGAAGGTTAGAGCCAAGGGCATTGCAGCTTCAATCTTTGTAAAACCTAAGAAACTTGGCAAATTCCTTGATAAACTCGCAAATGAGGGTTACACAGGTTTTGTCGACGTCGAGAAGGAAACAGAGAAGGAATTTTAGAACTAGTCTTTACAAAAGACTTATTAGATTGAATAATTTGCCTTCAAACTTGGGGCAAATTTAGGGACTAGGATCTAGGTAAGATGAAAAAGAGTCAGTTTAAGAACCAAGCCATAGAGCTGGATCATAAACTGGCTCTTTCTTTAAAGGGGGTTTTATATGTTACATATCATTGAGGGCTCTTCAGGCAGTGGAAAGTCGGAGTATATCTATAAGAAAATTATAGAGGAGGCTATGAGCCATCCTAAGAGACAGTATATTTTTATACTACCTGAGCAGTACACAATGGCTGTGCAGGAAAGACTTATAGAGATACACCCAAAGCATGGGCTTATCAATATTGATGTAATCAGCTTTGACAGACTGGCTTTCAATATATTTGCCGAGCTGGGCGGTATGAGAAAGCACCCTATGGATGAGACTGGCAAAAGCTTGCTTGTGAGATATATCCTCTCAAAGCAGAAGGACAAGCTTCTCTTCTACTCAAATTCTGTGTCCAATACCGGTTTGGTTGCTGAAATAAAATCGGTTATATCTGAGTTTATGCAGTATGGTATAAAGCCGGCCCAGATAGGTCAAGTGGCAGACCAGATTGAGGATGATGAGAGGCTTCAGGTTAAACTGAAGGATTTGGGCTTTATCTATGAGAAGTTTGAGGAATACCTGGGGGAGAAATATATAGCAAAGGAAGAAATTCTTGATGTTCTCTCTGACGTGATAGATCAGTCGGAGATTGTGAAGAATTCTGTTTTTATCTTTGACGCTTTCACAGGCTTTACACCTATACAGTACAAGGTTATTGATGGAATCTTTAAAAGTGCAATTGATGAGTATGTGACAATCACCTGCGATGAGTCTACTAAGCTCAATGTGGCTAATCCTATGACTAAGCTCTTTTTTATGAGTTCGGATATGTATCTTAAGCTTATGGACCTTGCAGATAAAAACCATATTGAGGTGGATAAGCCTTTATTCTTAAAGCATGAACTAAATCCACGATTTTGCAAGGATGGCAAGGAGGTCAAGGATCTGGCCTTTATTGAGAAGCATCTCTTTAGGGATAATGAGGTTTATAAGGACGGACCTGAGAATGTTAAATTATCAGTTGCTTTTCAGCCTAAGGATGAGATTGAACATGCAGTTGATGAGATTGTGAGACTGACCAGATTTGAGGGCTACAAATACAGCGATATAGCCCTTGTCTCAGCTGACCCAGAGACCTATATGCAGCTTGCTATCAATATCTTAAAGAGAAATTCTATGCCTGTCTTTGAGGATCAGAAGCATGCCCTGACAGACAATTCGGCCATAGACTTTATCAGAAGCGCAATTAAGGTCCTTGAGACAGATTTCACTTATGAGTCTATGCTAAGATACCTTAGATCTGGCCTTACCTCTCTTACAATAGATGAGATTGATGCTGTTGATAATTATTGCCTTGCCTGTGGAATCAAGGGGGCTAGACAGTGGAAGAATCCATGGAATAAGAAGGGTAAAACAAGCTTTAATTATGACTATGAGAGACTTGAAGAATTAAGGCAGGTAATAGGAAGTCCGCTTTTGGCCTATAAGGATGAGATCAAGGGCAGGGGAAAGACTGTAAAAGACCACTGTGTTGCTCTCTATAATTTCACAAGGGCAGTAGGACTCAGGGAGGGGATTGAGAGACTTGCCAAGAGATTTGAGGTCAGCGACCCTGCCAAGAGCGAGGAGTATTTAAAAATATTTGACACGCTGGTGGAGTTGCTGAGCAAGATAAACCAGCTCCTGGGCCATGAGACCATGAATATCAAAGATTTTTCAAAGATTCTTGATTCGGGTCTTAATGACCTTGCCATAGGTTTGATACCACCTTCAAAAGATTGCCTTATTGTGGGCGATATAGAGAGAACCAGACTTGACAGAGTTAAGGTTGTCTTCTTTTTGGGCCTTAATGACGGAGTGGTACCTAAGAAAAACGAGGATCACGGCGTGCTCGGAGAGGCTGACAAGGAAGTCTTAAAAGAGAATGATATAGCTCTTGCTCCCGGTGCAAAGGAAAAGTCCTTTATTCAGAGATTTTACCTCTATCTTATTATGACTAAGGCATCTGAGAAAGTCTATCTGAGCTACAGCAGGAAGAACAGTAAGGGCGAATCCCTTCTCCCTTCTTATATTGTTAAGGTCATAAGGAAGCATTTTCCAAGATTAAGGCTGACAGATGCTTTTGAGTATAAGGATGTTAGATACGTAAAGATTCCAAAGTCTGATCTTGATTTTGCTGATGAGGTCTATATTAAGCCTATGTCTGAAAATTTGGCCAAGAGGCTCTATGGAGATTCACTGCTTGTCAGTCCGACTAAGATAGAGCTCTACAATCAGTGCCAGTGCAGATATTTTCTTGAGAGAGGACTTAAACTCAGACAGAGAGATGTCTTTAGCTTTAATATGGCTGATTTCGGCAATGTCATACATGAGATAGTCAGGGCCTTCTCTGACGATTTTATTAAGGGCAAGATTAAGCTCTCAGACTTTAGCGACAAGGAAAGAAGGAGCTACGTGGATGGCCAGATAGCAGCCTTAGCTGAGAGGGCAGAGTACTCATATCTGGATGATAATGCTAGAAATGCTGATATTAGAACCAGACTTGCTGATATGGCAGACCGTACCCTTTGGGCCTTGGGGAAACAGAACCTTGAGGAAAACTTTGTCATAGATGAGGTTGAAAGGCCCTACACGCTGACAGTTGAAGATAGCTTGAAGAATAAGCTACTTACCCTCAAGGGAAGAATTGATAGAATCGACATAGCAGATGATGACAAGGGCAATCGCTATGTCAGAGTTGTCGACTATAAGACCAGTGAGCATAATTATGATATTGTGAAGAATTACTACGGTATAGATCTTCAGCTTATGACCTATCTCAAGGCTGCTATGCAGATTGAGGAGGCTAAGTGTCGGGCTCTCAACAACCCTAAAAACATCCTACCAGCAGGCGTCTATTATTTTAATGCGGACAATCCTTTTATTGATGTTGAAGAATTTGATGAGGGAGAAGAATTTGACAGTCTTGTTGAGGGAGAACTCTTGAAAAAACTAAAGCTCAAGGGTTTGACCAATGATAGGGCCGAGGTTGTAAAAATTCTCACCGAAAGTCAGAAGATGGCAGATAAGAAGATAGACAGCAATATAAGCCCAGTCTCAGTCAAGAAGGACGGAAGTCTTAAAGAGGGCGGGAATACACTAACAGACGAGCAGATGAATATGGTGACTGACTATACCTTAAAGAAGAATTTGGATTCGGCAAGTCAAATTCTTCAAGGCCAGGTTAAGGTTAGACCCTACAGCTATAAGAAAAAAGAAGCCTGTGAGTACTGCCCTTACAGTGGAGTATGTGGCTTTTCACCGGATTTGGGCTATAGATATAATTACCTCACCGCCAGCAATAAGGAGGAGATATTGACTAAGATGAGAGAGGGGGATAAGTAATGGCTTGGACAGCAGAACAAATCTTGGCTATCGATACAGATAAGGACAATATACTTGTGTCAGCGGCAGCGGGCTCAGGAAAGACTGCGGTACTTGTTGAAAGAATCATTAAAAAAGTACTCTCAGGTATTGATGTCGATAGGATAGTGGTAGTTACCTTTACTAGAACTGCGGCAGCTGAGATGAAGGAGAGATTGAGATCAGCCCTTGAGAAGGAGCTTGATAAGAATCCAGATGATGAGCATATTAAAAGACAGATGACTTTGATCAATAATGCTGATATAAGCACAATTGACAGCTTCTGTTTTAAGCTTGTAAAGAGCCATTTCCAGGAAATAGACCTCGATCCCGATATCAGAGTTATGGATGGTGAGGAGAAGGCCTTGATACTTTCTGACTGTATGGATCAGCTCTTAGAGGAGAATTTTGAAAATGCAGATCAGGATTTTAAGGATTTTGTGGCTAATTACGCAAAAGGAAAAGATGACACTAAGCTGGCAGAGATGATATCTGGTATTTACAACTTTTCACTTAGCTACCCTTGGCCGGAAGAGTGGCTTGAGTCCTGCGAAGAGTTTTATGAGATAAGCAGTGAAGAAGAATTTAGAAAGACAGGACTCTTTAAGTACACATTGGCTTCTGTTCAAGAACAGCTCCTAGAGATTGAGAAGGAAGATCTGGAAATCCTTGAGCAGGCCAGACTAAATCAACTTCCTAGTGTTTATATAAGTATTTTTGAAAATGACTTAGAGAAATGTGACAAGTTGAAGCAGGCTCTGACAAAGTTGGATTTTGAGGATCTTGATTTGAGCTTTGATGCCTATAATAGAAGCACTAAGGGCTTGAGCGATGACCAAAAGGAAGCCAGAGTCAGCCTTAAGGAGAGAAGAGACCAAAATAAGGAAAGATTTCTTGAGCTTGTAAAGCTGGCTAAGAATCTGGATATAAAGGGGGCGCTTGAGGATATTGCAGCTCTCAGATCTTATGTCCATGTCATAATAAGACTTGTAAGAGATTATGCAAGTTTGGTAAGCCAGACCAAGAAAGATAAGAATATAGTTGATTTCAGTGATATTGAGGCCTATGCTCTGAGAATTCTTGTGAACAGGGCTGATGGCATAAGCAAGAAGACCGAGGTCGCCAGGAGACTGTCTGAAAAGTATGAGGAGATAATGATTGACGAGTACCAGGACAGCAACCGCCTTCAGGAGGCCATTCTATCTGCCATAAGCAAGGGCAAAGTCAATGATGCAGCAGGCAGCGCTGGTGAGGCGGAGCCTCTTTTGCCTTTGGAAAGTGAAAAGAAGATTGCCGGCAATATGTTTATGGTTGGTGATGTGAAGCAGAGTATTTATCGCTTTAGAATGGCTTGCCCAGAACTCTTTTTGACAAAGTACAAGGACTTTAACAATATCAACCCATCTGCTTTGGCTGTAGCTGACAAGAAAGGCTTAGCTGAAGGTCTTTCGATAGACTTGGCAAAGAATTTTAGAAGCAGACAGGGTCTTATCGAGAGCGTAAATGATGTCTTTAAGGGACTTATGAATGAGAGCTATACAGGCCTTAAATATGATGACAGGGCCAAGCTCTATCTTGGTGCTGACTATTATCTTGATAAAAAGCCCCAAGCTGTCATTGAGGATGAAGATGGAAAGCTCAGGCAGGTTCACACATATGCCGAAGATGGACAGACTGATGTCTATATGTTGCCTAAAAACAGGCTTGTAGGAGAGAATTCATTTAGGAATGAAGCTGTGACAATTGGTCTTGCTATAAAAGAGGCTATGAATCCTAAGGATAAGGGTATAAGAATGGTCTATGACAAGGCTGAAAATGACGGTCAGGGAGGCTACAGACCTATTAAATTCTCGGATATAGCTATACTCGCCTCTTCAACTAAGGATATAGATACCTGCCTGATTGAGACTCTTATGGATATGGGGATTCCTGCCTATTCCGAAACTAAGGGAGGATTCTATGATGCCAGGGAAGTAAAACTGATTTTAAATTATCTGACAATTATAGTGAATCCACTGAATGACATAGCATTTGCCGCTTGCCTTATGTCATATTTTGGGCGTATGGACAGCGACGAGCTGGCTTTGATAAAGTCCTTTAAGCTTGATGATAATTATGAGAAGGATTTTCTCTATGATCAGCTGAGAAAGCTTATAAAGCTTGATTCTTACGATGAGCTTCAGCTGTCAGAAGAATTTGAGAGAAAACTGGAAGTGGCCTTAGATAAGGCATCATTATTTATTGAAAAGCTGGATTCGTACAGACTGGCCAGCCAGGTTGAATCGATTTATGACCTTGTCTGGAGTATGGTCTACAGCACAGGATACTATGATTACGTGCTCAGCATGCCTGCTGGAGAGAGAAGACAGATAAACATAGATATGCTCCTGTCTGCGGCAAGAGATTTTGAGAAGACAAGCTATAGAGGAGCCTTTAATTTTCAGCGCTACATAGAGAGAATCAATGACAGCAATGTTGAGAAGGGAGAGGCTTCTACTCTTGGTGAGAATGACAATGTTGTGAGAATTATGACAATTCACAAGAGTAAGGGCTTGGAATTTCCTCTTGTAATTCTGGCTTTGGCTGGAAAGGGCATTGAGAGCAAGGAGGGCAAGAACGGATATCTTGTTGACAGTGAGTTTGGAATAGGCTTAAACAGACATGAGGCAAAGAGAAGAATCAAGAAAACTACTTTTTCTTTTGATGCTGTGAAGGCTAAGATTAAGCAGGAAACAATTGCCGAGAAGATGAGAGTTTTATATGTTGCCATGACAAGGGCTAGAGAAAAACTCATTATTACAGGAGTCATAGAAAGTCCGCAAGCCAGGTCAAGTGTTGACCCTCAAAAGGCATATACTGATGCACTGGATTCTTACATGCAAAAGGCAGAAGGCTTGTCTCACAAGGCTTGTATTAATTATGGAGACTGTGTCAAGTTGAGCAGCTTCAATGACATGGTCCTTCCAGCTGCTTTCAATAGCTCTAATTTTAAGCTTATACCTGTGGCTTATGAAGCTCTGGATAAGTTTGAGGACAGGGATGCTTTTGAGCAGCTTGTCGCTGACATCTATTATGAATATAAGGAAAAAGCCCTTCATATAGGACTGGATACTGCCTATGAGGGAGAGAATATTAAGTCACAGGACTCTGGGGAGGGCCCTGGCTTAAGAGACAGATACTGCTATGAATTGCCACAATACCAGTATGAGAGACAAGATTACAAGACAAAAGTTACAGTGACTGAACTCAAAAAAATGATCAATGACACTGACTTTGACGAGGGCAAATTCCTTATGGACGGCTTAAGACAGCTTGAAGATGAGGCTGAGAGCTCTGAACTTAGTCAGGATGACCTGCCTGATTTTATGATAGATGAAGAAAAGCAGGAAGACAGTCTCAAGAAAAAGGCCAGTGGAGCCCAGAGAGGAACAGCCTACCACAGACTTATGGAATGCCTTGATTATAGTGGGCTTAAAGCAGGGCTCTCAGAGGCTCAATACCTTGATTATGTAAATAAGGAGTTTGAGAGGATTACTGAAAGAAGTCTAATGCTTGAGGATGAGACCTGTCTTATAAAGAAGGTGGATATAGTCACATTTCTTATGTCAGATATAGGTCAGAGAACAATTGAAATA
>Ga0326513_10003515_pt1 | contig 11349 bp, 10 predicted proteins | sample 2_2465_0518_D_FD_203654 | JGI IMG/M metagenome (GOLD analysis project Ga0326513, IMG submission 203654) | Bovine rumen microbial communities from UC Davis, California, United States - 2_2465_0518 | ecosystem: Host-associated > Mammals > Digestive system > Stomach > Rumen | place: USA... | reverse complement strand
GTTTGGGCGTTTGCTGTTTGTGAAATAGGAAATGAAGATAATATTGTTGTTGGAAATAATATTGATGACTTTATGAAATTAATAGAATTAAAAGCTAATGCAACTTATTATTTTCATAACTTAAAATTTGACGGTGAATTTATAATTTATTGGTTACTTAAACACGGATTCACTCATATTGAAAATAGAAAAGATAAAAGAGATAAAACGTTTTCAACTTTAATAAGTGATATGGGAATGTTTTACACGATAGAAATATATTTTAAAGTTACAAAGAAACATGTTAAGAAAGTTAAATTTGTTGATAGTTTGAAGATCATTCCATTTTCAGTTGCTGAAATAGCTAAATCGTTTGGTTTACCTATTTCAAAACTAGAAATAGATTATGATGAACCTAGAGAAAAAGGTCATGTTTTAACAGATCAAGAAGTAGAATATATAAAGAATGATGTTAGAATAGTTGCAATGGCTTTAAATGTACTTTTCAGTGAAAAATTAAATAGAATAACATCTGCAAGTAATAGTTTACTTAATTTTAAAGAAACTCATTCAAAAACAAAGTTTGAAGCTATGTTCCCGAAACTTACTTATGACGCAGATAAAGATATGCGAAAAGCTTATAAAGGCGGATTTACTTATCTTAATCCTATTTATAAAGAAAAAGATGTAGGATCTGGAGTTGTTTTAGATGTAAATAGCTTATATCCTAGCGTTATGAGATATGAACTTATGCCTATAGGTCAACCCGTATTTTATGAGGGTAAATATGAAGATGATCCTGTATATCCGTTATACATTCAAAGAATAACATGTTCATTTAAAATAAAGAAAAATAAAATACCCACTATTCAAATAAAGAAATCATTATCATTTATGGATAACGAATACTTGGAATCATCAAACGGTGAAATAGTAGCACTTACATTATCTAGTATAGATTTAGAAATGTTTTTAGAACATTATGATGTTCATTATTTAAGATATATTTCAGGATGGAAATTTAAAGGAATGCACGGAATATTTGATGAATATATAGATAAATGGACTGCAAGAAAAATTGAAGCAACAAAACAAGGTAATAAAGGAATGCGTACATTATCTAAATTGATGCTAAATAGTTTATACGGTAAATTTGCTACATCTTTGGATGTTCAAGAAAAAGTACCTTATATTGAAGATGATATTGTTAAATATCAATTAACTGAAGAATCAACTAAAGATGGATTATATTTGCCTATTGGAATATTCGTTACTTCTTATGCTAGAAGAAAAACAATTGAAACATCTAATGCTATAAAAGAATATAGTATTAATAAATATGGAAAAGATCTTTATTGCTATTCTGATACTGATTCAATTCACACACTCCTACCTATTGAAGAATTATCAAAGTTTTGTGATATTGATTCGGTTAAACTTGGATATTGGAAGCACGAATCTACATTTACTAGAGCTCGTTTTGTTAGACAAAAAACTTACCTTGAAGAAATAGATGGTGAAGTACATATTACGTGTGCTGGAATGCCTAAAGAATGTTATAAACAAGTTGAATGGGAAAACTTTAAATCTGGATTTAGTTGTGGTGGAAAACTAACATTCAAACATGTTAAAGGTGGAGTAAAGTTAGTTGAAACAGAATTTACAATTAAAGAAGATAAGAAGCTTATAAAAAATATACAAAGGTTTTAATTAATTTGTAAAATAAAGGAAAATATGATATAATACACCTAGAAAGATAGGTGTATTTTTCATGGATAAAGATTTAGAATATCTGGAAAAACGCGTTGATAAACTTGAAAAAATTTTTGATACAGTTCAACAGATCGCTATTCAAATAAAAGAAATGGCACTTGAAACGAAATATTTACGTCAGGATCTTAACGATGTTGTTACACGCGTTGCAGCAATTGAAGAAAAGCCTGTCAAAAGATATGATTCTATTGTTAGTACTATAATCACTGGAATTGTTGGTACTATTATCGGTGCTGTAATGGCTCTTATTATTAAAAAATAGGTGGTGATAATATGAAGAAAGCATGGGATGATATTAAAAGTTTTGTAACAGTTACAATGACAATTGCCTATATCGTTTTAACATTTATGAGATTAATGACACCAGAATTTCAAACAATTTATATTGTTATAGTATCATTTTATTTTGGCACACAGTATCAAAAGAATGTTGAAAAAATAAATATAGATAAGGAGTGATATTATGGCATGTGGAAAACGTGGTGGAAAAAGAAGATAGGAGTGATACTATGGTTTATCGATATCCTGTTAATTATATTGCAATAACTACTAAATTTAATAAAGATCATAAGGGTTTAGATCTTGGATGGTCTAGTAAACACGGTGGTAAAAATGTGCCTATTTATGCAGCTGCAGATGGAATAGTATATGCTACACACGATAAAGATAAAACTGGTAAATCATGGGGTAATTATATAAAACTTGTTCATGATGATGGAAGTTATACAATGTATGCTCATTTACTTGAATCATCTTTAAAAGTTAAAAAAGGTGATAAAGTTGTACAAGGTCAAGCAATTGGAAATATGGGTGCATCTGGTAAAGCTACTGGAAATCATTTACACTTTGAAATATATAAAGGTGGTGCTGGAACTAGTAATAGAGTAGATCCTCTACCACTTACATATGTTTATCCAGATCAAGAAGTATGTGAATCCGATAAAGATATTGTTAAATATTATAATCCATATCCTGAAGAAGAAAAAATAAATGAAGCTTTAAATCATATAAGAGAAGCTGAAGTTATATTGAAAGGGTTGTTATAATGGTTGCTGGTGAAAAAATGGTTGCTCCTGATGGTTATGAAGTATGCTTATTTCCAATGGCTTATATGTATATAAGTCAAGGTGAAAACGGAAACATATCACATCATGGAACAATGAATATAGACTTTATTGGATGGAGTGCTTCAGGGCGTGTTTATGATGCTCCACTTTATGCTCCTGTTAGTTGTAAATGTGTAAGAACTTTGGATTCACAAAACAATGGACGTATATTTCAGTCATTAAATAAAGTACACTGTGCTGATGGGTCACTTCAATATATAAACTGGTTATTTTTTCATGATGAAAATCCAATTGCATCACCGGGTGATACTTTTGATCAAGGTGATTTAATCGGTCATACTGGAACAGCTGGTCAAGTAACTGGTGATCACTCACATATGAACTTTGCGAACGGTCAGTATGCTGGATGGGAATATGTTCCACCAAAGAATCATGGTCAGTTAGTTAACTCATGGCATATTTATGATATATGCTATGTAAATGACACTGTGCTTGTTTATGATGAGGGTTATCCGTGGGTAACATATAACGGTGAAGTAAAAATTGAAAAGAAAAGATTCCCTTGGGTTTTGTATGCACGCAATTTAAGAAGTAGATATTGACGTTATAGTAATAATTTGATAAAATATAGAGAGAAGGTATAGATATGAATTTTGAAGAAACTTTAAATAAGATGCAAGAAAAAATCGGTAAAGAAACTTCTGGAATTATTGCAGATGATATAGCTTCATTATTAAGCTATGAAAGTGCAAGAAATAAAGATATTCAAACTAAAGATTCTGAAATAGAAAAACTTAAAAAAGATAAAGAAATGTTAATAGAAGCTAATGGTAATTTATTACAACAAATAAGCGTTGAAAAAGAAGAAGCTTTAAAACCAGAAGCTCCAAAAGAAGAAAAGAAACCTATTAATATAAGAGATGCCTTTGATAAGTATGGCAACTTTATAAAATAAATTATAATTGTGCTACCTTGTAGGTAGCATTGAGTAGATATATATTAGGAATGATACACCTACAACCTTTACACTCAAAGGAAAAAGTATTAAAAGTTGCAACTTATATATCTATTCAATGGTGCTTATGAAAGCACGATATCGGTGATGCAGTATCTTACTCTTTTCTATTATTATCACAGTTTTAATCACCGATAATTTATTGTAAGTTGCGTTGAATAGATAATGGCTACTATCTATTCAACGGTGCTTATAAAACACTAAAATTAAGGAAAGAAAGGAAAGGTGATTATATGAACCCATCTCAAGGTTTAATTACATCATTAAACGCTATTCGTGAAGCTAGTGTTAGTGGTAGTACTATTTATCATCAATATGTACCTATAGTTGATGATCAAACTGATATTTCAAGTTTTGGTACTCCTATTTTAAATAACACTGCTGTTATGAATGAATTCATGACAAGACTTGTTAATCGTATCGTTTATACAAGTTTTGAAAATAGGTACACTTATCAAAACCCTTTAAGAATACTTGAAGGTGATAGAATTCCACTAGGTTATGCTGGTCAAGAAATCTATATTAATCCTGCTAAAGGACGTCAATACAATGTTAATGATTTTGCTGGTTTACTTGTTAAATATGAAGCTGATATTAAAGTTCAATACACTTCTGTTAACATGGATCTACAATATCCTGTAACTGTATCAAGACACAAATTAAAACAAGCATTCGTATCATGGGATAGTTTAGATAGCTTCATTATGGAATTATCTAACTCATTATACAATGGTGCTTATATTGATGAATACAGATTCACTAAAGATTTAGTTAGTGCTGCATTCAAATCAAATCAAGTACAATATGAAGTTGTATCTGGTGTTAACTCTGAAGCTAATGCTAAAGCATTCTCAGTTAAAGCAAGAGAATTATTCTTAAATATGCAAACACCATCTACAGCATACAATGCATGGACTAAGGTTGGTGGATATGGTAGAGAAATCTTAACTTATTCACGTCCAGAAGATATCGTATTCTTAATTAGAAATGATATTCGTGCTTATATTGATGTTATGAGTTTAGCTAATGCATTTAATATTGATAAAGCTGACCTTTTAGGTAGAATTATTGCTGTTGATAGCTTTGATTCATATGATGATGAAGGAAATAAGATCTATGATGGATCTAACATTTTAGGATTTATCGGTGATGCTTCTTGGTTCAGAATTAAACGTCAAGATATGTACTTAGATGAATTCTACAATGCTAATAACAGAACATGGCAATATTACTTGAACCTAACTAAGATGTATAATTATAGCTTATTTGCTAATGGTGTTGTACTTTGTACTGCTGCTCCAAGCGTTGATATAGTATCTATGAAATTCACAGATGCTACTGGATTAAAAGTTACTGCTGGAGAAACTTTAGAATTACATGTTGAAACTACACCATTCCCAGCTAATGCTACTATTACATATAGTTCAGGAACTGTAGGTAAAGCTACTGTTGCTGCTAAATCAGGTAACAATAAAGTTGCTGTTGTAACAGGCGTTGCTGCTGGAACTTCAGTTATTACTGCTACTGCTGGTAGTGTAACTGCTACTTATACAGTAACTGTTGAAGCTGCATAGTTTTAAAATTAAGGGTTAAGGACTTTTGATCCTTAACTCTTATTTTATTATTTTAATAAAGGATGTGATTATATGGTAATTGTACCAAACTCAAGAATAAGACTTTTAAAATGTCCAATTGAAATGGATAATGAAAATCAACTAACATTTGCTAATATTACAGCTCAAACTAATTACTTTCTATCATTACCATATTTAGAAGAAACTAACTGCAGTTATCAAAGAAAAGATGGCGTTATCCGTTTTGAAACTGATCCAGATGGAATTACTTTTGAAGATTTACTTAAATATAATTATGTAATGTATCAAAACACTTCATATTCTAATAAATGGTTTTATGCATTTATTAAAAATATCAGATATGTAAATGATGGAATGAGTGAACTAACAATTGAAACTGATGTATTCCAAAGTTGGCAATTTGATATTGTTTATAAAAGAACATTTGTTGAACGTGAACATGTTAACAATGATACACTTGGTGCTCATACTGTTCCAGAAGGGCTTCAGCTTGGAGAATATATTGTTAACTCTCATTTAGCTGATTCATTTAATAATGATCTATGTATTGTTGTTGGTACATCTGAAGATTATTTAAATAGTTATAATATGGGAGTAAATGTTTATTCTGGAGTACCTGCACCATTATTTTATTATAGATATAATCCAGATGAAATGGCTGCTTTTACAGCTATGCTTCAAGCACTTGCAAGTGATGGTAAAACTGATGCAATTGTATCAATGTTTTTATGTCCAAAATGGCTTGCACCAAGAACAGGAACAACTAAAAAAGTAGATACTTCAACAACGGCACAAAATGAAACTTTAGGAATAACTAGAATAAGTACATTAAATGGTTATACTCCAAAAAATAAAAAATTATTAACTTATCCTTATTGTTATGTAGCTCTTTCAAACGTTAACGGTCAGTATCAAATATATCATCAAGAATTATGGGAACTTGGTTCAAACAGTGAAATGAAACTTAAAATGTATGGTGCATTAACAAGTGGATGTTCAATTCGTGCTGTACCACAAAATTATAATGGTAGTAGTGATGCTTGGGATGATGCAATTACTGCTGGTAAATTTCCTGCACTTGCATGGCCTAATGATATTTATACAAACTGGTTAACTCAAAATGGTGTTAACTTATTTGGTATTACTACTTTAGATGCTAAAACGTCTGGTATTCTACAAGGTGGTTTACAAGGTGCTGGAGGAGCTTTAACAGGTGATTATGGAATGGTTGGTTCTGGCTTTAATCAAATCTGGAATACAATGCAAGAAAGTTATAGAATGGATATGATTCCAACAGGTGTTAAAGGTTCACTAAATACAGGTGATGTATTAACTAGTACTGGTGCAAATAGAATTCATTGTTACCGTGTTACAATAAAACAAGAATTCGCTAGAATTATTGATAACTTCTTCAGTATGTTTGGTTATAAAGTAAATGATGTTAAAACACCAAATATAACAGGTAGAACTAATTGGAATTATGTTAAAACAGTTAATTGTAATATTGAAGGTGAAATACCTCAAGAAGATGTTCAAAAATTAAAAAATATATTTAATAATGGTGTTACATTCTGGCATAATCCATCAACATTTTTAGATTATTCACAGAATAATACAATTGTTAGCTAGAAAGGATGATGCTTATGAAAAAGAAAGATAATTATAAATTTATTGATAGTGCTGTTCTTAATGATGCTACTTATCTGGATTATTTAGAAAGATTTAAAAGAGTTGCTCTATCTATGTTTGAATGGGTAAATCTACCTAAATCAATGAATGCTAGATGGCTTGAACGTTGTCTATTCTATAAAGGTCAAGCAGCACTTCTAAAACATAAAGATTATGGATTCATTAATACTAATTGTGCTAGTGCTGGAAAAATTAATATCTATGGTTTACCTACTTATTTAAACTGCTATTCTTTTGAATTTCAAGAAAATCGTAAACTATATACAGGACTTAATCCACTTTTGACTGATGAAGAAAAAGAAGAACAAGAAAATGAAGAATGTGTTTTAGTACTTAATAACTGGGATGGCGTTCCTACTATCTCAACAATGCAATTATTCGCTTTAAGACTTTATGAAGCTGAAAGAACTTGCGATGTAAATATTAAAGCTCAAAAAACTCCTGTTTTACTTGTAGTTGATGAAAAACAACGTTTATTCATGGAAAACTTATACAACCAATATGATGGAAATCAACCTTTTATATTCGGTGATAGTGGTCAATTTAATACAGATATTTTAAAATCAATTAAAACTGATGCTCCATTTATAGCAAATGATGTTATGAAATATAAAGAACAAATATGGAATGAGGCACTTACATTCCTTGGAATTAATACTCTTACAACTGAAAAGAAAGAAAGATTAATTACTGATGAAGCTAGTGCTAATAATGAACTTATTAATCTTAACTTACAAAGCTTTTTAGCTCCACGTTTAGAAGCTTGTAAACAATTTAATGAAAAATTCGGTCTAACTGGTACTGATAAAGAAATATCTGTTCGTGTTAGAAGTGATTTATATAATATAATTAAGAAAGAAATGAGTATTACAAAAGACTTTTCTTCTGATAATGAAACTGAATCAATTAATGAAGATTTAAAAGGAGATGATATAGATGGCTAAATATACTTTTGAACTTCGTGAACTATTTGAACCAATTAAATTTAATCCACCTCTTTTTACTAGAGCTCAAGTTGAAGCGTTCTTTGAAGATTATGATCTAGATGATTATTTAACTTCAGAACAACAGGAAACTATTACAACATTCGGAATCTGGACTAAAGAAAAATTGGCACGCAAAATAGTAGATCACTATTACATGCGTGAAAGTGGTTTTGAAACTATTGGATTATTTAAACACTATTGCAAGGTAACAATGCAAGAAATAATGGAAAAATATTTACCACTTATTTATTCTGCTAGTATTAAATATGATCCTTTAGTAAATGTTGACTATACAGAATCATTTAGTCGTCAAGCTACTGGAAATAATCAAGGAACTAGTACTAGTGAATCATCAAATTCTGGTTCATCAATTGGAATTAATAGTGATACACCACAAGGCCAAATAAACAAAGAATCAATATTAAATGGTAATTATGCGACTTCTACAGCTGGAAGTGAAACTGAAACATCTATTAATGATACAACAAACACATCTTCTTCAGCTACTAACCAAGAAGCTTATACAAAAAATGTTCGTGGAAACTCTGGAGTTTCTGCAACTGCTCAAAAGATGATAGAACAATATAGACAAAATATTATTGCTATTGATAGTCAAATTATCAAGGAGTTAAATATATTGTTTATGGGTTTATATTAAATATCATATATGATATAATATAATAAAGGAGAGTGATTATATGAACAATAATATAAATAAGGAAGTAATTACACTTCCACCTTTTAAAAGATTCTGTATGACTATTGGTCAACTTCCAAGTTCATACGTTGAAACTATGACTTACTATGAAGCTGTTACTTGGTTAGCTAATTATCTTGAAAAAACAGTTATTCCTGCTGTTAATAACAACGGTGAAGCTGTAACAGAACTTCAATACTATGTACAGCATTACTTTGATAACCTAGATGTTACTGAAGAAATTAATAATAAATTGGATGAAATGGCTGAAGATGGAACTTTAACTAATTTAATTAAAGGTTATGTAGATCCTCTTATCAGAGATCAAAATGATGTTATTGCTAATTTTAAAAATGAAGTAAATGCAACAGTTGGTCAAATAAGTGAAACAGTTGATCACTTTGATGATAAATTAGATGCTGCTACTAATGGTGCACCACTTGCTGCAAGTTCTACATCTGATATGACTGATACTTCAAAAATTTATGTAAATACAACTGATGGATATTGGTATTACTATAATGGTGAAGCTTGGCAACAAGGTGGAGTATATCAATCAAGCGTTAATACTGATGATGTTGATTACTTACTTAATAGAGATACAACATCTAATCCAAGTAATTTTGATATATTAAGTAATATCTTATTATTAAGTCAATATACTTCAGTTAATAAAAAGAGTTTAGCTAATTTAATTAATGCTTCTACTAATGGAATAAGTGCTAATGTTATTGGATTAAATGAAATAAAATTAACTGGTACAGCAACTGCTGATGGTATTATAAAAATTAGTAACAAAATTACTTTAAAAGCTAATACTGCTTATACTTTGGCTGTTTTAGATTATTCTGGAAATAGTAGTATATATACTTATTTCTATGAAAGTGGAACAACTAATAGTTATAAAGATAGTACAAATACAGCTGTGCGTGTTGAATTAAATACTGCTACTCAAAACAATGTAAAGAATTTTACTGCAGCTGCTTCAGATAAAGATGTTGAAGTAGGTGTTTACACTGGAAATGGGACTACTAGAAATCACAGTTACCGTGTAATTGTACTTGAAGGAACATATAGTGTTAGTGATATCAAAACAGCATCTAACCTATCTCAAACTTTACAAAATCGTAAATTTGTAAAAACTACAACTTCAAGCGAAATTATACCTACCTATAAAACACCTGTTTTCTATTTAGCATCTGGACCAGGTCCGTTTACTAACTTTGGTAGTAATACAGTTTATAAAACAACTGATTATTTACTAATCTATAATAGTTTACAAAATTTAGATACATGGCAAATTGTAAAACTACCTTTGTTAAAAGATAACACCATAAAAAATGATTCAATTAAAACTGTTACACCAGAATCCAATATACGATTAAATAGTGGTGAACTTAACTGGGTTATTGCTTCAACTGCTGGAACTTATACAAATTTTATAGGATATAATGGTAGTCCTTTAACGCTAAATGATGGTGAGGTTGCTATATTTAGATCTGGAACAGATTTAACTCATGATCCTGTTAATTATTGGACTAAAGATGTTATTCCTAATGTAGATACTACATTATCAAGTGATATTGAAACTTATGTTACAGGATGGCTTAATGATCATCCAGAAGCTACAACTACAGTTGTAGATGGTTCAATTACACTACAAAAATTAGATACATCTTTAGCTAATAAAGCTAATAGAGTACGTGTTGATTCTAACACTTCTGCTACATATGAACCAAATCGCAATGATTTAAATACTGTTGTTGGTGCTAATAATATGGCTAATGGAATTGGATCAAGAAATACAATAGTTGGAATTGATAACTTGCAAGCAAATAGTTCAGGTCATAGTGCTAACTATGAAATCGCTGTAGGATATCATTCATTATTCAGAGACTGGGACGGTGATCATAACGTATCTGTAGGTAATGAAGCTATGGATAATGTATCTCATGGTTCTTACAACACTGCTATTGGTAGTAACGCTTTAAGATCACAAAAGGTTGCTGATTATGGTGGTACTGGTGTTGAAGGCGAAACTGCTAATTACAATACATCAGTTGGTGGTAGTGCAATGTATTACACTTATGGTGATAATAATACCGCTGTAGGACATGAAGCACTACGTGGTATTACATATGGTGCTACTGGTTCAAATAACGTTGCTATAGGTAATTGTGCAGGTAAATATAACACAAATGAAAGTAATAAATTATTTATAGATGATAGAGATAGAGGATCAAGAACTAATGAAAATTCAAAAGCACTAATCGTTGGTACATTTGATGATGATCCTGCTAATCAAGAAATTAAGATAAACGGTAAATTTGGTTGCAATGGTGCAACACCTCAAGCAAGTGTTCTTGCTGCTGCTAATGCTTCAGATTTACAATCAGCTATAACTTTACTAAATCAAATTAAACAGGTATTAATTGACAATGGTATATTAAAATAAGTTGTCAGCTCCTGAAACCCTCGTGCGTATGTTCGCCTAGTGCGTATGTTCGCGTTGGGGGTTTTTGTGTGGCTTGGTCTGAGAGAGAAGACT
>Ga0326513_10003514_pt1 | contig 11352 bp, 11 predicted proteins | sample 2_2465_0518_D_FD_203654 | JGI IMG/M metagenome (GOLD analysis project Ga0326513, IMG submission 203654) | Bovine rumen microbial communities from UC Davis, California, United States - 2_2465_0518 | ecosystem: Host-associated > Mammals > Digestive system > Stomach > Rumen | place: USA... | reverse complement strand
TGGCAACCTATGCCAGGGATGCCAACAGTGAGATAACAGCGAAATAGCATCGCCAAAGCCATTGTAACCGACTGCTTGACTGCCATAGTGTCACTATCAACAACAAACCAGGAATCAGGGTTAGATAGCCTGCGACAGCGACATCAAGACGCAGACCATAAAAGACGACTTCCATTTGACTGATAAAGCCTGGCTTGTCTAAGAGCGAGTTATAACTGACAAGGAACGCTAACTTACTGAGCATTCCCACCAATACCCACAAAAGGAATACCAGAAAAAACGAGCGTATCTGTTTCATCAATTCTTAGGTTTTATCCCTCCATGGGTTTTCTGCAACCATTCCTCCTTTGTACGCTTCCACCGGCGGTGGCTCCATAGCCAGTACGACGGTGCTCGCTTGATGGTATGCTCCAACATCTTGGCATACTGCTCGGTCAACCAGAACTGTTCCAGTTTCTGTGGTTCTGTAGTTATACGTTTATATTCTGCCACATAGTAACCACGACGTCGGCGTCGTACATCCAGATAGTACACATCCATGTCGAGTTTCTGCATGATACGTTCGGCACCAGTAAACCAAGGCGTTTCATGATGAAGAAAGTCATTCCAATAATAGATATTATCCCAATAGGGAGCTTGGTCGGCAATAAAGCCCACTAGCACGGGCTTACCTTCATTGCGAAGTCTGATAATATCCTTGACCGACTGGTTGACCTCAATATTCACCCCGCCAAAGCGGCGACGGGTATAGAGTATCAGCTGGTCGGTGACATAGTTTTCCAGTTGGTGATACAACTGCGTACACAGGCATAGCTTGGGGTTTATCCACAATGGCATGCTGCTAATCCACTCCCAGTTGCCGTAATGTCCCAAAAACACGCCACATGAGCGTCCCTTTCGGAATGACTCCTCTAACAGTTCAACGCCCTTGAACTTCATGCGACGCTTCATGTTCCACTTACTGATAGAGAAAAACTTAACGCTCTCAAAAAGCAGGTCACAGAAATGGGTATAGAAACGGCGTTCAATCATCCACCGCTTGCGAGGCGACAGACGTGGGAAAGAACTCTTGAGGTTGTCATGTACCACTTGTCGACGATAACGGACGACATAAAACAGGAGGACAGAGATAAAGAAGGACACCATATGCAAGAACCACATAGGTAATAATGAGGCTACATACCACACACCAAAAAGGATGTAGTAAGCAATATTCTTCAGTGTCCTGTATCTTTCCTTATTATAGCCCATTGGTTTGTTGGTGTTTCTTGCTTAATCCAAAGAATCGGCGTATTTTCTCCCAAGGAGTCAAGTGCCACGAGTGAGCACAGAGATGGATAGCGTAACTCTTCTTCGTTACCTCATGTTTATTCCCGGCAAAGATTTCCGACGGATAGATATGGATGCGTCCTGGCAACTGCTGATCGATATCCTTGTAGACGAACCCCTTGCGCTCTGCCACACGGGCATAGATATAGGGCGACAGCACATCAGTACGCAGCGAACCGTCGTCTTTTACGAAGTGCTTGTCCTGATACCAGTCCATCACCTCCTTGACGAATGGACAGCCGGCTTCTGCACCCATCACAGCGGCCTGAATCTGGATGCCCTGTATAAAGACATCGGCCGTACGGTGTCCGTCAGCATCCACATACTGCATGGTACCGCATTTCTCTATCTGTATGGGATGATACTCCATACTCGAGAAAAACGAGTTGTCAAGGAAGTCGTCGAACTTCTTCAGCAGCACCACGTCAGAGTCGAGATAGATGCCACCCTGCGTATAGAGGGCATACATCCGGATATAGTCGGCTGCAAAGGCCCACTTACGGGCTTCGTAGGCCTCTTTGACATACGGCACGGCATTGATGTCGAAGTTATGGGTGTTCCAACAGACGATTTCATAGTCGGGGTGCGTCTTCTGCCACGTAGCCATACACTTCCGGATTTTCTTCGGAAACGGGTCGTCGCTCAGCCAGCAGTAATGTATCTTCTTTGGAATCATCTGGTAGAAAGAATCGTATTATTTGTCTGCAAAAGTAGTGAAAAGCATGCAAATTACCAAGGAAAGTATATTTTTTCTATATAAAAATTGCTAAATTGGACTTTTTTCACTACTTTTGTCTCGTTAATCATTTAACACAAAGGGAAAGGCATGACAGAAGTTCAGGTTCTTGTGATACATGTTCGGGGACAGGAAGAGCGCAAGGCATTCATCCAGAAACAGGTGGATAAACTGTCTTTGCCCACGCAGTATATTCTTGACGGCAATGTGTCGGATCTTACTACCAAGATTCTTGACCGTTACTTTGTCAACGACGGCAAGGCAGACACCATGCATGGCATGTTTCCAAGGACCAGCTGTGCCTATAAGCATCTGCTGGCCACGCAGTATATCATTGACAACCAGCTGGATGGTGCACTCATCGTTGAGGATGACCTGCGCTTCTATCCCTCTTTCCGTAGTCTGTTCCTGAAGAGTCTTGACGAGTGCAGGGCGCGATATGCCGACCGTCCCCTCATCATCAACTACGAGGAAAGCAGTTTGCTGTTAGTGCCCCGTAGTCAGCGCCAAAAGGGTCAGCTGTTGTATCCTGCCACGAGAGACCGCTATGCCGGCTGCTATTATCTCAACCGTCAGGGGGCACAGGTTATCATGGACTATGTACGTCAGCACAAGAGCGACTGTACCAGCGACTGTCTGCACAACCGATTAATACAGGCGGGTCAGCTGCTGTCACTTTGGAGTCATCCCTGTCTGGCCTGTCAGTGCAGTGCCGATGGCAGCATGCCCACGATGATTCCCACCAAGCCGCGTCCGCTGAAGCGGCTGAAGTGGTTCTATAAGCGTTTTTACAAACACTTGCTCTATTCTTTCCGTTAATTAAGCATTAAGCATTATGAATTATCAACGCCTCCATTACATGCTGAACAGTGGGAAAAACAGCAACCTGAAGTATTACCTGCGGAGCTATCTGCGGGAGTATACGCCGAAGGTCTTCTCACAATGGCAGCTGAAGCGTCTCCTGAAGCAGGTGGAAAGCCATCCCAATAGGGCGGTGATACTTCAGCGTGCAGCCTATTACTGCAAGCTGACGGCCGACAGCGCCTATAACCGTCAGGAGTGGGGGGCAAAGGCCGTCCGTCTGCGCGACCAGGAGGTGACAGGACAGAAAGCCTATTACTTCGATGCCATGCAGTATGCCCGCTATTTTCCTCAGGACCTGCGCTGGATTCTCGACGCTGGCGACAAACCCTATGTGGCTCCAGAGCCAGCCATCGTGAAAAACCGGCCTATCGTGGAGCATAACGACAACTCCGTCATCCTCAACCTCGACAAGAACCGCCACTTCCTGTTTGTCAACGACCAGAAGAGCTGGCGCGACAAGAAGAATGTGGCCATCTTCCGTGGTGATCTGGGGCCGCGCAAGCAAAACCGCGACCTGTTCATGAACCGCTGGGCAGGTCATCCGATGGTCGATGCAGCCTCCACCAACCGTTCGGAAGAGCACCCAGAGTGGCAGAAGCCGAAGCTCACCATCGGCGAACATCTGGACTATAAGTTCATTATGTCGCTGGAAGGCAACGATGTGGCATCGAACCTGAAATGGGTGATGTCGTCGAACAGCATTGCCGTGTCGCCGCGTCTGACACAGGAGACGTGGTTTATGGAGGGGACGCTCATTCCCAACTTTCATTATATTGAGGTTCGTGAGGATTTTGAGGATTTGGAAGAACGGCTTACCTACTACATCAACCACCCAGACGAAGCCGAGGCCATCATCCAGCATGCTCACGAATACGTCAAGCAGTTCCTGGATGCCAAACGTGAACGGTTAATATCGCTGTTGGTATTGAAACGCTACTTCGATGTGACCAGCGGCTTGCATTGAGGCTGTTCACTATAGTCGCGAGTACACATCTCCCAAACCAGTTTCAGCCAGATGAGGACCACGGGTAGGGCTTTCAGCGAGAAAGCCCTGATGACGTAGGTGCGTATGTCGCCAGGGAAGAGGTCGGTGGATGACAGCGACGTCAGGATGATGCAGAAGATGAGCAGACACCAGTCTAAGCAGCTACGTTTCCATGGTACGGCAATAAACCAGATGGCCACACCCAGCATGGAAATAATATAACTGCTGTTCTCTGCTCCAGTACTGAAGATGTTGACGAATATCAGCACCAGGGCCAGGCACATCAGTTGGAAAGCATAGTGTCCATACTGCTTGATGCGCAGCCAGGGCAGTGCACTATAGATAAGAGCGGGGATAATAAGCCACAGGTCGTTCCAGGTGTTCCACCACCAGTTGGTGACATCGGGATTCTTTCCTGCGCTTTCGAAAACCTCGTAATAGGCAGGTAGGCCAGCCGAGATGGCATAGCCTATCTTGCGTACCATACCCAGCAGGCTGATGTTTTGGAAATCTGACAGCAGGTTTTCTTGACCTTTCTCGCCCAGACACTTGAACCACTCCACATACTGTCCCGCCACATAGTCGGCACCAAAGAATGGCATTGGCAATACCACCAGTACTAATGTCCAGACCAATAGCCACATCACAAACTTAGGCTTGTTCTTGGAAAAGAAGAAAAAGACCAGACCGACAATACCGTAGATCTTGACCAACACACCCAGCACAATCCAGAAAGCCGCCCACATGTCCTTGCCCCTACGGATGGCAGAATAGGTCAGCAGGATCATGGCTGCTGTAGCCACATTGAACTGCGACATTCCCAAGGCATTCAGCATCTCGTGGGCTGTCAGCCAAACCACCACGACTTTCTGCTCTGTCGTCAGCGTGCTCTGCCAGATGGCCCACCACAAGAACAATCCCAGTGCCAGATGCCATAGGAACACGCCAGCCCAGAGTGAAAAGCTGTCGAGAGAGGTTGCCGTTCCGCTAACCAAAGCAAAAGGTGCAATGATAAGGCTGAAGATAGGTCCGTAATGATTTACATCATAATGGTCGCCAAAGTTTTCAAAGATGCTTTTGCCATCTGCCGCATGCCAGTACGTGAATTTATAGATGAGGAAGTTGTTGAAGTGGTGCATATGGAGCCCTACGGAAACAAGTACCATAAGCATCCACAAGGAGAACAGCGTCCATGTGTTTTGAAAGAACGGCAGTCGCACAATCTGTTTTGCTTTTTCAAATATATTTTCCACTTTTCATCTTTTCTTTAGACAATATGGCGAAACCAGTAGTCGAACATTTTAAAGTCAGATAGTCTGAGTTGACCATCCGACACTTGGTCCATGCGACAAAGGGGGATGTCGCGATACATGGCAGCAACAAGCGAATAGGTGCTTGGGGGACCTATGATATAGTCGCACTCTGACAGCATGAAAAGGTCCTCAACGGCATTACCACCTAACAGATGCAGGCGGATGCCTTTCGTATTATTTAGCAGTTCTTGGAACTTCCCTATGCTGACCTGCGGATCATTGGTCGACAGAAATACATCGATATTCTTTTCAGGCATCAAAGCAGAGAATTTCCCGATGAAATCAGCGTACACTGTATCATCATAACAATAGATACCATCCTTCCATACAGCATAGTCCCCCCTACGAATATGTACGCCCAGACGGACACCATCCCACTCCCCCATTTTCTTCTTAACAGGTTCGGTGTATTGTGGGTCTATTGTGAACATATCGACTATTTCGTCGCGATATTTCAAGAAGAGGTCGTAGAAACGGGCATACCATCCACTGACTACAATGTTCCTGTGGCGCAGCATCATTTGTTCCAAAGCCGCAGGGTCGCACTCGTCGTGTTTAAAACTGGCAGTAGGAAGCAACCTGACTGCAGCCAAAAGCTTGGCTATCAAATACAGCGGAAAGCTCACCAGATTGGAATGAGTAATCTTAAAATATGGATATTTGTAGCTAAAACGCATAGACATCACCTTGCGCCCATGTTCCCTTCCCCAGGCATAAACATGGGCAAACTGCAACAGATTGTTGCACATCTGGCTCTTGTCTCTTGCAAAAATCATGATAATGAGTGAGTGCAAAGGTACATAATAATTCCGAATATGCCATACAGACAAGTAAAAAATATAAGTTTTCACAACAGATTCTTTGATAATTGCTTAGAAATCATTAATTTTGCAGAAAATAATGTATTGTTCACTATGAATATTGTCTATTTCGTTATTGGCGATAGCACTGTTATCCACATACAGGTAGGGTTTTCTATTCGCACTATCCTTTCGCAAACCAGCGATGAGGATACCATCTATGTAGTAACAGACACCCCCACCATGTATTGCAACTTGCCTCACGTGGTGACTATTCCGATAACCCAAGAACGTATCAAGGAGTGGCGTGGCAAGCACGACTTCTTTTGGCGGGTAAAGATTAAGGTGCTCCAACAGATTGCCCAGACATCGCCCGACAAAGCCATGATGTACCTGGATGGAGATACCTTTTTGCATGGCAGTCTGATGGAAATCAAAGAGCAGCTGGGTAAAAATCGCGGAATGATGCATCTGGATGAAGGCTGCCCGTCGCAGATGAAAGAGCGATCTTTAAGCATGTGGCATACAGTAAACGGCAAGACTTATGCTGGTGCTACGATAGGACCACAACATCACATGTGGAATGCTGGTGTTGTAGCGATCCCAGCTTCCCTTGTCGGTAAAGTTACAGATATGGCGCTAGCAGTCTGCGACGGTATGCTGGATGACGGCTCAGAGCCTGTAACCGTGGAACAATATGCATTGTCGATAGCCTTGTATGAATGTGCGGACCAGTTGATTGCCGCTGACAAGTGGATAGGCCACTACTGGCACGACAAATACCACTGGTGTTCCTACATAGCCAAATTCTTTGTCAAGGCGTATCGCTTGAACTATACTATAGACGAGCAGATTGAAAAGATACGGCAAACCGACCTCGCTTGGGTGCACAAAAGACTACTTATCAAGCGCACTCTCGCTAAATTTTTGGGAATGATTCATTAATTTCAAAACGATGGTTTCAGTCATAGTACCCAACTATAATCATGCGCCATTCCTTCACGAACGCATCGATAGCATTCTATCACAAAGTTATACCGACTTTGAATTAATACTTCTTGATGATTGTTCTACTGACAACAGTCGCGAGATTCTCAACTCATATCGTGACAACCCACATGTGAGTCATATTATTTTCAACGAAAAGAACAGTGGCTCGACATTTGCCCAGTGGCAGCGTGGATTTGCTCTTGCCAAAGGAGAATATATTTGGGTTGCTGAAAGTGATGACCGTGCAGAAAAGGATTTGTTGCTGGAATGTGTGAAGCGATTAGACAGTGACAAAGATATTATCCTGGCATACACTTATTCCTATTATATAGACGAAAATGGCAACCGCCTAAATATATCGATAGATGAACCCAAGAAATATCATAATAATGGCATTTATGATTCTCGTACTTTCTGCCGTAGTCGCATGATTTACAAAAACATCGTCTACAACGCCTCTATGACAGTATTCCGCAAATCTGCACTTACACATGTTACAAATGATTACTTAGAATATCGTTATTGTGGTGACTGGTGCTTTTGGTTTGACATGCTTTTCACCGATGGCAAAGTGGCAGAAATCCCTATAAAACTCAACAACTATAGGCAACATCTAAATAAGGTTTCTAACAACGCTGGGAAAATCGGATTTGGTCCCCGCGAAATTGCAAAGTGTCAGCAACGCATGGCTAACATTTTGGAACTTACGCCCTATCAACGACAATGTCTGAGAGGAAGACTTACGAAACGTATTCGTAAGGATTCATCACCAAACATACAGGAAACAATAAATCTCTATCCCGACATGTATAAGGGTTCATGGTGGGACATCATTGTCTATGAGTTTGATAAATTTACCGGATTATCTGGCATGCAACACTGAGTAAACACATTTACTATAATAAGTACCTACAAATAATTAAGGAAAACAACTAATAGTAATAAAATAAGCAACAAGGCAGACAAACTGGCAAACAAATTGGTTAACATACGATACTTTTTAAGTTTGCCACTAAGCGTTCTCTTCTTAAGTCTGTCTTGCAAAGCTGATGGCGATTGCATTAGCATAGAAATATCCTTGGCATCTCTTCTCCTAAAGTGACGAAGATTGATGATTCCGTCCCTTGAAGCCTCACGAAAGAACTCGCTGCTTTTTTGTAAAAATTCTAATTTCAAGCTGTCTTCCGAGACACGCGTGTAGTTCCAAATCATTAGATTGTGGCATATATGTACAAAGAGAGTACTTTTAGAAAACACTTCATACAGTCTCTTATCCTCACATATCCATCGTCGCATTTCTTCCCACTCATCAATAATACAGGATGCCTTGTTTGAAGACATTACCGAAGAGCCAGGATTTACACGATAATGATGTAACGGTTTATCAATCATCATAAAACGTTGTGACTTTGAGTAAGTCTTAAATGCAAAAGAGGTGTCCTGATAACTAGCACCTGGGGTTGGAAGGAATCTCACCTTTCGCACCTCTTCCAATAGGTCTCTACGGTAAAGCGATGCCCATATGGCTGACTGCTGTAAGAAAACACCCTCATGCTCCAATGGGCAAAGTACTACATTTTTCGAAACCAAGTCCTGAGAATTTACAACTTCAGTTCCCGTAGGTCCCTCGTACCAACAACAGCGGGACATGTCCAAATCGTTGTCAATAGCGGTTTTAAGGAGTGTTTCGAACATATCTGGTTCTATCCAGTCGTCTGACTCAATAATACCGATATATTCACCTGTACACATTTCTAATCCCTTATTCATAGAATCGCCATACCCACTATTGGGTTTGTGAATCACCCTGAATCGATTATCTGCAGCGACAAACTCATCAATGATAGCCCCTGTTTTATCCTTGCTACCATCGTCAATACATATAACCTCCAAATTAGTGTAGGTCTGATTCATAATGCTGTTTAGGCATTCACGGACATACTGCTCTACATTACAGCAAGGTACTAAGATTGATATCTTCACCATACAAACAAAAATTTATGAATTAAGCGGATTGGACAGTCTTTCGTAAACAGCTGCCCGCTTCTGCAAGAGTGTTTCCTCGTCAAGGAAGCCCGTTCCCATTTGCTGAGCATCAATAGCGTAAACCTCCTGCATTTTCTCGTCATGCACCATCTGAACAATGGCTTCAGCGAATGTTTCTGCTGTATCTCCAATTAAACAGTTCTTTCCATTAATCATTGGAAGCCCCTCGCAACCTTTTGAGGTAGTAACCAATGGAGAGCAAGCTGCGACAGAATCCAGTATTTTCATACGCATTCCACTACCTATCCTGATTGGTACAACAGAAATCTTACCATTGATAAACTCTTGAAGGTTATCAACAAAGCCGGTAAATCTAACCTCAGCATCATTGACATTCAAACGTTTTATCGCCTTTCGGTCCCAGTTTCCAACAACATTCAAACGGGGTACACTTTGACATATACGCCTCAAGACAGGCAAGACCTCCCCTACATACCATTCCACAGCATCAGCATTAGGGAAATGAGCATTGCTTCCTACAAACACCAACTCTTTTGCTGGCGTATACGACAAATGGTGCATGCCAACGCTATTCGTGATTGCAGGAGATACACATATCTTATTGGCGGGTATATACTGACTCAAAATCCCCTTGTCAACCTCTGTCAATGTGACAACTATGTCATAAAGATTAAGGGCGGCTATCTCACATGCTTTCTGCTGCTCATACAAAATGCTGTCTGTTGGCAACTTTTCCTTAAACAGCGACATCTCAGTCTGATTACGCACAAAACGCAACTCATGATGAACGAACACCTTTTTCAAATCACGCGGTAACAAATAAGCCAAATTCAGATACTCATAAAACTCTATCTGAACTGCATCAAATCCCATCCTTGATACTTCGTAGACATAATCACAATAGGACAAATCTATATCAGTAGCGTCATTAAACAATGTAGAATGTGACTTTACGAAATCTACCTTGCGGATTATTCTTCGCATTTTCCTATGCAGCGAACGAGAAAGTGAATCGTACCAACCGTATAAAAATCTGTCACGACTTGACAATGCAGCCTGTACACCTTTCACCTGTCCCTTTACGCTCTGCTCGTCAAAGACGTAAAACGTCACATTGTCCCATCTCTTTTTCAATTCCTCCACAGCAGCTTGTCCATGGCGGCCATTCACCTTCAGCAACAGCGATAACTGATGATGATGACGGATATAATCAGCCATCATAAAGAATGCTTGGTTTCCTCCCGAATTCAAAGGCCAAGGAATATAAGGTGTAATATACAATAGTTTCATTTCCAGTAACACTTCTGATTTCACATTCAATTAATCGCGACAAAGATACAAAAAAAAAGCTACAACTGGTCAAAAAAGCAAAGAAAAGGTAGTTATTACAATTTTTTTTTGTAATTTCGCAGCAAAATCGTTATTCACGAAAAATTCGTCATAGAAAAAACTCATAGAAGAAAGACTATGAATACAAATGAAGAAATCAGAAATGGCTACATTGTCACTTCACAGATTAAGAAGCTTTGGGCAGTACAATTAGAATTGGTGAAGAAGGTATTAGAGGTGTGCAAGAAATACGACCTCAACATATGGGCTGATTCCGGTACACTAATTGGAACGATTCGAGAGCACGGCTTTATACCTTGGGATGACGATATTGATTTGGGAATGTTAAGACCCGATTACGACAAACTCTTAAAAATCGCTGACGAAGAATTTAAAAGTCCATATATTTTTCAGAGTGCCTACCATGAAATTGATTACCCACGTGGGCATGCCCAAGTTAGAATGGATAATACGACTGCCATATTAGCATCCGACATTGACAGTCCCTTTCATCTTGGCATCTTTATTGACATCTTTGTCTATGACGCAATTCCAAATGACAGTGATGATTTTAACAAACTACGCCAACAAGCAAATTCCCAACTCAATCAATTACGCCTTCACTGTAAATATGACAAGGGCAGAAATAACATCAACCGCGAAAAAGTCATCAAGAGCAGTAGACATCAGGCTTTCTGCCATGCTTTTTCTGATTATGAGAACCTTTTTCGCGCTTATCCTATTAAAAGAAGTTCACGATTAGGAACTATTGCGTTCATTTTTGATGATAATTGTCATTATGATATCAGGGCAGAACATTATTCCGACACCCTTCTTCTTCCTTTTGAAGATATCATGATGCCAGCACCTGTTGGGTATGACGCCATATTGAGAACTGTATTTGGTGATTACATGAAACCTGTACAAGCTCCCGCTACCCACGGTGGATTCGTGATCATTGACACAGAGCATAATTACACAGAATATATTACTCCATTG
>Ga0326513_10003513_pt1 | contig 11353 bp, 8 predicted proteins | sample 2_2465_0518_D_FD_203654 | JGI IMG/M metagenome (GOLD analysis project Ga0326513, IMG submission 203654) | Bovine rumen microbial communities from UC Davis, California, United States - 2_2465_0518 | ecosystem: Host-associated > Mammals > Digestive system > Stomach > Rumen | place: USA: California... | reverse complement strand
TGCTGTACAGCGCCGGAGATGCCGCAGGCAATATAAAGATTGCCCTTGAACTTCTGGCCGGACATGCCGACATATCTCTCAAGCGGTACATACTGCAGCGTCTCAGCGACGGGACGGGAGGATCCGATCGCAGCGCCTGCTGCCGCAGCGAGGTCCTCGATCAGTTTCATATTCTCCTTGGGACCGATGCCCTGGCCTGCGCTGACCACGCGCTCCGCCTCCACGATCGGCGTGTCTGCGGGAATTCCGACCGTGAAATCATATCCGTCTTTCTTGAGCGCCGCCACCAGCGCGTCAACCGCCTCCTCCGGGGTGCCTTTAAGGATCTGGCGCTTGCGGGCGCCGGTTTCACTCCCCCCGGCTGCAGGTGCGGGAGCCGCTGATTTGGAGCGGCCTACTTTGCCGATGATCGATGCTGCGATAACAACTCTCTGGATCTCGTTGGTGCCCTCATAGATCGTCGTGATCTTGGCGTCTCTGTACATGCGCTCTACGGGCATGCCCTTGAGATATCCGGATCCGCCAAAGATCTGAAGCGCATCGTTGCAGACCTCCAAAGCTATGTCAGAAGCATACATCTTGGCCATTGCGGCTTCCTTGCCGTAAGGCTCATGCGCCTGCTTGAGCTCTGCCGCCGAATATACAAGGAACCTCGCGCAGCGAAGCTTCGTAGCCATATCCGCGATCTTGAAAGCGATGGACTGCTGCGCGCAGATCGGTTTGCCGAACTGGATGCGCTCCTTGGAGTACTCCACTGCCGCCTCATAGGCGCCCTGCGCGATACCGAGAGCCTGAGCCGCGATGCCGATGCGGCCGCCGTCCAGGGTGCTCATCGCTATTTTGAATCCCATGCCTTCCTTGCCCAGGAGGTTCTCCTTGGGAACCTTGACGTCATTGAAATTGAGCTGGCAGGTCGCGGAGGAGCGGATGCCGAGCTTGTCATAGTGCGGCTCGAAGGTGAAGCCCTCCCAGCCCTTCTCGACGATCAGCGCGGAGATCCCCTTCGTGCCGATGCCAGGAGTCGTGACGGCAAACACGACGTACGTGTCAGCTTCGCCGCCGTTTGTGATGAATATTTTCTCACCGTTCAGAAGATAGTAATCGCCCATATCCTCTGCTGTGGTCTCTGTTCCGCCCGCATCGGATCCCGCGTTGGGCTCGGTCAGTCCGAACGCGCCGATCTTTCTGCCGGAGCAAAGATCAGGAAGATATTTCTTTTTCTGTTCCTCGTTGCCGAAGGCGGCGATGGGATACGTGCCAAGAGAAGTGTGTGCCGACAGGATAACGCCTGTACCGCCGTCTACACGGGACAGCTCCTCCACAGCGATCGCATAGCTCAGAACATCGAGACCGGCGCCCTCATATTCCTTCTCATAGGGAAGGCCCATGAGTCCGAGTTCTCCCATCTTCTTCACAGCGTCCTTGGGGAAGCAGCTCTCCTGGTCCAGTTTGAAGGCAATCGGCTTCACCTCTGCTTCTACGAATGCGCGCACTTTAGCACGCAGTTCTTCATGTGCTTGCGTTGTAGTGTAATTCATGCAGATCCCTCCTTATAATTGTTTGTAAATAACGTTATATAGTTATAAATTCTCTCCATCAATCGTATCATTTAGGAATATTGCTTGTCAATTCGCCTATTTTACATTATTTTTTTGTGCAATTTTGATAGTGAAAAGTGCATGTGCGGGGGGTGACAGCAGGCCGGGGCCCTGTCACCACAAAAAGGTGACACAGGCCGGGGCCCTGTCACCACAAAAAGGTGACACAGGCCGGGGCCCTGTCACAAGGTGTCACAGGCCGGGGCCCTGTCACCTCCTGTCGCCTCAGAGGACTCGCCAAAAAAGAGACCGGTTCCGGAGAAATACTCCCCGAAACCGGTCCCTTTATAAACTGTACCCTAATGCTATGCCCGGCGAAGCCGTATACACGCCCTGCCGTTCTTATTTGATCATTCTGACAATAGCGATGCAGATGCATGCTCCGATCACAGCCACAATGGCATTTCCGATCGTTCCGTAGCTGTAGATGCCGACAGCCCTAAGGACTGCTGATCCGACTACGCCTCCGATAATGCCAAGCGCAATATTACCGAGCACAGAAAAATTGCTGCCCATGATCTGACCTGCAAGCCAGCCCGCGATTCCGCCCATTACAAGCGCGATAATAATATTCATGCTGAACCTCCTTAGATTGCATCACATGGGACTGTCCCCATCGATTCATAAGTGTAGCATGAAAAAAAGCATTTAGCAAACAGCTTCCCCAAAAACCTCTCAGCGGCCCTTTTCATACTGCCAGCAGATCGCGTAGGCCGCTCTTCCGCGCTCGTCGAGGAGACTACAGAAATCGCCGCTCAGGGACGCGATCCTGCTTTCATCGGTAAACTCCTGAAGGGTCCACACCGGTCTCTGTTTACGGCTCATTTCGAGGGGATACAGGTCCCACCGCCACCCGGTCCGGTTCAGCCCTCCATGGATCCCGGAAACGTAATAATGGAGATTCGGAGACATCAGGAATCTCTCCCTGCTCCCCACATCATAGATCTTCCAGTTTCCGTCCTTCCACCTGTGCTGCTCCGTCTTATAGAGACAGATCTTCCGCTGTGCATTTTCCATCCTGCGCTCCGGCGGAAGTCTCAGATCGACTACACGCGTGATCAGCACCATGGAATGCCCCGCCGCGGCCAGAGCAAGGGATTCTATGACCATCAGCCTTTCTCTGTTTTGGCTATCACCCCAGTAATAACTTCTCTCCTCCGGGATCAGCTCCTCCGGCATAGGGATCCCCGCATAGCCGCCTCCGGAAACAGGCAGCCTGTCGTAGACCTCTATTTCATTCCCCACCAGCTCGAAATACACGATCCTGTTCGTAAGCGGCACCCAAAGATACCCCCTGTGAGGAGCCGCCTGTCCGTCCTCGATCATGACCGCCTCATAGGAAGGTCCGCCCCGGTCTTGCAGGATCTCCCCGATCACATACCCGTTCCGCGTGGCACAGACGATGGAAAAAGGCTTCCCGTGATCTTCCGCAGAGTACTCTCCTGAGCCCTCCCGCAGCTCCAGGATCAAAAAATCGCCGCCGGCACTCACCGCGATCACCCTGTAAACATACCGCCCCTCCGTCTGAAAGGGGATCACCCGCTCAAACATTTCCTTTTTCTGCTTGTCCCATATGTGGACCTCAACACAGCCGGGCTGTTCTCCGCCCTTTCCATTCCAAGGCGTATAATAGAACTTCACATCGGCAGTATCGTAAACCGCCGTTCCGAAGGGCCAGTCGGACCGGTTGGAAAAGGGATCTCCCGACACATCCGTCTGAAGCGGAAGGATCCCGTACATGCCGGAAGGAGCGGGGTCTGCCGGATCATGCTCCCAAATACTCTCTACCACCACAGCCGGCCCCGGGCCCTGGCGCCTCTTGTGTACACCCGGCATGCGGCACAGCTGCATAAGTTCAGAATTCATCCGGGCCTGCAGGCTGTTCTCTCCCGTCATCGGGAGCTCCCAGATCCTGTCATAGGCGGACAGCATCCTGTCAAAAGACTGCTCCCCCGCCGCTTCCCTGAAAGCTTCCCTGCATTTCTCCCTCTCCCGGTCCTGCGCGCTCCTCTCCCTGAAGGAGATCGGGCGCGGCTGCTGATAGGGCATGAGCCTGCGCACAGGCGGCGGAACGGGCATATCGTAGACTGCCCGCTCCTTCATCTCCTCTGAGGCCAGGATCAATTTGTGGTTCTTATAATCCGCGATCAGCCGGGGATAATGACAATACCTTATCTTTTCTCTCTCATCCCACCAGTAGTTCCAGGGCCTCACCTCAAAGGACCGCATCACACGCCCGGACGGCTGCTCCAGGATCTGCAGGTCCATCCGGGACTCCTCACCGTACTCTGTGATCTCCTGCAATCTGAACAGATACTCCCTGCTCCCCGCCTCCGGAGCTGCCGGCTCCGCATCATAAACCGGCCCGTCACTCGGGTTCTTGGCCCCGGCTCCTATTGGCTGCCCGTCACCCGGGTTCTTGCCCCCGTCTCCCACAGGCCGCCCGTCCGCCGTCTCCTTCCCGGGATCGTAGGTCTCAATATTTGAGAGGAAATTCGGGTCAAATCCGCGAATAAAGTCCTCCATTCCCTCCTCGGACTCCGCATAGAACTCATCCAGGACCTTCCCGTAATTCTTTCTTCTCTCGTCGTCCGGCGGATAGTTCCTGTAGATCCCGCCAAAGTACGAGATCCTGCTGTACATGTCAAGGGCCGTGATCCTCGCGTTTCTCCACTGATAAAGCCCCTCATTGATGCAGGTCTCAAAGTCCAGCGGATTGATCCTGAGGGCCTCCTGCCAGTATTTCTCCGCGACATCCTTCATCCCCAGATCCATATAGCTCAGGGCAAGGTTGTTCAGGGCGTCCGTCGTGACCTCCACAGCGCTGCCGCTCTCCGCGGGAAACTCCGTTCCCGTCACATCGCGGTAGATCCGGGGCAGCACCTCTTTGATCTCCGTAAAGTCCCTCGCGCCGGGAGCGGCTTCGTCCGGGTTGTATTTTGACCCGCCAAAATATCGCCTGATCAGCTCCATCAGCTCCTCCGGAGGCTCCACACGCCATCCGCACTCTCCCCGGTCCGCCTTCTCGAATACAGTCGCAAACGCATCTGCGCCCGTCTCCCAGATCCTGCCTCCGGCATACATCTCGAGAACGGTCAGCGCCCACGCGTACACGTCCATCCAGGGAGCCGGTTCCGCCCCCCGCGCCTGCTCCGCCGGGCAGTAAGCCGCCGTGTAACCGGCCGCAGCCGCACTGCTGCCTTCCGTCAGCCTGCTCCGCGCCATAGCGAGTCCAAAATCCGCCGCCTTTGCCTCCCACTCTGTGCTCAGAAGAAGGTTCCCCGGCTTCATGTCCTGATGGACCAGCCCCTTTCCATGGGCGTAATCCAGCCCGCGGGCGGCCTGAATGGCGATGCTCAGGATCCTCTCCTGCATCTGACCCCCGGTCCCCTCATAGAGAGTCCCGTCCTCGATGCGGTCCTTCAGGCTCCCGCCCTCCATCCACTCGGAGAAGATCGTCGGGATACCGCTGCACTCGCGCACATAGTAACAGGAGACGATGTGGGGGTGCATGCCCAGACCGATCCAGGTGGCGCACTCGTCAATGAAACGCGCTCTTTTGGCAGGTCCCGCCTCTGCGAAGAACCTTGGAAGCGGCTGTTTGATGGCCAGATCGGTATCCCATCCCTCATGGTGCACGCGCCAGACGCTGCCCATGCCGCCCCTGATCTCATCCGAGACCACTTTATAGAGCCCCAGAAGCACGTCATCCTTCCGGATCCGCTCGGTTGTGATAGACCCCTGCGCGGGATCCGTCCCGGCGCGGTCAGACGCGTCCTTCCAGTAGGCCCCGGCTATGGTCATCTCCTCTTCAGGATTAAGTTTGCTGATCGATATGCTCAAAGTCTGATCTTCGTACATCTTCTCTGACCTCGCTGATCCATTGTGATCGCACCTGCGCCGCCCGGCGGCTTACATACTGTCTTTATTTCAGCACAAATGTCTCCATCGCGTGCCCGAAGGCATCCGGCGTCACCTCATCGCCCTTGTCGTAGATCGCGTACCAACAGTAAGTAGATCCGCCGATCTCTTCATAATACTCTTCCGCGATGATCGTCCTGGTCCCGTCCACTGTGGAATAGGTCGTCGTAAATCCCGCGAGCCCGCGGTCTCCGATCTCCAGCAGCTGCACCTCCGGCTGCCCGATCATGCGCACGCTGAGCATCTGCGCCACTTCGTTCTTGCGGTTTACCACTGTATCCCCGATACTCTCGGACAGTTCCACTCTCTCCACGCTGAAGTTCGCGCCTTCCATCACTCCGCCGGTGTACACCTGCGTGACATCCTCGTCCGAGATGATCAGATACGAGGAATCTGTGTCAAAATAGAACCCGCTCTCAAACTCAGATTCAGGGGCGCTCCCTGAAGCCGTGATGCTGTTCTGCTGCGTGTTCACGCCGCTGTCCAGACCATACTCCGTGTCGAATTCATCGATGGGAAGACCTCCCTCCTCAATTTCCGGTTTGCCGTAAGCATTGGCGTCAAATTGCAAAGACACCATTGCGGCGCCCAGCGCGTTCAGCTCCGGTCCGCTCGTCTTACGCGGCGCTCTCGTGTGATAGAAAATGTACTTGTCATCCCGTTCTTCAATAAACTCCGTGCAGTCAATAGCCTCACCTGACGGATTGCTGTAAGCGTATATGATCCCGTAGAGCTCATGACCTGCCACCTCGATCGTATCCAGCTGAGGCTGGATCGCCATCGCATTGAGATAGCGCTGCTGCAGGTTAAAGATCTCGGTCTCGAAATACTCCTCTTTTGTAGGCATATATTCCGCGTCAGTCACGCTCACAAACAGACCCGTGCGCGCCGTATCCCCATCGATCGCCAGAAGCGCCGCCCCTGACGAATTCATGTATGCGGTGTGGTCCTTGAGATAGAGGAAGGAAAATCCCATCATCTCACTGGCAAATACCCTGTAGTCCTCGGCGGAAGGTTTCTGGGACGCCGCGGCGCCCAGCGCGTTTTCGGTCTTGTCGATATCTATAGGGGCGATCTCACCGGGAGCCGCATTCACTGCGGCCTGCGATCCCTCCTGCGCCTCTCCCTGCACTTCAGAGACTTCTGCCGTTTCTTCGGCGGCCGGCGCTTCTGCTTCCTGGGTCTCTGCTGCAGGCGCTTCTGCTTCCTGTGTCTCAGCATCCTGCGCCTCTGTCTCCGGCGCCTCCGTTACCGCTTCAGCGCTATTAGCTGCGGCGCCGCTATTTTGACCGCATCCCATCACGGCAAGTGAGCATAAGAGCATAGCGCAGATCACAGCCAGAACATTTTTGTACTTTTTCACATTTTTCATCTGAACGATCCTCCCTGATGTTAGTCTCCGTGTTTCCCGGACGGGCTGATCCCTCCGGTCCTCTATGTCAATCATATCAGTTTCTGAACGCTTTTTCATCTTATATACATTTCGAATTGCGTTTACCGTTACGTAAATACCCGGCAGCAGCCTCTAAGGTTTCTCTAATGTTGCCGCGCTATAGTGATCACAGAAACTACGCATGCGGGGGAGACCGGATACGGAGGTGATATCATGAACACAAGTCAAAATATTGCTTTAATTCCGGCCTATGAGCCGGAAGAAACACTACTGGAACTGATCGACGCCCTTTCAGAGGCGGGCTGCAATATTGTTGTTGTAGACGACGGAAGCGGTCCGGCCTATAGCGTGCTCTTTGCACAGGCGCGCGAAAAGGCGGCCGTCCTGACTCACAAGAACAATCTAGGCAAGGGCGCCGCTCTTAAGACAGGCCTGGACTACATAAGCCGCCACTGCGGACCGGACAGTGTCATAGTGACTGTCGACGCGGACGGCCAGCACCGCGCGGAGGACGCCATGAAGATCAGTCTGACGGCACGCTGCCACCCGGACACGCTGGTGCTGGGGAGCAGAGCGCTCGCCGGAGATATTCCGCTTCGCAGCCGTTTCGGCAACACCGTCACGCGGTTCGTCTACCGGCTTTCGACCGGTTTAAAGGTCCATGACACGCAGACGGGCCTGCGGGCTTTTCACAGGCAGCTCATTTCCGTAATGCTCGGGATATCCGGCGACCGGTACGAATACGAAATGAATGTCCTTTTGGAATTTGCCCGCCGCGGCATTCCGATCCGGGAGGAAGAGATCGCGACGATCTATATAGGCGGCAATTCATCCTCGCATTTCAACACGGTCCGGGACTCCTGGAAGATCTATAAGGAGATCCTGCGCTTCTCGGCTTCATCCTTTGCGGGCTTTGTCGTGAACTATCGCCGGCAACACGATCGTCCTTGAATTTAAAGAAGGGGGGAGTAAAGAAAGGAGCAGTGATCTGATATGATCAAAAAACACTTATTTGCCTTTATTTACGCCTTGATGCTTACAGCATTTTCCATTTACGTGGTGATGGACACCTTTGTCATCACCCGGGTCTACGACACAGTTCCCCGGACCGAGGCCGCAGCAGTCACTGACGACACGTCCGGCGATGCGGGAAGCAAAGACACTGATGAAACCACAGACGGCGAGATCCAATCCGGCAATGACAGCCTGACAGCGGTCAATGAAACCGAAACAGACGTCAGTGCCAAAGTCACCGCGGTCTCCACGGACACTACCTATCAGGATGAGAACATAACCATCACTGTCACCGAATACCGGGAATATGACACTTCGATCTACGTCGCGGACATTCAGCTCTCCTCTCCGGAATATCTCAAGACCGCGCTCGCTAAGAGCGCATACGGCAAAAACGTGACAGAAAAGACCTCTGAGATGGCGCTGGCCAACAACGCGATCCTGGCGATCAACGGAGATTACTACGGCGCGCAGGAAAAAGGATATGTTTTAAGGAACGGTGTTCTTTACAGGAGCACCGCCGAGAAGGGCCAGGAGGATCTGGTCATTTACGAAGACGGCAGCTTTGAGATCATCACAGAGGACGAAGTCACCGCAGCGGAGCTCTTAGAAAGAGGCGCTGTGCAGATCCTCTCCTTTGGGCCTGCACTGGTTACAGACAGCACCATTGCAGTAACCACAGAGGAAGAAATAGGAAAGGCCAGATCCAGCAATCCCCGGACTGCGATCGGCGTCATCGACGACCTGCACTACCTGTTTGTTGTATCGGACGGGCGGACCGAAGAGAGCGAGGGTCTCACTCTTTACCAGCTGGCACAGATCATGACGCAGCTCGGCGCAGAGACCGCCTATAATCTGGACGGCGGCGGCTCCTCCTCTATGGTCTTTGGCGGTGTGGTCATCAATAACCCCACCACGAACGGAAACAGGATCAAAGAAAGGAGTGTGAGCGACATTGTATATATCGGATAAAAACAGAAAAGAAGCGGTCGAAACCGCTGTGAACTATCTTTTGATCTCCCTGATCTGTGCCCTGTTTGGGGCCATCTATGAGTTTTTCAGCCACGGAGTCTACTCCTATCACATGATCTACGCCTTTGCCTTCCCTCTTGCGGGCGGCGTGCTCCCTTTCCTTCTGATCGCAGCCGGCGACATCAGAATCTTTCCGGGCTGGCCGGCCCGCTGCCTCCACCACGCCGGGATCGCGACACTGACAGTCGGAAGCCTTCTGAGGGGTGCTCTGGAGATTTACGGCACAACAAATGCCCTGCTCAAAATCTACCCGCTCGCAGGCGCCGTACTTATTGCGGCAGGTATTGCAGTCACACTTGCGGGACAAGTCTTGACTGACCCCCGAAATGAAGTAAAGTATTAGTATATTCGGGATTTCCCCCGATATCACTCTTCATTTACCGGGAAAGGCATTTAATATGAGCACAACTAAGCATCCCCTGATCTGGGGACACCGGGGAGCCAGCGGACACGCCCCTGAGAACACATTGCCCGCTTTTAAGATGGCGGCCGATATGGGGGCCGACGGCGTGGAACTGGACATCCAGCAGACTAAAGACGGCGTGATCGTGGTCTGCCACGACGAGACCATAGACCGCACCAGCAGCGGTGCCGGCTGGCTCAAGGATTTTACTTTTGAGGAGCTTCGCAGACTGGATTTCAGTAACGGAAACGCCGCTTACGAAGACGTCAAAATACCGACAATGGAAGAAGTTTTCTACCTTCTGGCACCCACAGGCCTCACCATCAATATAGAGCTCAAGACCGGGATCATTTTCTATGAGAACATTGAGGAGAAGATCCTGGACCTCACCAAAAAGATGGGCTGGGAAGACCGTGTCATCTACTCCTCCTTCAACCACTACTCTGTCAGGAAGATCAAGGAGCTGGATCCCGGCGCGAAAGTGGGCCTTCTCTACGGCGACGGTCCCATCGATATGCCCGGCTACGGCCGCCGGCTGGGCGCAGACGCCCTGCATCCCGCCTTCTATAACCTGCAGTATCCGGACTACATGGAGGACTGCCGGAGGTATGGCCTGGATGTCAATGTCTGGACCGTCAATTCCACTGCGGATCTAATGCAGTGCAGGGAGTACGGTGTGAACGCGGTCATCACCAACTACCCGGATAAGGCGTTAAAGCTGTACGGGGGATGACTATGTCAGAAACAAATATTCATTTTCTCGGCGAAAAAGATTATCTCCCCGCCATGGATACTGAAAACCGCGTCTGGCGGGAGCGGCATGTGTTTAATGGACGCTTTACTACCCGAGACGGACTCCGGCTCAATTACTATTTTGCCCCGCATCCCGAACCGAAGGCGGTAATAATAATGCTGCACGGATACTGCGGCTTCTGGGGCAAATTTCACGAGTACGCCTGGTACCTGTGGCAGGCGGGCTACAGCGTCTATTTCCTCGAGCAGCGCGGACACGGCTATTCCGAGGGAAAACTTCCGAGGTTCGACTTCGACGTGATCCATGTCGACTCCTACTTCACTTACACGGAAGACCTGCGGGAGTTCATGGACGAAGTGGTCGTTCCCGCATCAGGGAATCTTCCCTGCCTGCTGCTGGCCCACTCCATGGGAGGCGCTGTCGGCGCTCTCTTTTTGGGAACCGCCACCGGATATTTTGACGGCGCCGTTCTTACCTCTCCGATGCTCAAGCTCCATCTGGGAGGAATGCCAGAGCGGAGGATCAAAGCCATAAAGGCATACATGCATCTGACGCGCAGCCAGAAAAAATTGTGCTTCGGGCAGCATCATTTTATCCCCGAACCCGCTTTTTCCAGGTCGAGCACGCTATCAAAGGCCCGTTATCTTTACATTTTCGGGCAGCGGATCGCGGATTCCCACTACCGCACCTCGGGCGCGTCCTTCGGATGGGTAATGGCGAGCATTGAGGTCCGTGATCTCATTCTCAAATATGCATGCAATATCAGGATTCCTGTCACGCTTATGCAAGCCGGGGTCGACAACCTGGTAGCCCCCGAAGGTTTTGATGATCTCATGGCCCGGGTGCCGCAGGCGAAGAAGATCCTGTATAAAAACTCCAGACACGAGATCTACAACGCAGGGACCAAGGTCCGCAAGCAGTATTACAGGGATGTATTGGAGCAGTTTGCGGAGATGGCAGCGGTGACACAAGGGTGACACAAGGCCGGGGATGTGACGCCTGGTGACAGCAGGACGGGGATTTGGCACCTGGTGACAGCAGGACGGGGATTTGGCACCTTTTAGATAGAATAAAAAGGCTGTAAAAGTCTCAATTCAGATTGCCATTTTAACAGGCAATTCTGAATTGAGACTTTTTTCAACAAATGTAAGTTTTATACCGGCCATCAGATTCTTCTCAACTTCCGGAAAATTGACGCTTCTGTGACGCTCCGCTTCGCTGAGCGTCACGCAGCCGTC
>Ga0326513_10003512_pt1 | contig 11355 bp, 13 predicted proteins | sample 2_2465_0518_D_FD_203654 | JGI IMG/M metagenome (GOLD analysis project Ga0326513, IMG submission 203654) | Bovine rumen microbial communities from UC Davis, California, United States - 2_2465_0518 | ecosystem: Host-associated > Mammals > Digestive system > Stomach > Rumen | place: USA... | reverse complement strand
CTCCTTAAAAATATTTCCGGACTATCCTTCGTCCGTGCGAATTTTATCCCTTGCCCCCTAGGTAGGTTCGGGATTGGCGCAGGGCTGAGGGCATGCTCCCCACGGAGTCTCCTCCGCCCACGGTTTTCAAGACCGGTCCGGCGCGCTTGTCCGGTTAACCCTGCGGATAAAAGCCTGTAAAGTAAATACATTACAGGCGCGAGAACTTACATTTTTTCAAGCAGACTCTGAACTGCGGTCTGAGCTTCATCAAACCCCTTGGAGGCACCGATGAAGTACTCGGACACCTTCTGCACATAAGAGTTGATCTCTTCCTGCTGAGCAAGAGCAGCTTTGTACTTACGCTCTGCCGCGTTCATCCTCTTGCGAGCCACTTTCTCCTCACAGCGGGCGGCCGCAAGTTCCTTACCCTTTTCCTCAGAGAAGGTATCACAGCTGTCGCACCTAGCAACACCACGAACGGTCTTGCCGGCATACGTAGAGATCGCATAGATCGTGCTAGGATTTACTGCATCGTCAACATAAAATCTGTATCTGTCAATCGGGAACATTTTCATCGAACTCCTTTAATTCATATCCATTTTCTTCAAACCATTTGATTATCATTGAACGTTCGCTGCATGGATTATCTGGCGCCTCATGTACCAAGAGGACAATGGTATCACCATTATATTCAGCAGCTAATACTGTTAATGCCTGCATAATTTCTTCGAAATCTATATGTTTAAGTTGAACATGATACATCTGTAGAAATTTGCAGTTTGGCGCGGTCGCATTGCAGTTCTGTGGGCCGCAGCAAAGTCCTTCACACAAGCGACCTGGCGCGAAGACCGACGCCCGCAAGCCATTTATAACCCCTCGTTTATCTCGATAGGTATAACTTTGGCTCTTGTTGGCATGATACCATTTTGGATCAGTGAGTGCAGTGCTTACTGGAATTTCATTAGGTTTCAAAAACCTTACTTTGTAAAAGTATGAAATCTTGACTTTCATATGCGCACTAATGCCTCAAAGACTAGCCCTTCAAGATCTAGATTAGAAGTTAAGATGCTGTTATTCCTGCCGAGATTAGGATACAGTTCCTCTGCGACTTCGGTAACGGTTTCGGCGTCAATGGCATCAATAGAGCCAACCATATAACGCCACTTTACTTCATCGACGAGATTTTGGATCATGTTCATACGACAGTTCCCTCTTTAAGGAGAACCTCCTTATCCTCATCTTTTTGAAGTTCGTGAAGAACAAGAGCAACAACATTATCTACATCGCTGTCGTCAGCGCCGCAAAGACGCTCGTGGTAAGCATCTTCAATTGCGGGAGTGTCGATAACTTTGATCTTGCCGTCCTGATACCAGTTAATGAGAATCTCAATTACTTCGTCAATAACATGGCTGTTCATAGTTACTTCCTTTCTCTCTTGTTTTTAGAATAATGGAGCGAGTGACGGGGCACGATCCCGCTTATCCGGCTTGGAAGGCCGGCGCACTAGCCAATTGTACTACACCCGCATAAATGGAGGTCGATCCCGGTGATGCTCCGAGGACTAGGGGTTACAAATCCCTTGTTTTACTGGTTAAACTAATCGACCAGATTGGGGAAGTTATAAAACTTCCCATTCTTCATCTGTATATTGATTAATTGCGGTTTTAGTGTTTGGGAGTCCATAATTAGTCATCCAACGTTTTATTCCTGCATCACTCATGTTAAAATCACGTGCAATACTAGAAAAAGTTTCTGTTCTAATTCTTCGCTTTAAATCTTCACGTGAGATAGGAAGGTTTTTTATGTGTTCTGCTTTTCGGTGTTTTGCTTCACAGGCGGCACAACGAACAGAGGTATTTGCGATGACCGTCCCGCAATCTATACAAGTGTTCGTCATATAATACTTTTTACGATCTTCGCGCCCTCCGCCCCTTGATCTAAAATTCTCTGTAAGAGAATGACAGTTCGGGCATAGAACTTCAAGATTTTCTTCTACTGTATTTTCATAATTTCCATCTTTATGATGGATTTCTAATGGGACTTTATTTGTATATGGGTTTTCTTCTCCCCAGCCGCATTTTTCGCACTTGAAATTTGCCTTTTTAAGCATAAAGTTGCGAACATAGTTAGAGACTTGATAATCTCCACTTAGCCCATTTTCTTCACCGCGTTGCCATCGTTCAATATAAATACGCTATTCGTATTCTCGTTGACAAATGTTGTTACAATATTTATTATGTCGTTTTGAACCAGTTAGTTCTTTGCCGCAATTTGGACAAATATTCATTCTTATCACCTCATCATATATTGTAAAATCGAACAGACGATTTAATAAATTTTGTCCAAATCAAGTGCACTACCAGTTGTGCTACGCCGGCATATCGGCGCTTACTCAGCGCCCTTTACAAAGTTGGAAGGCTTACGAGCAAGCTTTTTGCGAGCCTGCGCCTGCTTCTTCGTCTTGATGTTGTTGGCGATACGTGCGATCTTAGCGTTCCGATGACGCAGCATACGTTTGGAATTACGCATCTGCGCACGAGTGGGACCGTTTTCCTTTATTTCGGGCTTAACCAACTCGCCCGGAACGATCTCACCATTTTCAAGCTGGACGTCGATCTCCTGCTTTTCTTCCGCTTTAATATTCTCCGAAACTGCCATTATCTTGCTTCTCCTTACATCTTTCATTTATTTCTTCTGTTTTTGCCCAATCGCATTCTTCGGAACAGAGCGGGGCTTCATAGTTAATCTCGATAAACTCAGTCAATTCTCCGCAATGCCAGCAGGGTTTAGCAACTCTACCACGAAGAATATTATCGCGAACTTCGAGAGGTTTGAGATCAGCATATTTAATACTATACTTCATGACCATTTTCCTTGGAAAAGATTTGTTGTTAGTTTGCGTAAGCTGCCAGCATCTCTTTAATATCGCTTTCAGTCAACAGATCATTATCTTTGCAGAGGGTCACTTCAAAAATATTCTCCTTACCATAATACTCGATAACGCAGTCGATAGCCTCGCTATAGCTAGAAGCAGCAAGAAATCCTTGCTCGATTTTTCTTTGCTCGTCGATCTCGTCCCAGAAGTCTGCAACGTAGTGATACATTGGAAAGAGCTCCTCTCTCTAGTTTCTAAATATATTATAATATATATTTTTATAATTGTAAAGAGAAAAACTAGAGAGAGGATTATATATGAGATTATGGCTTTATCTTAGTCAGCAATTGCGGACTTCTGTCCTTTGTATGTCGTCTTTGTAACGCAAACATCGCAGTAAATAGTATTAGACGGCTGACTATCTGCCATGATATAAAGGACGTCATTCTCCCATTTCTGTACGCGAAGATTAAACGCGCTGGGATCTATAACTTCCGACCAGAATCTTGTTGAGATAAAAATGTTCGGGTCGCCATTTATTTCTTCTTCATCAAAGGAAGCCCACGATCCAATTCCTGGAATTGTTACTTTTGTTCTGTAGCCACCCGTTACTGTTGCCCATTTATTTGATGCAATTGTTATCTTCCATGAATCCGATTTTGCAGATTCTTTCAAAGTTTTTAATACGGAATTTAGTCCAGCTAAACTTTGCGTAACAAATGCGGTTCCGTCTCCGGGACCATATACAACAACGCAGTTTACAGGAGTGGCGGGTGTTCTTTTGGCATAAATTCGAATTGCTCCATCCATACATACCGCACGGACATAGTTTTCATTGACCTCTTCGGAAAGTGCATCATTAACTACTATGATTGCAGACGATTGGGCTGTCATATTAGCAATTGTGACGTCAGTATAGAATTGTGCATCTTCGGTGGCATAGTCAGGATTGCTTGTCCAGTTTCCAGATGCCTCCGGTGCAGCTCCAGGCTTGTGTCGTCCAGCAATAAGGTCTAGAATTGCACCGGCATCTGATATGTTGATACGACTATTATTATCTATGTCGGCCACATAAAAATCTTCCGTGTCGGCTTCTGGAGTTGGGCGCGCATTGGTCACTATTTCGGAGATAAATTGCGCATCATCTTGAGTAAACTTTCCATCACCGTTTACATCGCCCCTCATGCGTCCGCGCGGAATAGTAATAGAAACAATATTTATATTACTCTCGTTGGGAGTGTCTTCGACCTGGTCTTGAGGGTTAGGAGAAACATTGGTAGCTTCGGCTCCGTCTCCCACGACAAATATGTAAACGTCATTTGCTGGGCGGCCATTAAAGTGCATATTACTCATTATAGAAGCATTCCTTTCTACTTAATATTTTAGGTCATCCTATATGAAAAATTTAGTAATAAAATGAATGGTTTTTGCCCAACTATCGCGTAATAACAATAAACTTAAGAGGTCTATTTATAGATCTCTTAGGTTTATAAGAGTTATGAACTAAGCCATTCATTAGCTTTTTCCATAACTGTAAGGAAATAAGAACCTTTTATAACACTTGTATCATCAACTTCTGGTATATCTGTACTATATTCAGAGCCAATATTATACCTAAAGCTGTTGAAACGTGTTGCGGTAATGAGATCTCCAACATCCGCTCGAGTGTTTTCATATGTAGCATAGTAATTGTTCCATGCGCTTTTTCCTTTAGCACTTCTAATTTCACTAACTTTTGCACACATATCATTCCATACATTATGAGTAAGATTTGAAATCTTACCATGATTTCTAAGAGCGTTTTCAGCAGTTGAAGTCTCTGTGGGAGAAGCGTTCTATTCAGGAGTGTTAGAAATTGACCAATCCCAAGGTTCAACGTTGGGTCTCCAGATAGCTTTAGCCTCATATTCTTGAGTATCTTCCGTGCCCATAACGGTAACAGAGGAGGTAAAAGTGGGGTGAGGATCTCCATATAATAATTCCCAATGTGAAAAATTATAACCGTCTCTAGTGGGCTCGGAAATATCACTAATTGTAACATATCCATGGTCCTGAGTTTTACTAGAACCGCTACCAGTTCTTGACCCCGGGCCGCCCGTTCCTCCATTGTCATCAAAATAAATGATAGCAGAGAAATAATAAGTAATATCATTTTCACAAGAACATTGTGAATTACAAGAACATTGTGAATTACAAGAACATTCTGGGCTACAAAAGACGCCGGTGCATTCAGGCCAGCATCCTGGGTCGTATGAAGTACAAGAGTCCCCACTGCAGCTTCTAGTGTTTGCAGTTAATACACTTCGAGCGCCATTGCTTTTATTCAGTAGCTATTTAGGAATAGAGATAAATTCATCCGCCATTGTTGATTTCCTCCCATATGGAAACAAAATTTTGTGGTAGATTATCTCCAAAAGCATTACACATATAGATTGCTTCATCAAGGAATAGATTTTCCCACCAACAATATAAATCTGGTGGAATATTAAAATGTCCACAAAGAGTATAATTTTTAGAAACACAGCCATAATTGCAGATTCGATTTAATTTACACTCTTTGCATTTATCAAGCTTTAAAGAACCATCCCATTTAGCAATAAGTTTATTCCTTTTATCTTCATCTATCCCTGTAAATATATTCCCCAAATGAAACTCTTCATTTCCTTCTTGCTCTAAGCAAGAATAAAGCTCGCCATTATAACTGACTGCTGCGCTAGTGGACATGCATAATCCACATCGTGTTTTTATACCACTAAGCTGTTCAGGTCTAAACATTTTTTGTTCAATAGCTAAATTAATTTGTGGAATTAGTCTAAAAGCATCTCTATAGTTCCTAAGCACGATAGGAGATTTTTCATTTTTAAATTCAGATATTATATAGTCGGTATAAAGTCTAAGATTTTCTGCGAATATATCTTTATCCATCTTAGACCATGGTTCAAAAACATTTGGCATAATAAAACCAGCCTTAAATCCTAATTGCGTGAGATATATTAGATCATTATAAGTATTTTTTACTGTCGCCGGGATAATTGTAGCACGAAAATTTGCATTTGAATCATATTTAATAATATTCGGTACAACATTTGCCAAAATATCGTGTGAACTTTGACCATTTTTCATTGGTCGATTAAACTCTTGAGTTATTCTATCTCCATCAATAGACAGCTGAAGAGCTACATTATTATCAGTCAAGAATTTTATTTTTTCTTCATTGAGTAAAACTCCATTAGTAATTATTTGTAAATTAAAAGGTTTCTTATACTCTTTTCTTATATATTCTGTTATTGGCTTAATAATAGTATCATATTCAAGCATTGGTTCGCCACCAAAATAGCAAATTGATGGAATAAGTCTTTCTTCTTCGGCATTTTTTATTAACTGTTTTACTATTCTAAAAGCCATATCTTGAGTCATCCGAGTTTCTGCTCTATGTTCAAAACAATATGGACAACAACAGCAACATTGATTAGTTAGAAATAAAAAAACATGACAAATTTTTGGAAATTTATTCATGCCATTCTCCTTTTTGTAATTCTGCTTTTTTCCTTAAATATCCAAGAAACACTGTTGGATCTTTAGATAAGTCATATCCATGAATAGCAGAAGAATATAAAACATCTATTTTAGAATCTATCTGTAGGAGCGGTTCCTTATAATGTAATAAAATTACATTTGATAAAAAACGGCCTATATGTCCATTATGATCTTTAAAAGGGTGAATATGAAAAAAATGAACTTGAGCTACCCCACTTTTATAAATTGCATCATAAGATTTATTTTTTAGAAGCTCGTTAATGTCTTGAAAAAATTGTTTCATTAAGCGAGGAACTTCTTCTGGAGGTGGCCCTTGATAGGTTAACCCTTTAGCCAAAACTACGGTAATTGGAGTATCACGATACTCCATCTCTGTCTGAAATAATAATTTAAATAAATGCTTTAGATGAACTTCATCTATCTTAAAAGGGTCTTCATTCGCCCAGTTTTGGATATACTATAATCCTAAATCATAGTCGCAACCATAATAGTCGTGAAAATATTTATTGTTCGATGGTAGATAAATTTCACATTCCAACTCTTCCGCCTCCTTTTCTTTTATCATACCAAATATTTCTTCTTATAGCAAATGTGCGGCCGCGAGGTCTGTAGCACCTTAAATCATGTTTACAAGCACTGCAGACCTCGCGGCCGCACATTTTAATTAGGTAAAATAAATCATCTTTGTCCAGCCCGTATTTTACGAAAAATTTTGTGGGGCGTATATTAGCGGAAATTCGGCCGTCCGCGGTGTCTGCATAAAATAAAAAGTCCCAGAGGGCTCGCAACAACCCGCTGAGACTTTTTATTGCGCAGATTAGTTGGGAGAAAAGAAAGAAAGGAGGGAAGGTGATGCCCAACTAATCTTTAATGCGCCGGCCGCAAGTTCCCAAGTATGCAGTAACCTTGGACTTTCTTGCTATTGTTGATAGAAAAGGGAGGATAGCCATGATATGAAAACTGCATAACTAATTATCGTGGTCCGCCAGGATGGAGTTGCACCACCGGTGTTTCTAGTGTCACGGGTTTACAGCCCGCTGCCCTCGCTACTAGGCTTACTGGCGGATATTTTTAGCCGCGGCCCCTGTATTGCTCGGCATTTCAGGCACGCCCAGGGACTATTGTGAATTTGCAGGGAGAATTTCTAAACCATTACCGCTCGCGACATTCTTGGTGCGCGTGACTGGACTCGAACCAGCACGGGCATACGCCCATAGCGACCTCAACGCTACGAGTCTACCAATTCCACCACACGCGCATATAAAAACTAGACGGTAAGTTAAAATGGCTCTGATTTATACTTGTCAGAAAAGTTGTTGCTGTGACCGTCTTATTTGGTACAGGCGAAGGGATTCGAACCCTCAATCCTCGCGGCGGCGGATTTTAAGTCCGCTGCATATACCAGTTCTGCCACGCCTGCATATTGGTGGTAGGGCTTTTTGAAGCGGGAACCCTCCAGACGCTACGGTTTATTAGGTTGACCACAAACCCGCGATAGTGTGCTACCATGCCAAAGGGTAATTGCGCCCCTATACCCACTCTTTAAACGGTGGATACCTCTAATCCCACGTCCTATCGCTAAAAAGAAAGTCTAATAAGACGATTTCCGACCGTCCATGCTTTCTTTGGCAGGGAATGAAGGTGACGCTCCTCCTCCTCTAGGTTCAGAGCCTAGCGCACTGCTGTTATACTAATTCCCTATATGGCACCCTCACGAGGGGTCGAACCTCGACAACATACGGGTTCAAAGCCCGCGGCGCTACCATTACGCTATGAGGGTAAGTGTAAAAGCTGGTTGCCCAGTACGAACCGCCTGCAGGACGTCGCCCTCTAGGACTTGCTTCCAGCTTTTAATCAAGTCTAGACGCATAAATTTGATGGAATCGAACCATCTCAAAAAAGTTTTGCAGACTTCTTTTTTAACCATTAAAAATGATTGCTGTATGCGTCTACCTAATCAATAACTGGGACTTTACCTTTCTCCAGCGGGCGTTTTTACCCGCCACTTTCTCTACCTCAGGCTGGTAAGGTGTGCTTAAACAGGTATCTAGACACGTTCACGCTCTATGTCTAGTCCCGGCATGCTGGTACGGGATACTGGACTTGAACCAGTGACTTCCATCTTGTAAGGGTGGCACTCTAGCCTGCTGAGTTAATCCCGCATATAAGTGGCAGCCGCTCGCGTCCCACCGTCCTGTTCAGCAAACATCAGCGGTATAAATGGCATGAATGCCTCCCGCTTTTAGTGAGCTGTCATACGCCAAAGCCTCGTCCGCTGCCTTGTTAACAAACACCTACGGAAGAATAGTTCTTTACAAACGTGTTGTAGAACTGGTCCTCCGGCATGATGAGCGGATCTTCTACTGTACCAGTCCCGTCGTTGATCGGCGCATAAACGATAGAAGCAGAGCCATCTTCGTGATCGTAAGCCCTGCAAATTGTTCTTACCAAGCCATAGGGATTGGCGCGATAATTAACGCCCATTTGAATTTTTTTCATACCATACTCTCCTCTCAAACTTTCTATAAATATTATATGATAAATAATTATAAAAAGCAAGAGAAAGGAAGTCTAGACTCACAGAACTATAACGCTTTATCTTCCGCTTTACCGCGTTTGCTCTGACGCATGGATCGAGCCATAATAAATAATGACTAATAATTTTTACATTATCTAGATCTGTATTGCTGTATGAGTCTATCCAAGAGAGAGGGGAACGACCATAAAAGGTCTGTGGAGCAACTAGCCGGGATTGAACCGGCGCTTACTGCATGGCAAGCAGTCGTACTACCATTATACTATAGCTGCATACAATCAAGAGAACGTAAAAGGAAGGTTAGTCTTGCTACTTTACGCCTAGACACTCGTTAGTTGGTCTGCGTAGCCACTTCGTAACCCGATCCACGCCTTGCTTGACCTATAACTTCTACAATTACATTCTCTTGTCACGGAACTTCTAAGTGGCGACTCTCTCGTGCAATGAGTAGTATCCGTTGAGTTTAATATGCTTACCACATAGCCTATAATACAATTATCGTCCGCCTGAACTTATGCACGAAGGACAGGTAAGATTCGATATTAACGCGACTCTAGCGCCGCAACCCCACCTCGAATCGCAGGTGGACGTGGTCCGAGCGGAGAGTCCCGCCCTCTCGGCCTCTAGATCCCAAATCTAGCGCTCTACTAACTGAGCTACGCCCGGATAGGTGTCCCGCCATTTATACTCTAACGGGCTGAGTTGTTGCCGGATTTGGACTGTGCACGGCTTCTTCATGTGAGTAGCAAAGCTACTATGGTACTGAGGGAGCGGATTGAACGCTCGACCTGCGCGTTATCAGCACGCTGCTCTGCCGACTGAGCTACCTCAGTATATCAACAATAGGGGTGGTACGTGCGGCGGGGTGGTCATAAGCGCTTTGCACCATGACTACTCGCCCGACGACCTCGGTCGCCGCACGTTCTTTAAAAAGATCACTAGACGCTTAAAAGACCAATTAAAAGTTGGTTGCCTGTGCGGCAATAATTGCTGTGTGCGCCTAAAATCATGATTGGTGGACCCGATCGGAATTGAACCGATGTCCGAAGCACCTATTACACACGAACTTTTTTACACGATAGCTAGATATTTACATTAAGCTGTCTGGCTCTAGCAACCTGCTCCGTACCGGTTTATACTGCCTCCACCACTTGCTTTTTAAAGAAGCAAGAAACTTAGGGTTGGTGCTGCGAGCAACGCTCAAGCAGCGAGATGACTTTCGAAATAATCGTTGTCGTTTAATTTTAAGTTTGCACCCTTGAGGCGGTGTAGCTTTACCCGTGAATTCGTGCCTTTCAGCCCCCGTCGAAACCAAGACGGGCCCATATGTAAGAAGGTTTCTAAGAAGTTTAGCAAAGAAAATCAGAAAGATTTTTCTTAATGGTCGTATGAAACCAACAAACAGTAGACCATGGTATCCCCTGAAGGACTCAAACCCTCGGTCTTGCGGTCCGTGGCCGCACGCTTTATTCATCTAAGCTAAGGGGACATATAAAGCGGTAGGTCGCCACCCGCACATTCTATTTTATTTGATAACTGGGCGTTATATAATTTGCTTCCTTTCGCCCACGATGGCACCCCATGAAGGACTTAAACCCTCGACCTACGGGGTAGAAACCCGCTGTTCTATTCATCTGAACTAATGGGGCAGATATTGAGGTAAAGGACGGGGCACGATCCCGCAACATCTGGAACCACAATCCAGCGCTCTACCAGTTGAGCTACCTTCACCATAATTAAGGCTCCTGCACCTTGTACTTCGGCATCAAGACCTTCTCTACACTCTCCTCCCGCGCAGGCGCGGTATCGAGGCACGGTTGTTTACCCGTTCGTTCCGCAGGATTTAACTCTCATTTTCTATATATATTATATATTATTTTTTAATTATTTGCAAACTCTCAATAACCTAGCATTAAACCGTTAAGCATCTCACTTTGATTATTCATAATACTCATCAGCTTTTCTAAAGCAGTGAACTGACGAGTATAGTAATCTATTTTCTGGCTCATGCGAGATTCTTGAATTTTAATGCGTTCGGCAATACGAGCCACTTCCTGGCTCCAAGCAGAACGAGTGTCGGTTTTACTTGCTTTCTTATTCAGAATGCCGGGGCTAGAAAAGGAGGTTGATGTATATGTTTCGGTTACTCCCTTAATTCTATTCATCAAGCCATGTAGCTCCTCTTGACCTCCGGCCGCAGACTTAAATGTATCTTCATCAAAAGAAAGGGTGGTTAAACCGCTCTCATAACGAGCCTTAATTCCAAGTTTAGATAACTCAGCAGAGTTTGTGGAAACCGCTTGAGTTAACTTCATATAAAAGTTTGTAATGTCAGAATCGTTATAAAGGATGCCCTGCTTTGCTTTATCCTCATAGTTCTTAATTGCATTTTCTGACATATCGGCTTTATCGCCTTCTGTAAGAG
>Ga0326513_10003511_pt1 | contig 11355 bp, 11 predicted proteins | sample 2_2465_0518_D_FD_203654 | JGI IMG/M metagenome (GOLD analysis project Ga0326513, IMG submission 203654) | Bovine rumen microbial communities from UC Davis, California, United States - 2_2465_0518 | ecosystem: Host-associated > Mammals > Digestive system > Stomach > Rumen | place: USA... | reverse complement strand
ACCACATTAACGTAGAATCCGACTATATCAGCATCAAGCAGGAAAAAGTCAAAGCCCTACTCGCCAGCATGACCGTAAAGCCCGACATCTTTACGTCAAAGAAGTTTATGACAAAGGTGGATGATTGGACAAGCGAGATAATCCACAGGTTGGTTAAGATACGAGAGGTTTACAAGTGAGACATAGAGAGAACCGCAGGACATTCACGAAGAGAGCTGTAAAGGCTCTCCTTTTTATTGGTGTGATAAACGCAACCATACCGTATGTTTTAGCGGCTTTCGATAAGACACCCACGGAGACATTAGGCATAGCCTGGATAACGGAGATAGTAGCCGTGATAACAGGATATTTATGCAAGTCGTATTTTGAGACAAAGCAGGAGCGTAAACAGGATTTAGAGGACTACAAAGTAAAGGAGATAGACAATGAGCAACGAATTTCTGATTGAAGCACTGGCAATCATAGCAGGACTCACAAGCCTCACAGTGCAGGCTATAAAGAAGATACTGGATGAGAAGGAGATACAGTATAGCTCCAACCTTTTGGCAGTGATCGTATCAACGGTACTCACAGTAGGGGTAAGCATGGCACACGTCATATACTTTAGCATACCCTTTAGTCCACAGCTTGTAGTGATAATAGTAGCACTCACATATCTGTCATTCCTTTGCGCTACGGTTGGCTACGACAAAGTCTCCCAGTTGCTTAATCAGATATGGGGGAAGGCATGAAAACATCCACGGCAGGCATAAATCTCATAAAGCAGTTTGAGGGATGCAGATTGACCGCATATAAGCCTGTACCTACAGAGAAATACTGGACGATAGGGTATGGACACTACGGACAGGACGTAACCCCCGGAATGAAAATATCGCAAGGGGAAGCAGAAATACTATTGGGTATAGACCTTGTAAAGTACGAATTGGCTGTAGAAAAGTATTCAATCTTCCCCCTGTCACAGAATCAGTTTGATGCACTTGTCTCATTCGCATACAACTGCGGGGTAGGCAATCTACAGAAGCTATTGGCAGGACGTAATGCCTTACAGGTAGCGGAAGCAATGCTGAAGTACAACAAAGCCGGAGGCAAGGTCTTGAACGGACTCACCAAGCGGAGACAGACAGAGCATGACCTATTCTGCAAGGACTTGATATTGCCACGGGGCGGCAACCCCTACAGAGAGCCGACAAAGAACGTTAGGCTTAACAGTAAAGGCAATGATGCAAGGTGGGTACAGTACAGCTTAAATTGTGCCGGACATTACGGCTTAATCATAGACGGCATAGCGGGTGAGAAAACGATTTCCGCACTAAAGGACTTTCAGCAGAAAGCATTTCCAAATGCCCCAAACGAATGGGACGGGATATGCGGAGCAAAGACAAGGGAAGCACTCAAACAGGCGCAGTAAGCGTCTTTTTTTATGGGAGGATATAATCATGGCTTATTCAAAGACAACAAGAACAAACTATAACACGGGAGCAAAGACTGTTGTAAAGCAGAATACGACCGGGAACAAAAACTATTCCAACTACGGGTACGCTTATTCTACAAAAACAAATCCCACTACGGATGCAACAAGAAAAGATACCCCCGTAACCTATGGAGGATGGGGCGAAAATGCTTCCACAGGGAAGTTTGATGATGATAAAGACAAGCCCACCAATACGGGAGGCGGAAGCGGTAACAGTAGTGGCAGTGGCAAGAAAGAGCAGACTTCAAGCAGCCTTAACTGGAATCCGAACGGACTCTATGACGTGTACATGAACAGTTTGGCGGCAAGGGCGCAGGATGCATACAACAGGAACATGGGAGTGGTCAACGACCTGTATGAAAGCGCAGCAAACAGGCTCAATGAGAACTATGACGAGTCTGTAGGAATCCTTGACAGGAACAATGCCAACAACCGTAACGCTATCAATGCAGATGCAGAGAACGCTATGAGACAGGCATACATCAACAATATGCTGTCAAGAAAGTCTCTTCAGCAGGCTATGACCGCACAGGGGCTTAACGGTGGTGCTACAGAGACCACAAGGGCATCCATGGAGAACAACTACGGCAATGCCCGTAACAACATAGACAGGACAAGGAACAAGAACCTTGCAGACCTGTTAATGCAGTATGAAAACAACCTTGCAGGATTAAGGCAGCAGCTTAACTCCGGTTTGAGTGACCTTGACGAGAGGCGCATGAGTTACGCTATGCAGATAAACGACAAGCTTCAGAGTCAGCTTGATAACTACGGTCAGCAGATTATGGACACCATACAGGCCGCAAGAGACAGAGCCGCAAAGAGTGGTAATAGCGGTGATCTGTTAGGTGCTATGGATGCATCCTATATTGCTGATGCAGGAGAGGATGCTTTCAATAACTACAACCTTGAGGGCATGAGCATGGGTAATCTCAACAACTATGCAGCAGCACTCAACAACCTTGCAAGAAACTCTGCATACTTCAATGCAACGCCTACAGAGATAACAAACCCCTATGAGGCTACATCAATGCAGCAGGCAGGAGTAGAAGCCAACAGTAACTATGCAAGGATGCTACAGGAGCTTGGTAATCTTGGTGCAAACAACACCGGAGCAGTGAACACATCAATCGGAGCAAACAGAGGCGTATCATCACTGGAACAGATTTTGAGAGCATTATACGGAGCATGACATGGACAAGACCATAATACAGGACTACGGCAAATATCTTTCAAAAGTAAACCCCGAAAAGGGGCGCAGAAGAGCGCAGGAGCAGGAGGCAAAGTGGGCTGAAGAGCGCAAGAAGCGTGAAGAAGAGAAGCTCACAGAAGCCTACCAGAGAGAACTTCGGGAGAGAGCAGAACAGGCAGCAAGGGAGAGACGTAAAGTCGAAAAAGCCACTGCTGCCTTTAATGCTGCTTCGGAAGCACACGGTACGAAATCAAATGCCCCCGACAAGAGGCAGTTAAGGGAAATCAGAGAGGGTATAAGTGTTATTGCTAACCCTACTACGCCCTTTAGAAGCCCGGATGAACTTATGTCCAAGAAGTACGGGGGACAGGATATCAGACGTGTCTTGCCCGAACTTGACACGAAGGATGTAATCAATCGCAGATATGGCATAGGGGAAAACCCTAACTATTCAAACTACGGCTATGCCTATAAGACTCATGACTTATCAGACGAGGAAAAGGTAAGGCAGTGGACAAACCCCGATTATAAGCTTTCTGACAAAGAAAAGAAGGAAGCAAAGGATATACTCAAGAGGGAGAAGGAGCGCAGAAACAATGTCATAAAGCAGGGCAGTATTGATGCTATGATCCCCGGTACAGAAGAGTATAACCGCTTGCAGCAGTACAACAATCTTGAAGCAAAGACCAAGGGTGAATTTGCAAGAGGCGCACTGCTTCCCTTCTTGAAAGTGTCAAACCTTGCCACCAAGGGAGTTGAAAAGCTCATGGGAGATAGCGAGGATGCACAGAACGCAAAGTCAATATTGGATGAACAGATGCAGAACGCATTCAAACAGGACAGACTGGCGGCTGCACAGTCTCCGATTAAGCATGGTGCGGGCAACTTCGCAGGCACAGCGGCAATGTATTCTGCAACCAGTCCTATATTTGATGCATTGGCAGAGGGATTAGGTGTATCAAGTACAGTAGGGAAATTCCTTATCAATCAGCTTGCACAGAACGCACAGGATGTAGCCCTTGATACTGCACCCGAAAGACAGATGCTACGTGATATGGGTATGAGCGAGGAAGAAATCAATCGTGAGACCCTTAAAAACGTGAGAAATAATGCGATAGGTAACGTGGCTATGCCCGTACTGGGTAAGTTGGCTTCGACAGCGGTAGATGCTTTCAAAGGGAATTTGCCACAGTTAGGGGATAGTTTGCCTAAAGTTGACATGGACGAGTTTAGACAGGGCATAGCAAAGCTACAGGGTATCAATGATAACACGCTGAAAGAAGCTGCACAGACTGGGAATATAAGGGAGCTGAACAGGCTTGCAAGTCAGACTATACCTTCAGTAAGGCAGGGCGAGGTAGATATACCGCAGTTTAAGAGGTTAGAGACGGCAAGCAATACAACAGATATCGTCAACTCAAATACCACGAAGCAGATAGAGGATGCAGTACAGAGACAGACCGCAGAGGCACAGAAGGTACTGAAGGAAGCAGAGCCTATAGAGGAGTGGACAAGGAAACAACTTTCGTCAACGGGAAGGGAAACGGCAAAAGATATAAAGGTACTCGCTCAAGAAGCGGCCTTGCGGAATAAGGATGAATCCACCTATAAGGCTATTGATAACCTTGTGAAAAAGTCGGACGATCTGGACAATGCTATTACTTCCGGTGCGGATGCATCAGAAATACGCAAGATATATTCTGATGTAAAGAAAGCCTACAACACACTGAACGGGAAGCTCAAAGCGGTTGGTGATAATTCTTTGGAGGTAAAAAAATCCACATACTTCGGGAAGAATAGCGAGTTTAATGTAGACGATATTTTGAAACGTAAGCCCGCAGATAGTGACGATTTTTCCGAATTGTTTGACGATACAATCCCGACAGATAATGTCAAACCGACAAGTGCAGGAGATAGTGCGCCCAGATATAGAGAGGGTACACTTGAAGAGGCACAGGGCAATGCACAGTGGTTGAAACAGCTTGTCAATGAGGAAGTAGCAAAGTATGACAATCTTTCAGAGGCCGCACAGAAGAACATAGGCAGGGTAAATGATGCGCTTGATGCACTTGACGAGGCAATTTCAAGGGGTGCAAGCATAGATGACATTGCACCTCTTAACAAGGAGGCTGAAAGAGCATTAGGCGCACTTCATAAAAACATACCCGGTGACAAGAATCTCCGATCATGGGGAAGTACATACTTTGGCAAGAATAGTGAAAGCAACGTGAATAACATTCTGAAAAAAGGCCGCATAGCAGATGACTACCCCGTGGATGAAAACGGTTTTATGGATGTTGATGCATGGAATAAGATGAACCCCGAAGAGGCTACAGAGCTTGAGAATATGTTTGATGTCATGAACGAGGACACAGGCATACGCAACGGCTTTGATATCGTTGACGAGAACGCCCCCGACATTAGAATGGATGCATCAACTCCCGACAGTATGAACGCAAACGATCAGATATTGCCGGATGTAAATGTAGAGAGACTTACAAGAGAACCCAATCAGCTTGTGGACAACACAAGAGAGCGCAGTTTTCACGCAAGCGCAGCAGAGAGGGGTGCTATACCGGACGATATCAAGGAAGCATTGAGACAGCAGGATAGCATAGACCGCAATACCTATGTTCAGCAGAAGAATTGGCAGACAGAGGACGAGGCTATAAGGCTCTGGGAACAGGTAAACACCTTTGACGAGGCAGAGGCGCAGTATAAGCAATTACTGTCTGAAATGAACCCGGCAGCAACCCCGTTTGCAAGGAGACTGGTATCAGCCTATTCAAAGAACGGTCAGAGGGAAGCGGCTATGGCTGTTATGGATGCACTGGCAGAGGCAGGGACAAAGTCTGGTAGATTTTCACAGGCTATGATATTAGGGCTTGCAAAAGATGATCCCATGACAGCCTTGAGGTATGCAGAACGTCAAATAAACCGGATAAACGAGAACGGAAGAAAAGAGTTTGGCAAGAAGTGGAAGGACTTCACCCTTACAGACGAAGAAAAAGCACTCTTTGATAAAATTACCCCCGGTGACGAGGATGCTATAAAGGCGGCAATGGACAAAATAGGGGAGCGGATAGGTGTAGAATACCCTACAAAACTTCTGTCAAAAGTCCTTGAGGGACGTAGGTTGGCTATGCTCTTCAATCTCCGTACCAATATTAGGAACTTTGGTGCAAACATACCGACACTCGGCATGAGATGGACAGCAGACAGAGTAGAGGCTATAGGGCAGAACATAGCACACCTTATCAACCCCGATTTTGAGGTCACGCAGGCCGTCACAGGATCGGGTCTAAAGGGCAGAAAGATAGCAAAAGAGATATTTGAGAGCAAAAGAGTACAAGACCTTCTTGATAGTGCAGGCTCAAAGTATGAGGACAACGGCATAAAGAACGCACTGACAAAAAACAAGACAATGTTCAAGGGAAACTTTGTTGAACATTGGATTGATGATGTTACCGGAGGTGGCATTGAGAAAATAGCCAAGTTGTTGGGCAAGGATATCAAGGTAGATGGTGGAATACAAGCCTTAAACAAAAAGGCTTTTGGCAAGACCGGAACAAGATCGTTCCTTGAAACCTTCAGAAACGCTACATACAAGATGCTCGATCTGGGAGATTCCCCGTTTGTAAAGGAGAACTTTATAGAGCGTTTGGGTAGTTATATTCATGCACAGGGCATAAAGGATATGAAGGATGTGCCGGATGAAGCAATTCAGCTTGCTTATGAGGAAGCCATGAAAGCAACCTATAAGGATAATAGTTGGGGCTATCAGATGGTCAAGAAGGCGAGGGATACCTTCGGTGCTATTCCCTATGTCGGCAAGCCTTTAGGTGAGGCTGTTATACCCTTCGTTCAAGCCCCTGGTAACATAGCGGCAAGGATGGTGGACTATTCGCCTCTTCGTGGCACAAAGGGTCTTGCAGACGTTATCCGTGGCGCAATGGGCAGTGACGAGGCTCTTGTGAAGCGTGGAATAGAAGAGGTCAGCAAGGGACTTACGGGAACAGCAGCCGTATATGCAGGCATGAAGCTCTATGAGTCCGGTATAATCACAGGCTCTTATCCTACAGACAAGGATCAGAGAGAGTTTGAAAAGCAGCATGGTTTCAGAGAATGGTCTATTAGAGTACCGGGCAAAAATGGCGGTAAAGATAAGTATGTCCAGTTCGACTGGGCGCAACCCGCAGCAGAACCCCTTCTTTATGGCGCACTTATACAGGATGCAATAAGTAAGTCGGATTCATACGACAGTGATATACTCAAAGCACTCGGTATGGAAGGAACTGTAGCCGGAAAGATAATAGGTGGCGCACAGGCAGGAACAGGGGCAGCCCTCAACTCATGGTTTAATGCTACGCCCATTCAAGGATTGCAAGACTTTATGGGTGGTGGAGAATACGCTTCTCCTTATGCATCAGCGGGTAGTGACGGACTCAAAGGAATGGCAAAGAATATAAAGGACACAGCAGTAAATAGCTTTGCTACTTCTTTTGTCCCTGCACAGATGGGAGCAATAGCAAAGTCGGTCGATCCTATACAGAGAAACACAACCGACCCTACCAATAGCGCAAAGACCCTTGTAAACCAGTTTATGTCAAAAATACCCGGTTTGTCTGAAAAACTTCCTGCAAAGTATGACACATGGGGAAGAGAAATGAAGACGGCAGATACGCAGAAAGAGGCTTTTGTAGCACGAAATCTGTCTCCAGGAGAGTTGACAACAGACACATCTACTCCGCTTGATAACGAGATAAGCAGATTAGGCGCAGTTTCGACTTCTGCTTTCCCTCCTGTTGCAGAAAAGAAAGCGGGAGACAAGAAGCTTAACAACGAGGAAATGTCTGCACAGCAGAAAAACATGGGTGAGAGAAACTATGAGTTGGCAGAGGCATTTATCAACTCACAGTCCTATAAGGGAATGACTGACGAGGACAGAGTGAAGACGTTGTCCGACCTTTATAGTATGTCAAAAGCAGTAGCCAACAAAGAACTGTTTGGACAGGAGATAAAAGACTCCACGAATGCCCAAAATGCAGAAGTATATAATGAGTTGGGTGCAGACGGCTTCATAGAGTATTTAGGGATGAAAAAGAGCTTGCCAAGCAAGGGAAAAGATGCCGCAGCGGTAGACATGCTCTCGAAGTTGCCCGAAGACAAGCAGGATCAGTTGCTTCCGTTTTTGGTAGACACAGAGTCATCCAAGGAAAAGAGCGCAATGTGGGAAAAGTCCGGACATGACGGCTCAAACTTCATCAACCACTATAAAAAAGAGAAAAAAGTGGAAGAGAAAAAAGCAGAGCAGAAGGAAGTAAAAAAAGGTGTCCAGGCTGAACTTGCTTCTTATGGAGCTGAAGACAGTAGCACCACAGTAAAGTTTTACAACCATGCCAAGCAGACCATACCTTCACTCACACCCAAGGGGTACGCAAGAAAGCTTCAAGAGATAGGCGGCAATGACTATAAGATATCACAGAGGGAACTGTTGGCCTATGCAACAAAGAAGAACTTGTCGCAGGAAGAAATGACAAAGTATTGGAACGCATTTGGGGAATGGTCAACAAAGCCATACCGCAAGAAAGACGGCACATGGGGAAAGAAATAATAAAAGGAGAACACACACATGAAAACAATGACACACGCTATCGACCCAAGTATCAAGAACTCAAACCTTGAGTATTGCATCAACGAGTATGTTCGCAACATAGAACACCGTGAAATACTCAAAGAGAAGTGGTTTTTCGGTATGACATTGGGACAGTTGGCAGACAAACACAACATATCAGAGTCCAGTATCAAAGATATCGTGTACGGTATTGGAGATACGATCCTGGTAAAAGCATCAGAAATCATCTAAATACCCTCTTAAAAAGGCCTTTCCGGTTTCTATCGGGAAGGTCTTTTTTCATTTATGCTTAATCTATGGCATACGTTTACTTAAACCTAAATCCCCTCAAGAGGAATACCGGAGATTGCGTGGTAAGGGCATTAGCCTTTGCCACCAATCGGTCATGGGATGATATCTACTGGGAATTGTGCGAGAAAGGCTTTGAAAGAGCAGAAATGCCGTCATGGAACAGTACATGGTGGGATGTTCTGAAGGATTTAGGCTTTACCCGGCATATAATCCCCGACACTTGCCCTTCATGTTACACCGTGGAGGACTTCTGCAAGGATCATCCCGAAGGCAAGTATGTATTATTCATCCCCTATTCAAGTGAACAATCAGGCCACGTTGTAGCCGTAGAGAAGGGCTTGCTCTACGACACATGGGACTCTTCAAAGGAAGTACCGTTAGCTTATTGGCGAAAGGAGTAAAACTATGTACAACCCTTACTATTATCAACCGCAGCAGACACAGTATCAGCCACAGGCGCAGTATCAACAGCCCGTACAACAGCAGCAGTCGGGTATTATACCAGTATCAAGCGAGGATGAAGCCCTAAAGTACCCTATAGCACCGGGAAACAGCATCATGTTCAAGATAGAAAATCAGCCCTTAATAATAGAGAAGAGTATGGGCTTATCCCAGCTTGATAGCCCTATTATGAGGTACTACGACATAGTTTTGAGGAACACAGATCCCAAACCCGACTATGCCACAAAGGAAGACCTTGAGCAGTTAAGGGCAGAGATAAAAGGATGGCAGGATAAACTTGCCGAGAAGAGAACGACAAGAAAGAAGGTAGAAGAGAATGAGTGATCCATGGGGCAGCTTTCAGAATTTCATGAACGGATTTAGGCAAATGGCTGCTAATCCGGCACAGTATGTAATGTCCAACTATGGAATATCGCAGGACATTGCCAATGACCCAAACGCAATCATACAGAAGATGATGCAGGAAGGCAAGATAACACAACAGCAGTATGACAATGCACGACAGGCGGCATCACGCATACAGAGCAATCCTATGTTCAATCAGTTTATGAAGGTATAAAAGCTTTTATATATATACCGACTATCCGTCCGGAGGGTAGCCGCTAACCTAAAAAAATTTATAGGAGGAAAAAGAAATGGCACTTGAAAACAGTAACATGTATATGCCTATTGCCCCCGCAGGCAACGGTGGATGGGGAGGAGACCTCTCATGGATAATCCTGTTCCTTATCTTCGGTATGTTTGGCGGTGGCTTCGGTGGCTATGGTGGAGGCTATGACTTCCCCTGGCTCATGGCAGGACAGCAGGGCATCAACTCCAACACCACAAACGGCTTCCAGAACGCAGCAATACAGGCATCAGTCGGAGACCTTAACACGGCAGTTACGGCAGGCTTCGGCAATGTGCAGACCGCATTATGTGGTGGCTTCGCAGGGGTGAACGCTTCTGTAACCAATGCACAGAACGCAATCGCACAGCAGATGTACTCAAACGAGATAGCTGCACTCAACAGGAGCTTTGATGCACAGACCGCAAACACACAGGGCTTGACTGCAATACAGGGACAGCTTGCACAGTGTTGTTGCGACAATAGGCTTGCAACAGTACAGTCACAGAACCTTATTCAGTCAGAGGGAGCATCCACAAGGCTTGCTATTCAGAACCAGACACAGCAGATTCTTGACAAAATGTGTCAGCAGGAGATTGATAATTACAAGCGTGAGAACGACAATCTTCGTGCTATGGTCAATATGCAGAACCTTGCAGCTTCACAGGCAGCGCAGACCGCACAGCTTATTGCCGACAATACGGCACAGACACAGTATATCGTGAACAGGGTAGCACCTTATCCGATACCGTCTTACACCGTACCTAACCCCTTCACACCCGCATAAGGAGGTAGGCTATGGACAAGAGAGAAGCGTTAATGGAAATGGACAAAACCCTGTCTCACACTCTTATGGAAGTCAACAACAAGATCATGGCAGCGGGCGGCAAGATAACCATGGAAGACATGAAGTTTATTGATCCCCTGCTGCACTCAATCAAGAGCGTTGATACTTCTATAGCAATGGCAGGCGGCAGGTCTAATAGGTCTTATAACGACAGATCCTATGAAGGCAGTTCCGAATACCAGGGCGGTGCATACCGTGACTCTTATGAGTCACACAGATATGTGTCACCGGAGTATGGCGAGTCCGAGAGGAAACGTGATAGCATGGGTAGATTCACAAGAGATTACGACATGAGATAGTAGATGGTGGGGGTGAGGGTTTAACCCTTGCCCCCATTGTCGTGTGATATTTCGTGTGATACAGTAAGTTGTACAATTCGTCAAACCCTTATATTTAGCGGATTAAATGTTGTCCATTTTGAGTAAAAATATCACACGACAAAACCGTGAGACCCTTGTAAATACAGGCTTTGAGGGGCGTTTAACCGTGAGGGTTCAAGTCCCTTCTCCTGCACGCCACGGAGCCCGTATTTACGGGCTCTTTTAATTTCCGTGTTGTATTTCGTGTGATACTTTGTTATTCTAATATCAACCCATGTACTTTTACCCTTCAGATAGGGGGAGGCTATACGCTTCCCTCTATCACTTTGTTTAGGTGTTCATTCATCTTTTGGGAGTAATAGTCAGACATTGACTTTATATTATTCTGATAGACAGATTTCATGACAGAACTGTTCCTGTCCCACCCACCCATATCAGCGGTGTATATGTCCGGTATGCCAAGTATGGCAGCGGAAGAGGCAAAGTAGTGTCTCAAGTCATGGAAGCGTATTGTTGATCCTAACTTGTCT
>Ga0326513_10003507_pt1 | contig 11361 bp, 11 predicted proteins | sample 2_2465_0518_D_FD_203654 | JGI IMG/M metagenome (GOLD analysis project Ga0326513, IMG submission 203654) | Bovine rumen microbial communities from UC Davis, California, United States - 2_2465_0518 | ecosystem: Host-associated > Mammals > Digestive system > Stomach > Rumen | place: USA... | reverse complement strand
GCGAAATGAACAATATGTCCAAATTCACCATTTACATACTGCTGAATTTCAATAATATAAAACTGATTCATAATATTTCTCCTTTTTCCCCTCACATATTTTTATAAAAAATCTGTTAGAAGATTTGTTTTCCTCTGTCCTATTTTTTATAAAAAATTTTTCTATATTTAATTTTTATTTTTCATTCCTCGCTCACCTCTTCGGGTTCGGGGGTAGATGTCGCCTCTACCCCATGTACATAGCACTCATGCTTGATAGGGTAGCAGGTCGAAGTAAACAGGATCGCTCCGTGCTCTGCGAATGTGGACGTTGCCGCTCTCGACAGAACCTCGTGGAACTTGCCTTCGCCTTTGAGTCTTGCGGTCTGCTCATCCTCATCGTAGACCCAGTAGTTATCGTGTTCAAATTCGCCTGTTGAAGTCTTGCGGACTTCTGTGATGTAGTATTGGAACATTGTTTTTCTCCTTTACTCAAAGATTGGTGCGCCTGTGGGAGGGTCAAGCAAGTAGACTTCAACGGAGTATGTGCCGTCTATGGTGAGGGAATTGGTTGAATTGTAACGCCTCATGATTCTGATACGCCCATCGCTATATACTATGTCAACATATACCCCGTATCCTACTATTCCGCCTGTTCCGTAGCTTGCAAAATTTTGGCTTGTTGTGTATCTGTGAGCGTTTCGTGCACCTGTATCGTTGTATGCGATATTTGGTTGCGCATTTATGAAAAAGTTATCACTCCCGTAAAAATACCCCGGCCGTTTTCCTGCTGTGTCACGGATGCGGACATACAGGATTTTTTCGGTTGTAAATATCTCACTATGTCCCGTTGCCCATATCGCCACTTTTGTCGATGTCGTGCTTGTCGTGCTGACTTGATAACTCGTTTCTGCAACCTTAGTCCAACTAGATGCCGCACTGCTCGGCACATTAACAGTGACGCTTGAATATCCATCTGCGTCATCGTCCTCTGCGGAATATGTGCCGTTAGCAGTGATGTTCTTGGTTATGAGCGTGGTACTTCCACCATACCCACTCGCAAGTGTATGCACGGCATCAGACAAGGTTGTATCACTTGCCCCTGTGACCTCATTGGCGTAAGTGGTCAAGGCATTGATGCTATCTGTTAATGGAGTTGCCATTTAAATCACCCCCAATGCCGTCAAAGCAGAACTGTAATCCGCATACACATCATTAAGGCGTTGCTTATCGGTTGAGGACATTGCTCCGTTTCGTGTGGTTGTTGCAATCGGCACATTCGCTACACCGTCCGTCACGATGCTTGTGCCGTTAATCTGCACATCCGTCAAATACCCACTCAAATCAATCTTAGCACTACCAAACATTTCCCAAGCGCCATTCACATAAACCCATTCAGTAAATAAATCTGGACTTGTACCATCTTCAGTAGGAACTAAATAAAATGTTTTATCATTTGGACTTGTAATAGTAGGTATCCTTGTTTCACTATCATATTCACTAGCACTACAAATATGAATTTCCATATCTGTCGCTGGTTCTCCTTTTTCTCCTTTTTCACCTCTAATAGAAGGTGTTTTATAAGTCGTTCCGTCAGTAAATGTAAGTGTGAGAGTATAATCATCATTGAGAATAGCAGAAGATATACCATTGCCTGTATTACCTTTATCGCCTTTAATTGTAGGTACTCCTATCCAATTACCTTGAGGATCTTTTAATTTTAATATACTCATATTTGTTAACCACCTCCTTTAGGTAGTTTAAATAGTTTATTGTATTAAAATAGAGGAGTAAATCTCCCCTGTATTTTATTTATATTTAGTTTTTTTATTTTGATTATTCGCCCTCTTCGGGTTCGGGTGTCGGTTCAGGTGTCATGTCGGGAAAAGCACCGATGCACTCACGCATGATTGTACGTCCGTCTGCACGTTCGAGAGTGACCACCATCATTACCCTTGTGGGATTAGCGTTGGCATAATTGGTGGATAACTGTGCAAGATATGCGGATTTTGCCATGTTCAGTGCCTTCTCCTCGTCACCGTTCGGATTTCCGTCCGCAGAGGGATATGCCCGACTGTCGAATGTCTTGGGGAATCCCGTCGCTACCGAGAAAAGCCCTTCGGGATGGGTTTCCGATGTGACTACTTGGGTTGCGTTTACTATATAGATTTGTCTCATGGATGCTCCTTTCTATGGAATAATGCCGTCATTGACATAACCAAGGATGTCTGCGTCATCTAGCGCGCGATAATAAATCATAAGTTCATTGATTGTCCCATATCCATCACCACTATTTATTCGGGCATTGTTTCCTCCTATATACAATGGATTATCGCTCTGCACAAAAGTGACCGAATGCTCGTATGTTTTACTGTCAATCCACCCTTTCACTTGTTGTGTTTTGGTTAGGTCGTATCTCATAACTAATTTATGTGCATCATAATCGTTAGCCGCATTTGCGTTGAACGGACCTTGATTGAACAAGTAATTAAAAATATATGTTGAATAATGCCGCATTCCAAGTCCTTTTACAAAATTACCACTTGAAACATTACCGCCTGAAAGAAAATCAAGATCAATCGCTCCTCTAGAACTGTACCCGTCGACAATTTGACAATCCATAAGTATAGTAAATGGCATTTCTTCTTTAAACAGATATATGTCCAAATACTGATATTTGGAAGAATCTTGATAAACGGTCACATTCTGCAAGGAAAAATCACTTGTACCAAGATAACGTGGTCTTTCATTTGCCACCAACATCCTACGTCTGATTTCCATCAAGTCCATGCACAAGCCACCCCCAATCCATCCATGACATTGAGTTCATATGTAGTATTTGCGTCAAGGCTTGTCGGGTCAAATCCGTTCGCCCATTTGATAGTTGATGGAACAGTTAGCACCGTAGCAGTAGCACCACTAGTAAAGACCACATCGCAGATGCCTGTCTGACTCGGAGTGAAATCCAGTGTTGCGACCTCTCCGCAGACGTATCTGTAATCTGCCTGTGCGGTAATAGTGGGAGTTGTGCCTGACACGTTGACCGTTTTCGGCATGGGGATATTCGCCACACCGTCACTGACAATCGAACTGCCGTTAATCTGAACATCAGTTACAATATCATCAGCAGTTCCATCACTATCAATCCATACATTTATATCTTCATCAGTTGGTTCATCTGTCCCAATATAAACTCCAGAGTCTCCACGTTCTCCACGTTTTGCTAATGCCCATGTTGAATTAAGTACAATATTCTTATTATCTACTTTAACTGTAAATTCAAATTTACCGCTATCACCACCTTGTAACTTGTATCCACTTGATAGCGTGGCAGTTACATATGGCTCTGTACTTGCAGTAATTCCTCCCCACGCAACACCCTTAATTTCAGCAGCATAAGGATTAATTAATGTAATAGTTTCAGCATTCGTAATAGATAATGTAAGTGGAGTTTTTGCCCGATAAGCCCTAAATGTTACTTTGAGTGGTACATCATTAATTAATATTCCATTTTCATCTGTAGGTATAACAAAAGAATTTGGAGACATAACTACTGTTAAACCATCACTAATTGTCGCAGTTTTATATCCATCTTTATCAGTAATCTTAATAAAATGTGTTCCCTGTGTTTCATTGTTTGTAATAGTAACAGTAGGAGATATTCCATCTTCACCACTTGCATCTATATTTGTATTAACCCATTCTTCATTACTAGCATCCCACACATGCCAATAACCATCCACGATTTTAGGATAATGGGTTACATTAGTTTCAGATTGATTTTTATATTGTTCTGCTTGACTTGCAGATTGAGATGCACTATTAGCTGATTGACTTGCATTATTTTCTGATTGATTTGCGGAAGAAGCAGACTGACTTGCACTTTGAGCATCTTCTTTAACAGTATTAGATATACCTTCAATTTCTTCAGCGGTTTCATCAGCTTGGTTCTTTAAAGTTTGAACAGTATTTTTTAAATTTAAAGTTTCATCCCTATAACCCTTAGTCTCATCCCTGTAATTAACAATATTCTGTTTTGCTTGTTCTGCTTCATTCTTAAAAATCTCAGCTTCATCTCTATAACCCTTGGCTTCAGCAGATGCATCAGTGGCAACTTGTGCTTTTTGGTTGGCTGTGTCTTTACTCTCAAGCGCACTTTGAGCATAGCCCTTTGCTTCATCAGAATAATCCAAAGCCTTACGTTCAGATTCGGCAGAATTCTGTGCAGATTGTTCAGAAGCATCTGCTGACTCTCTAGCACTCTGAGCATCTTGACTGACTGCACTTGCGGTTGAATCAATCTCTTCCTTTAAAACAACAACCTCTTCTTTGATAGTTGCAACTTGTGTTTTATCGGCATTTGTCTTATCCGCATTTTCATTTGTTATATCAACCGCATTATTTAATTCAGCTATAGCTTTATCAATTGCTGACTGTTGTACAGGAAGAGGTTCTTCGTCTGTAGGTTTTGCTCTTTTAATTAATGGTATTTTGACTTCATAAATTGTTTCACCATCGTCAGTTCCACTATGAAGATATACCCAAGCATATATCTCTAAAGCGCCACTCCAGAAATATTCATCGGGAATTTCTACAAGTTTGTTACTACCAATCTGTGGTTTGGATTCACCTCTTTGTTTATTTGAGAAATGTACTTCAAATGCTTGAGGCAGATTCAAATCCGCAAAATACAAATATTGTCCACGATTATATTGATATTGTAATTTAGAGGTGATGAGATGTTTACCTTTAAAATAAAGATAAATTATATTTTGTTTTAAACTCATATTTATCCTCCACAATTTATTTTCTAATTTAAAAGAGGAGAGTAGTTTGACCCACTCTCCTCTATATTATTTACAGTTTATCCAACAGTAGTCTGTCCGATTTTTCCAATAAGGTCACTGACATAGTTAGAACCACGGCTCATAACAATACCAGTTAATACCATTCCAATATAATGATTAACTGTCAGTCCAAGAGGAATAAACATATCTGCATTAAAAGCAAATGCGAGACCAATACCAACAACAATTGTCACCATCTGTGTAATTGCTGTCTTTTTCTCTCCACCATAAAACATTTCAGCAATGTTTTTACCATATTCCACAAGACCTTCAATCAGAATTGCTACTGCAATAATAATTGCTACATTCATAATTTATTTCCTCCTTAATTACTAACCTTAAAATTATTTTTTTCTAAACGTTCTTGATAATCGTTCTTAATGTATTCAATTGATGCTTCAGTTTGATGATTCTTGAATTCGGGATGCTCCCTACAATAATTTAGATAATTTGTAATATCTTGCATTACTTGCACATAACTGTCATAACTATGTTCCCACCCTTCAAGAATTTCATCCATAAATTTAAGGATACGAACACGACATGCAATTACACTATGTTCACCAAATTCACCATTTAATTTATCAATCTTTTTATTAAGCTGCTCGTTACGTTGATTCGACCTGTTATCAATTTCAACAATTTTCTCTTCAAACTTCTCATCAAGTTTTTTAATCATTTCAATTATTTTCTTTGAATAATCTTCTTTATTATCTTTACGTTGTAATAAAAACTGTATAAATCCCCATAAAGCATTTGAGCCTATAACAGCCACAAATATCGCAATAATTGAATCCCTGTCCATTGGTCTATTCCTCCATTATATTATTTTCTTTTTACATAGGAAGAATAGACATAGCCATACTTCCCGTTATACTTGATTAAATACCAGTCACCATCTTGATGACATACGCCTATCTCTGCTCCTTTACGAAGAGGACTGAAACTACAAGTTTTTGCGGAAGTAGTAGGCTGAAGTCTGACATTTAATGTACCACCATTTGTTTTAACAACACCATTCCATTTGACAGTATGGATATCGTCAACAATAGGGTCTGGATTTGATACCTCACTAATCTTTGTTTTGCCAATATACTGGCTCTGTACATATCCAAACTTCCCGTCATATTTAATCAGATACCAATCGCCTTGCTCGTAAGACACACCAACTTCTGTGCCTTGTTTCAAACCGCTAAAAGAACATTCTTTTGCAGAAGTATTAGGTTGAAGTCTAACTGCAAGTTTTGTATTTCTGCCGATGTTGACATAGCCCTTCCACTTGACAGTGTGTATATCATCAGCGACAACGACCTTGTTTGTATCGGATGCGATAGCAGTAGAAGAGTAAGCTGGACGGCAGAACTTTGTACCGGGCAGCTTAGAGTTATAATATGTCTTCTGACATACACCACCGCCGTTAGGTATAATTCCAGACGCTCCACTTGTGTTACCTTCAAATGTGGTAAATTTATCACCATCAACCGCAATAACTAATCCTGTATGAGCAAAGACACCCTTCCTATAAAAGATAACAATATCACCTACTTTTGGATTTGCATAAAGTTTAAACAAACCTTTCATCGTAGGACAGTATACATAGGGATAATGTTTCAGCAATTCCTTTGCACGTTCCTTACCTAATGCAGTTTGAAATACCCAAGTTATCCAATCGGCGCACCAAGCAGAACCGTTCCACTCTGGTTTGGTCTCTTTCCAATATTTAACTATGTTATCTGAGCCAGCCCCTTTAGTTTTATGATAAAGAACTTCATTATTATTTCTATATTTATACTGTTTCTCAAGATATCCAAGTTCAGCCCTAGCGACTTCAATAACTTTTTCAAGTTCCGATTTCTCTATAGGCTTTTCTTCTTTTACAGGTTTAGAACTTGTATTTGTCACATGAGATGGACAAGCTTCCTTCCCATCAATCATCATGTGGAAGTCGTAATATTGATTAGACATATCGACATTTCCACTAATGCCATTAACGGATTCCTTGGACGAATACTGCCACATGACAAAATAACCTGTATATTTAGTCATTGTTACACCATACTCAGCAACCCAAGTATTCTTAACGGCATCACTTGGAATCTGACTCATATCAATATTGTTGTAGAACCAAGAGCGTGACGCATAAATTCCAACAGGAATTCCCCACTTTAATAAATCTTCGCAGATAATACGGAGCATTCTTGTTCTCTTTTCTTTAGATTGTTTATCAGAACGTCCGCTCTTATCCCTCTGAACGACTTCACTATCAAGAAATACAGGCATCTTAATCCCACTATTTATTACTTCATTCTTAATAAACAGTGCTTCCTCATGCGCTTCTGAATCTGTAATAGCACATGGGAAAAAATAAAAGCTATGTTTAATGCCATATTCTTCACAGGCTTTTCTATATTCCTTGTACCTTGGGTCATAAGTTATAATGCCAGTCTTACTTCCTCTGTAACCGATTCTGATTATTACAGGAATTTTTGTGGCTTTAACTTTTGACCAATTCGTGACGTTATTAAATTGGGATATATCTATTACTTTTCTTTTAATAACCATAAGTCCTCCTTTCTAATAATAAAAAGACTCCAGTTTCCCAGAGTCCTAACCATCAGTTACCATTTTTTAGATTTGGCATTTAGTAAAGAATTAATCTCATCTTGAATAAGCTGACCATAACCAGCGCCAAAAGCTTTATCAAGATTCTTAATTCTTTGTTCGTTCCTGCCATAATTTACTTTTCTATCTATAATTTTCTTGGCTGTATTAACAACAAGATTTACACGGTCTTGTATTGCAACTGGTTCATATCCTGCATCAAGCAATCTTGTTATTCTCGTGTTACTACTGCCGTATTTTCCCATAAAGACATCTCTAACAACATCGACAAGTCCATTTATTTTAAATGTAAAAGTTCCTTTATAAGGCACAGAGAATGCATATTTTTTACCATCTTTATAAATAAGAAATCTGCCATTAGCAATTACAAAGTTAATATCGCCAATACATTCAAAAACTTTAATGCCAGCTTGTTTACAACGATTTGCGCCAAACTCTGTAAAGTCATTTGTGCCAACGCCATCTGGTTCAAGGTCGTTATACCAACAATAATTAGCACCTTGGTTCTTCAGACCATTCGCTTGAGAACGAGGACAGTTGTTACCGTGATGGGGGATTTTAAAAAATTTAACTTTAATTCCAAGTTCTTCAATAAAGTCCCAAACCCTTTCAGAACCATCACCACTTGTCCAGTAATACCATTCGTAAAAATAGCAGCACAGACTTCCATCGTTAACATAAGCCCAACCATCATCATCATCATCTTCAACACGGCTAGGCTGTTTCCTATAAACTTTAAATTTAATGTCTCCAAGTTCGACCTTATCACCATGCTTTAAAAACTTTACAGGAATCTTTTTGTTCTTGGCTTCAGAAATAATCCTGTTAAGATAATCAATATCTCCACGAACAGCTTTACTGCCTTTGTTATTCCTAAGTCCACCCTCAAGCGTTTTAGGGTCATAACAATAAAAAGCTAATACCGTAAAATAATCATCTCTAATAATTTTCTTAAGACCATCTGCATGGTCGTAATGAGGATGGGAGAGTAAAAGATATACTTTTTTAATCCCATTTCTCTTTAAATATTTAATGAGGGCTGTGGCACATTCGTCACAACCCCCATCAATAATAAAACATATTTTATTTTTATCATCTATGAACACGGTTGAATCGCCATGTCGTGTTTCTTTACTGGGTCTATCGAACCCAGCTATCCAACCTCTAATCATATATAATCACTCCTTTATATAAATCTTTTTACTACTATTTCAATTAAGGTAATATATAGGTTGCTTCTATATTTAATGTAGTACCGCTAGCGTAAGATTTATTAACGTGAATTGCTCCGTTTGTATATATTATTCCAGTGCCATCATAATTAACGGTAGCCCCAGTGAAAGTTTTAGGACATTTACCATCAACCAAAGTTGCCACCATTGTATTGCCAGAAAGAGCGGCAGTAGTTTTTAAAACAAGAGAAATTTGCGCTATTTTTCCCCATTGCGCATATCTGGCATTACTAATAGTTATATTAGTTCCTTTTGTTATAATGTTTGCAATGGTTTCAGTGTATGTAGTTCCCGTGCTACCAGTACCACCTCGTGCAATTGATAATGTACCAGAAGTAATATCTGAAGCGGCATGCTTATGACCAACAGTAGAACTGACAATCGGTGTATATGTAAAATCACCATTTGTAATAGATACTTTATATAAATTTGCATATGCGGTATTTGGAATATATAACCCACAACCTGTATCATGAGTTGGTCTATTTAAAAGAAAAGTACCACCAGTTGCTTCTGGTTTATCAGTTACTGCATTAACCATATAATAAACACCACTTTCACCCATTGTTTGCATATTGCCAGTATTAACAACACGAAATCTATTTATTATTTTTGTTAATAATTTTTTTAAATTTAACATATTATATTCTCCTTTTAATCATCATATACATCATCGTCCCAGCCAGCATTTATTATTGCCGTTGCCAATTCAGCATCGACATCTAATCCTGCAACATTTACACCAAAACATATATTTCCACTCCAGTCTATAGTTAATGCATTTGAACGATGTTCTTCAGTTTCTCCATTTCCCACAATAAAAGCATATTTTGATTCTGTTTGTAATTCTTGCTCATTAAATCTACCTATTACAAATTCCCCATCCTTTTCTGCATATAACCCTTGTCCAAATACAGAAGATAACATACCGTCTTCACCATTTCTTGTACCAAATGTCATAGCTGGTGCTTTAGTATATGCCGTACTTGATATAACAGGAGTATATGTATACTTAGAACCAAAATCATCAAAAAGAGTATCAAAAGACGCTTCTCCCCCATTATTTCCCGATGTTCTTGTACAAGACCCTTCTAAAATTGATAAATTGAGTGTTCTTTCACCGTTATATGTTAATGTAAAATTACATGTTAAATTATAAGAATCATTATAATCATTTGTAAAATTAGCTGTTATTTCATAAGTAACTGTTTTAGAAGCACCATAATTACAGGAAAAAGCAGGAGACTCAGGAATGATAATAGAATGTTGACTACAAGGATAATCGTCACTACCATTATAATAATAAAAACGTGTTGCATCTGCATTAACAGAATTAACTTTTACATTATTTAAAACAGACGAAGAATTGTATATCGCAATTATCACCCTAATATTTTTTATATAAAATGTTTTCTCAGAAACTGAATCTCCAACATCTAATGTTATTGTAGAGCCAGATGTAAATGCATCAACTTCCCCAGCAGGAGCGACTTCTGCTTCAGTTTCAAATGTTTTATTAGTAGAAACAATAGAAAAAACAAGTGCGCCATTTTCATTGATTGCACTTACAGAATCTTTTTCAATTACAAATCTTTGTTCATTATTTGCTCCAATAATTGCACCGCTTGTACCAAATGTAGCCAACTCTTTCTGATATACAGGATCATAGAATTTAGTGTTATCACCAGTAAAACTAGCAAGTGTTAAAGTACCATTTCTTATATCAACAGAATCGTTATCAATAAATACATTTCTACCAGTTGCTTCACTAGGCTTTTGTTCGCCATCCTTCATATTAGCGACCATGATACCAGTATTATCAATTGATAAATAATTGGTGGCTACTTTTCTAGCGTCTATTGCATTGGCATTTGCATCAGTAAGAGCGTTATCTAAAACTGGAGTTGTATTTGTCGGAGAATCGCCATCATCCCATACAATATGACTTCTTGTCCAATAATATCTACCCTCTATATAAGTTTGAGGAGTATCAGACCATGAACCATCACTTTGTGTGGTATCAGAAGTAGATAGATAGTACTGATTCGTAATGGATGATATACCTTTACCAGTAGTGCCTTTAATATTATTTACATATATCCATTTTGCCGCAGATGCATTTCCACCTACAGTACAACGATAAGTGTTATATGTACTTGTATTTAAATACATATCACCAATAACAGCAGAAGTTATTCCGCTATCAGCAAATATAGTATCCGTTGTAGATGCCCCTGTGATTTTAGTTCCGCTATACCATCTACCACCGTCTTTGCCTTGCCTTGCTTTACCCCAACTATAATCATATGTAACTGTCTTATTTGCTTCTGTAAATTTAAAAGTAAAAGTAACAACGCCATTATCATTTGTTATGGATGTTCCAGCTGGAATAATATATTGAATAGAACCATCGGCACTTGTTGTAGCATTCGTAGTAGTTGGCGTAATCCCAAAAAGTGTTGGTGGATTAACCACTGTTGTTGCAACTTTTGCTGTTCCTTGATACCCAGCAAACGGGATAAGAATTGTATAAGCAGAAGTTGTTTTTCCATTACCATCAACAGGAATACCATCATAAGAATTTCCTACAATAATGTTCAGTGCGTCTGTTCCATCATCACCCTTATCACCTTGTTTACCAGTTTGACCATCAGTTGTTACCGCTATAGTTTGCGTATCAAG
>Ga0326513_10003506_pt1 | contig 11362 bp, 7 predicted proteins | sample 2_2465_0518_D_FD_203654 | JGI IMG/M metagenome (GOLD analysis project Ga0326513, IMG submission 203654) | Bovine rumen microbial communities from UC Davis, California, United States - 2_2465_0518 | ecosystem: Host-associated > Mammals > Digestive system > Stomach > Rumen | place: USA: California... | reverse complement strand
GACAGCAAGTTGCAGCAACTTGTCATCGACCTGAAAGACAAGTTCGACCACCCTATTAATGGCGACAATAAAAAGGTGATAGTCTTTACCGCTTTCTCCGATACTGCTGAATATATATACTCCTGTCTGGCCGACAAGATAAAGTCCCACTATGGCCTGAATGTGGCTCTTGTCACGGGCGATGTGGAGGCACGCAGCACGCTGAAACTGCGCGAAAAACTCGACTTCAACAAGGTGCTTACCCTGTTCTCCCCGGTTTCCAAGGAACGCAATGCCGTCTATCCTCATCTGCACGAAGATATTGACGTGCTTATCGCCACCGACTGCATCAGCGAGGGACAGAACCTCCAGGACTGCGACTACCTTATCAATTATGACATCCACTGGAACCCCGTACGTATCATCCAGCGTTTCGGCCGTATCGACCGTATCGGCTCCAGAAATGCGCAGATACAGCTGGTCAATTATTGGCCCGATATGACGCTTGACGAGTATATCAACCTCAAAGGACGTGTCGAAGCCCGTATGAAGGTGACCGTGATGACGGCTACGGGCGATGACAACCTCCTCTCGCCCGAGGAAAAGGATGACCTTGAATACCGCCGCCGACAACTGGAGAAGCTTAAAGAAGATGTCGTCGACCTCGAAGAGATGAACACGGGTGTCAGCATCATGGACCTTGGGCTGAACGAGTTCCGCTTGGATCTCTTGGAATATATGCAGGGCAACCACGATATTGAGCACACCCCCTTTGGTCTTCACGCTGTGGTGCGTGGCAACGAGCAAGCGCCAGCCGGCACCATCTTCGTGCTGAAAAACAGAACTGCCGGCGTCAATATCGACCACAAGAACCAGCTGCACCCGTTCTATATGGTCTACATCCAAGATGATGGCGAGGTGATGGTTGACCACCTGCACCCCAAGGACCTCCTCGACAGGATGCGCTTGCTCTGCAAGCCTATGGAACAGCCCGACATTAAACTCTGCACCGCCTTCAACAAAGAGACCCGTGATGGCTTGCGTATGGACAAATATTCAGACTTGCTCAGCAAAGCCATCAACTCAATTATCAACGTCAAAAAGGAATCAGACATTGACAGTTTCCTTGATGGTGTGCAGGGTGAGTTGTTCAAAGATCGTATTACGGGTTTGGACGACTTTGAATTGATTTGTTTCTTAGTAATCAAGTGATACCTATGTTTGGACTACCCGTTACCACCGTCATCAATCAGCCGCTGTCGAAAAAGGCCGTCTTTGAGAAGTTCAATCTCAAAGCACCGGAGCGTGAGCGGTTCGATGCTGACATTAGCAGGCTGGTTATTATCCATCGTATCGATGCCGGGACAATCCCTGCAGTACAAAGTGGCAAAGAGGTAAAAAGCATCTGGATATTGGCGGTATTACTGAAGCGTCAAAACTACAATCCAAAGAACATCGAGATGCTCTTCAAACTCATTCCACAGCGGATGATACTGGCTTTACAGTATGGGGACGAAACTCAACTGGCTACGTTCGATGGAATGATGGTTACATCTTCATGGCAAAAAACAGAAGAACAACAGTTGATCCTGCAGGGTATTGACCTTGACTGCGTATGGAACAACATAATAGCACAGGTGGCCGATGTGGTTGTTATGGAGGGGAAAGATGTTCGCGAGCAGATTGAAGAGAATGCCCGACAAGAGGCACTGCAAAAGAAGATAGCTGCCTTGGAGGCCAAAGCTCGCAAAGAGCCACAACGCCACCGCAAAATGGAACTATTTGAAGAAATACAAAAATATAAGAATGGTTTAATATGATTATTGGATATTGTTTAACCGCAAGTGATTGTATTCAACTTGCGACAGCAATTGGAACAGTGTTGTTAGCTATTGCCGCGTTCTGGACATTGCGGCAAAATAAGAGGCAATTACAAGTATTGCAGAATCAACAGCACGAAGAAAGAAGGGCTCGACTTTCATTCGAAATTGTTTTTTTTGAAAAAACTACTTGTCTCAAAATAGTCAATGTTGGTAGCGAATCAGCATATAACGTGCATTTAAAGTTCTCGGGTGCCTTTTTCGATGAGCATTTCTCGCCAGAGATTAAGAAAGCTTTTGAGAGTTTCGACAGAAGGGCTTTTTGTTTTGCTCCTGGACGTGAAGCATATATATATCTGTGTCCTATGATAGACGATACGAATAGTACTCATATCATTTATGGCCGCCAATTTTCTGCTAACCAAATCAACCCTTGGATAGAACAGCATAAACAATCTTTAATTACAATAGAGGGACAATACTGTGACAGATATGATATTTCGGAGCATTTCACTATTGAATCTTTTACTTCGGATTTATTTTTGAGACATGAGAATTCGTCAACACGCGCATTACAACAGATTAGCAAAGGAATTACTTGTCGAAATGATTTACATAGACCCATACAAGAACTTGTCGATAATATTTCCAAATCAATAGACATTATCCAGAAAAAAATATCTAATGACTAATGTCTAATAACTAAAGTCTAATATGGAAAAACTGAAAATGCAAACCACAAACATCGTGGATGAGAATATAAAGCGTATCGGGGAAATGTTCCCGAATTGTTTGACGGAGCGGATGGACGAGAAGGGACGGCCGGAGGTGGCTATCGACTTTGACCAGTTGCGGCAGGAGCTGTCGAAGGACATCGTGGAAGGTCCCGAAGAACGCTATCAGTTCACCTGGCCCGACAAGCGCAACGCCATCCGGCTGGCTAATGCACCCACGACAGACACGCTGCGCCCCTGCCGTGAGGAGAGCGTAGACTTCGATACCACGCAGAATCTCTATATCGAGGGCGACAACCTGCAGGTGCTGAAAATCCTCCGCGAGAATTATCTCGGTAAGGTTAAGATGATATATATTGACCCGCCATATAACACGGGTAATGACTTCGTGTATAATGACGACTTCTCGCAGTCTGCTGGTGAGTATATGCACAACAGCGGGCAAGAGGATGAAGAGGGGAATCGTCTTGTAGCCAATACAGAAAGTAACGGTCGTTTCCATACTGATTGGCTCAATATGATTTATCCACGATTGAAAGTGGCTAAGGATTTGTTGAGTGAGGATGGGGTGATATTTATAAGTATGGATGATAACGAGATTAAGAATCTTAAGAATATATGTGATGAGATATATGGTGAGAGTAATTTTATAGCTCAAGTCGTATGGGAAAGAGCCTATTCACCTGTAAACCTTAAAAAGCATTTTTCCGAATCTCATGATTATCTTCTCTGTTACGCAAAACAAATCGACAACGCAATTTGTAATGGACTACCCAAGACGGCGGAAGCATTAGACCGTTATAAAAACCCCGATAACGACCCTCGTGGTCCGTGGAAATCTGCAGATGCGACAGTTGGACCAGTTGTGAATGATAAACTTTACCCCGTGACTTTGCCAAGCGGTCGTATTGTTTATCCATCATCAGGTAGATGTTGGTTATATACAAAAAGTAGATTTCAAGAAATGGTGGCAGATAATCGCGTCTGGTTTGGAAGTGACGGAAATAGTGTTCCCGCTATAAAAAAGTTTGCTTCAGAAGTGAGACAAACAATGACACCAATGACTATTTGGAAATATACTGAGGTTGGTCACTCACAAGAGGCTGCTCAAAATCTCAAAAAACTCTTTGAAAATCATGATTACTTTGATTATCCAAAGCCCGTTGAGTTGATAAAGCGTTGTATAACATTATATTCTTCTAAAGAATCTGTTATCCTTGATTTCTTCTCCGGTTCTGCAACAACCGCCCATGCTGTAATGCAACTCAATGCAGAAGATGGCGGCAAGCGCAAGTTCATTATGGTACAATTGCCAGAAAAGACGGACGAGAAGAGTGAAGCTTACAAGGCTGGATACAAGAACATCTGTGAAATCGGCAAGGAGCGCATCCGTAGAGCGGGTAAGAAAATCAAGGAGGAGAATCCTTTGACAACCCAGGACCTTGACACAGGCTTCCGCGTGCTGAAACTCGATTCGTCGAACATGCAGGACGTGTACTACTCGCCCGAGGAGTTTAACGAGAAACTGCTCTTTGAGGACAACATCAAGTCTGACCGCACGGACGAGGATCTGCTTTTCCAGGCTATGATTGATTTGGGCATCGAGCTGTCGGCCAAGATAGAGAAACAAGAGATTGCCGGCAAGACCGTCTGGAACGTCGCAAACGGCTACCTGATGGCCTGCTTCGACAAAGACGTCAACGAGACCGCCATCAAAGCCATCGCCAAGCAGCGCCCCTACTACTTCGTCCTCTGCGACGCCAGCCTCGCCACCGACAACGTCGCCGACAACTTCGAGCAAATCTGGGAAGAATACAGTAAAGACACGGTGAGAAAGATATTATAAGTAGTTATGGAATTTAAGAGCATAGCGGATTTACAATCGTTAATCGACAACGAAATTGAGGAATCCACGGAATTGGAGTATAAAAGCTCTTTTGCTATTCAAAATCCAAAATGGAAAGAAGAATTGGCAAAGGATGTCAGCGCTATGGCCAACGCAAATGGGGGAAAAATCATATATGGAATTAGGGAAAAAGAAGGGGTTAATGGGCGTTCCATTCCAAGTGAAGTGATTCCCGTTCCGTATACAGATATGTCAAAAGACAAATTATCACAGTTGTTGTCATCAAATATAACTCCAGTTATTGAAGATGTCAATATCTCGGTAATTCCTTATGATGACTATGGCGGATGCTTTGTGATTGATATTCCTCAAAGTGATACTGCACATCAAAACAAGCTAACGCATTTGTACTACATACGAAGAAATGCTACTGTTGAGGTTATGGAGGATTATCAAATCCGTGACGTGATGAACAGGAGTAAACATCCAGTTATCGAGCTTGAGTTTGAATTACAAAAAACAATTGTAAACATTACAGAAAAACCACTAAGAATAGGGTTGTCTTATGTGCAAGATGAAGATAAACATTCAATTGAGTTTAGGTATAAGTTAAAATATCAGTTAATTAACAAAGGAAAGATGTATGCTAAGTATGTTAATTATTTTATTAGTCTTCCTTTGGTATTACTTCATGAAAAAGAGAAAGAACACGTCAATATTGACGATGAAAATGCTACATTTGATATTTTTGGGGACAATACAGTTAGAGATGTAACAGGATTTAGTGGTCTTAATCAAGCATATGGACCTGTTAGATACGACCCATTGTTGCCGGGTTTGATGAGTGGAAAGAAAAGTGTTGAGTTGAAAACTGATAATATTGAGGACATCTTTTCTTTGCCACCAATCGTATATTCGTTAATGGCCGATAATGCTCCAGAACGGAGAAAGGTGATTGAGTGGAAAGACATCAAACTCATTGAAAAAACGAAGTACGTCACAAAAGATCCCAATAATATAGGGTTTAGTCCGCTATTGTCTAGATTATCAAATTGAAGATACAATATTGTTGAAGTAATTGGGATGTATGAAGTTTAAATTCAAGATACAACAATACCATACAGAAATGGTTGTTTATTTAAACGAATAAAAAAAGATTTGAAAATGTGGCGAATATACGAATACGAGGACATGCAGCCAGTATTGGAACTGTTGCTGTAGGAAAGTGAGTCAGGCGATATAATCAGGCAAAAAAAGAACAAGTAACTATCGAGGAGAGAAACAAACAATCATGGACAAGACATTTATAGACGAACTATTAAATTACGGTGAACGCATTACGTTGGAGTGCAAAAGGTCCGAAAATAGTATCCCAAAGTCTATCTGGGGAACAGGGGTTGCCTAAAGAGTTGTCTAAAGGTTGTCTAAAAGGTTGTCTAAAAGATTATCTAAATAGTGTATGTGATGAAGTTCAAATTCAAAATACAGCAATACCAGACCGAGGCTGTGGAGCAGACCGTGAATGTGTTTTCCGGGCAGCCGTCGAAGGATAACGCGCAGTATCGACGTGACCTGGGGCGACGCAAAGGCAAACAGGCGAAAGCCTTTGATGTCGACAGTGGCGAGGTGTACGAGGAAGAGGTCGGCTGGCGCAACAGCGACGTGGAGCTGACAGGACAACAGCTGTTGGACAATATCCATCAACAACAGGTGGCTGGCGACATCCCTTTGTCACCGACACTGAGCCAACCCGTCGGGTTGGGCGCCTGCTCGCTCGATATTGAGATGGAAACAGGTACAGGCAAGACCTACGTCTATATCAAGACCATGTTCGAGTTGAACAAACGCTATGGATGGTCGAAATTCATCGTGGTAGTACCAAGTATTGCCATACGTGAGGGCGTGTATAAGAGTTTCACAATGCTTGATGAGCACTTTATGGAGCAGTATGGCAAGAAAGCCCGCTATTTTATCTACAATAGCAACAACCTCACTCAAATAGACTCCTTCAGCAGCGATGCTAGCATCAACGTGATGATCATCAACGTGCAGGCCTTCAATACATCGTTCAAGGAAGATGCCAAGAACAAGGAGGCGCGCATCATCTACTCCAAGCGCGACGACTTCCAGAGCCGCCGCCCTATTGACGTGATTGCCGCCAACCGTCCCATCGTTATTATGGACGAGCCGCAGAAGATGGAGGGTGAAGCCACACAGAAAGCCCTGCGCAACTTCAAGCCGCTTTTCGTGCTCAATTACTCGGCCACCCACAAGACCTCGCACAACTGCATCTATGCCCTCGATGCCTACGATGCCTACAGGCAGCGCCTGGTGAAGAAAATCCAGGTGAAAGGTATCACGGTGCAAAACCTGCTCGGCAACCAGAGCTATATCTACTTCGACAGCATCATCCTCTCGAAGAACAAAGCCCCCGAGGTGCGGCTAGAGATTGAAGTAAAAGGAGCAGCAAGTACACGTCGCCAGACCTGCAAGTTTAGATCGAACGATTCACTTTACGATGCTTCAGGGCTTCCGGCCTACAAGGAGTTCGTCATAACAGAAATCAATCCGCGCACCAACACCATCCATTTTCAGAACGGTCAGTCACTTCACCAAGGCGAGGTGATGGGCGACGTGAGCGAGAAAGCCATCCAGCAGATACAAATTCGTGAGACCGTCAAGTCGCACTTCGAGAAAGAGCGTGCCCTGTTCAAGCAAGGCATCAAGACCCTTTCGCTGTTCTTTATCGACGAGGTGGCCAACTACAAAAGCTACGACAGCGACGGTAACGAGACGAAAGGCCCCTTGTGGCAGATGTTCGAAGACGAATACAACCGTTACCTGAATGAAAACTTGACGCTGTTTGAGGACGACTATCAAGACTATCTGAGGCGTTTCTCGGCCGCGGAAGTGCACAACGGCTACTTCTCCATCGACAAGAAAGGTCACTCGGTCAACAGTGAGGTGAAGCGTGGCAAAGACACCACGGACGACATTTCGGCCTACGACTTGATACTGAAAAACAAGGAGCGTCTGCTGAGTTTTGACGAACCTACGCGGTTTATCTTCTCCCACTCCGCTCTGCGTGAAGGCTGGGACAATCCGAATGTATTCCAGATATGCACCCTGCGCCATGCCAACAGTGCCACCGCCAAGCGGCAGGAAGTGGGGCGCGGATTGCGCATATGTGTGGACAGAGAGGGCAACCGTATGGATAAAGAGCGTCTGGGCGAAGCCGTCCACGACATCAACAAATTGACCGTCATCGCCAATGAAAACTACAGCTCCTTTGTTGACGCCCTGCAAAAGGAAACCAAGGAGACCCTGCGCGAACGTCCGACACAGGCCACCGTGGAATACTTCAAGGATATCACCCTCAAGGTGGACGGCGGGCAGCACACCATTTCGGAACAGGAGGCCATCAGCATTGTCAGCTACCTGTTCGACAACGACTATATCGACGAGAAGGGCAACATACGGCAGGGTTACCATACCGACTTGGAGAACGGCACTCTTGCCCCTATGAGTAAGAAACTACAACCCATCGAAGAGCAGGTGCACAAGTTGATACAAAGCATCTTCGACCCCACCGCCTTGGTGGATATGGTGGAAGATGCCAACGACAAGGCCGAGGTGGTGAACGACCACCTGAACGACAATGCCGAGAAGAAAGAGTTCAAGGCTCTGTGGAACGAAATCAACCATCGCTATGTCTATACTGTGCACTACGACAGCGAAGAGTTGATACAGAAATCCATCGGTGCCATCAACAAAGAGTTGGATGTCACGCAGCTGAAATATGTGGTCACCACAGGAACACAAGGCGAAGACGAGTTGGACTTTACAGGAGAGCAGACCACCAAGACGAGGGTGCTGCGCGATGTGTCGACCAGTAGCGTACCATACGACCTGGTGGGCGACATCGCCAAGGCCGCTACACTGACCCGTCGGACGGTGGTACGGATACTCAAAGGAATTCACCTTTCCAAGCTGTATATGTTCAAAAACAACCCCGAAGAGTTCATCCGCAAGGTAAGCCACATCATCCGTGACCAGAAGGCCACGATGATTGTGGAGCACATCAGCTACAACCGCACAGAAAACCAGTACGACTCTGCCATATTCACTCAAGAAAAGAGCCGACAGACTATTGACAAAGCCTACGAAGCCAAGAAACACATCCTTGACTATGTGTTTACCGACAGCCAGGGAGAACGTACCTTTGCCGAAGAACTGGACAAAGCCGAGGAGGTATGCGTCTATGCCAAGCTGCCGCGGTCGTTCCAGATACCGACACCCGTGGGCAACTATGCCCCCGACTGGGCCATCGCCTTCAACGACAACGCAGGTGTGAAGCACATTTATTTCATTGCCGAGACCAAAGGCAGTATGGAATCGATGCAGCTGAAAGGCGCGGAGAAGGCTAAGATAGAATGTGCCAAGAAACTCTTCAACAATGTATCCACCAGCAAAGTGCACTATGGTGTTGTGGATAGCTACGAAACATTGATGAACAAGGTGATGAAAGGGTAAGTCATGGGACATTTTTTGCCGATTACGTTGGAGGAGGTGAAGCGGCTCGGGTGGGAGCAGGTGGATGTGGTGCTGGTCACGGGGGACGCTTATGTGGATCATCCGTCGTTTGGGACGGCGGTGATTGGGCGGACGCTGGAGGCGGCGGGGTACCGCGTGGCGATCATCCCGCAGCCGAACTGGAGGGATGACCTCAGGGATTTCCGCAAGTTCGGACGGCCGAGGCTGTTCTTCGGGGTGACGAGCGGGGCGATGGACTCCATGGTGAACCACTACACGGCGGCGCGGCGTCTGCGTCACGACGACGCCTATACGCCTGGTGGGCAGTTCGGCTTCCGGCCCGACAGGGCGACATACGTGTATACGCGGATACTGAAACAGATATATCCCGATGTGCCGGTCATCATCGCTGGCATCGAGGCCTCCATGCGGCGGCTGGCGCATTACGACTACTGGGACGACAAGCTGTTTCCGTCCATACTCATTGATACGCCGGCGGACCTGCTGAACTACGGGATGGGGGAGAGGACGACGCTGAAGATAGCCCGGATGATTGAGAGTGGAAAGTGGAAAGTGGAAAGTGGAAAGATTAGCGAGGCAACGCTTGCCGAACTCAAGGGACTGCCGCAAGTGGCGTTTAAAGTGGATAGTGGAAAGTGGAAAGTGGAAAGCAATTCCATTGAGCTGCACTCGTTCGAGGAGTGCCAACGGAGCAAGCGGGCGGAGGCGGAGAACTACCATATTATCGAGCGGGAGAGCAACAAGATTGAGTGTGCGACGCTGGTGCAGCGGCACGGCGACCGTCTGGTGGTGGTGAATCCGCCGGAGCCGCCGATGACGACGGAGGAGATCGACGCCAGCTTCGACCTGCCGTACATGCGTCTGCCGCACCCGAAATACAAGAAACGCGGGCCGATACCGGCCTTCGAGATGATACGGTGGAGCGTGAACACGCACCGCGGATGCTTCGGCGGCTGCTCGTTCTGCACCATCAGCGCCCACCAGGGCAAGCAGATAGCCTCGCGCAGCGAGGAGTCTATTCTCAATGAGGTAAACCTCATCACGCAGGACCCGGAGTTCCACGGCGTGCTGACGGACCTCGGCGGGCCGTCGGCGAACATGTGGCGCATGAAGGGCAAGAACCAGGAACTCTGCCGCAAGTGCAGCCGCTACAGCTGCTCGATGCCCACGAAGTGCAAGAACCTGGACAGCGACCACAGCGCGATGATAGCGCTGCTGCGCAAGGTGAGCGCGCACCCCAAGGTGAAGCACCTGTATGTGGGTAGCGGAATCAGGTGCGATTTGTTCGGCCTCACCCCCGGCCCCTCTCCAAAGGGAGAGGGGAGTGGTAACCACGGGTGGGATTACTTTAGGGAGGTGGTGCTGCATCACACTAGCGGGCGGCTGAAGGTGGCACCGGAGCATACGTCGGACGCGGTGCTGGCGCTGATGCGCAAGCCGTCGTTCAGCCTCTTCAAGGAGACGAAACGGCGCTTCGACGAGATATGCAAGCAGGCGGGGCTGCGGTACCAGCTGATACCCTACTTCATCAGCAGCCACCCCGGCTGCCGCCTGCAGGACATGGCGGAGCTGGCGCTGGAGATGAAACGCATGGGCTACCGCCTGGAGCAGATACAGGACTTCACGCCCACGCCCATGACGCTGAGCACCGAGATGTACTACACCGGCATCGACCCCACGACGATGAAGCCTGTCTACGTGGCCACCACGCCTGGCGACAAGGCCGACCAACGGCGCCTCTTCTTCTTCTACAAACCCGAGATGCAACGCGACATCATACAGAGCCTGCGGCGCAGCGGCAACGCGGCCTACATAGCCAAACTCTTCCCCGGGAGACGCTAGGGGAACGGAGTGGAAAAAGGACCGAAATCGGTCCTTTTTTTTATTTGGAGACATAGGCTGTGGAAAGCAGGAGAAAACCCTGCCGAAGAGCTACATGATTCGGCCCTTCTTATATCGTTCTTATATACTTCTCATATAGTTCTTATATCACATATATAAGAAGTATATGAGAAGTATATAAGAACGATATAAGAACGATATAAGAACGGCCGAATTTGGTGCCTCTTTGCCCCCTCTTTGGGTGGGGGTGGGGAGGGGGTATGAAAAAAAAACAACAAGGGCCGGGGGGCGGTCCTTGTTGTTTTGGGTGGGGCAACGACCGAAATCGGTCGTTGCTTGGGCTTTTTTGGTGGGGGCAACGACCGAAATCGGTCGTTGCTTGGTTTTTGGGGGAGGGGCAACGACCGAAATCGGTCGTTGCTTGGGTTTTCTTGGGGGGGGGGCAACGACCGAAATCGGTTGTTGCTTGGGGGCGGGATGGATGGTTGCGGTACAACGCGGTCAGACCATCTGCTCGATGTTCCAGACGAAGGCGCGGATGCCGACTTCCTCGTTGCGCTTGTCGAGTTTGCGGACGGCCTGGAGGA
>Ga0326513_10003505_pt1 | contig 11362 bp, 10 predicted proteins | sample 2_2465_0518_D_FD_203654 | JGI IMG/M metagenome (GOLD analysis project Ga0326513, IMG submission 203654) | Bovine rumen microbial communities from UC Davis, California, United States - 2_2465_0518 | ecosystem: Host-associated > Mammals > Digestive system > Stomach > Rumen | place: USA... | reverse complement strand
ATTTTCTCTTACAGATTCAAAACGGAAGGACAGTTTCTGAATGTGGCCCGTTCTTGTGGATATAATCCAAAAGCAGAGGTTGTGGATGGTATGGAATGTTACACGTTCTTCCGCAATCACTGTCCTCAGTTCACGATAACGAAGGATGAGGTTCGAAAGCGAATGGTATCGAAGGATGAACAACAATCTTTGGAGAGAAGGAAGCAGCGTGCCAAGCAGCTGAAAGCTCTTCTGTTGAAATATAGACAGCTCAGCATTCAACAGTATCATGAATCCGTAAGTGGTCGGGCTAAGAAAAAATCTGATCTGGAGGAAAGGAAGACAATGGCCTTGTCCGGACTTTGCCATAAAGACGGAACTCCTCTCAGTGAGAAAGAGAAACTGCAGATGAGATGGTTGCAGAATGAGGTAAAACAGAAATTGGGCATTGACATTCACTGGCAGAAAGACAAGAACGGCATTGTACGTGGTTATGGCATTGTTGACCATAAGACAAAGACAGCATTTGACGGTAGCGAAGTGCTAAAATTGGCCGATTTCATCGATGTTCAGAAGAAAAATCAAAAGGAAAAGGGTCAAAAGGTCATAGTGTCAAAGGGCAATGAGGCCTTTATTGCAAAGAACATCGATTCCGTCAGTATTGCTAAGCATAAGAATGGTAAATTATTTCTTAGAGTTTCTTATAAGAACTATGACCGTTCAGAGATGTTTTTCCTTTCACAGGAAGATACTCTTAACTATCTCAAAGCCAAAGATACTATTGAACGTGAATTTTTAAAGCAGCAGTTCGCTGCCAAATATCTTCTGCAATTCGTTGGAGGTAGCCGTGACGAGAATAGAGAATGGGAAGTGGGCCAGAGCCATTATGATGTGGATGATGAAAGAACGCTAAAGAGATAAGAGGACTTCATAAAGGTATTCTCATTGTGTTTCAAGTTGCTATTTTTAAAGTGCTGGTAAGCAGTAGTTCTTTTTGCGAACACCATAAGCGTGTTCGCAATTTTTTTCGTGTTCGTGAAGGATTAGAGATAGCGTTCGGTGTTCGCATGGTGTTCGCAAATTAACAAAAAAACACCTACAAAATTTTTGTAAGTGCTTGATTTTCAATGTGGACCAGCCAGGGCTTGAACCTGGGACCTCCAGATTATGAGTCGGTTTTGCATGTATTTCATGAAATTACAAATAATGTTAAAGCACTGAAAATAAACGCTTTAACATGTTTGACTATTTCCAAGAATTTCGTAAATTTGCAGCAGTTTTCGGGCAAAAAGGTCACCTGAAGGTCACCCAAAACGACAACCGACTATAGTCTGTAAGCCCGATAAAATAAGGACTTTTAAAGGAGTAACGTTGTGAAATTAGAGAAAAATAAGGCAAAAGAAAGCCAAAATTCTGCTTCAAACAGCTCATCTAAGGGTAGTAGAGGCGAGAAATGTTTGGCGAAATTCACGTCCTCAAACGGAAGTGTTTTTGGTTCATTGATTCTCGATATACGCAAGGCTGGCGATTATAGTCAGCCCTTACCTGTCGCTGTTAGGATTGCCTATGAGGGCAAAAAGGCTTTTCTCAGACTTGGTGAGAAATATACGATGGAAGAGTGGATCCAACTCTGCGATTACGAGAAAACAGGACGAAGAATCCAACTGGCAGAACGGAATGAGCTGAAAGCGTTGATGGAGAAAATAAAAGACTTGACTAACCAGCTTATCAGCGAAGGCAACTTCTCTATCAAGAGGCTTCAAGACCGTTATCAAGGGAAGAAGGATGACACAACGAGTATTTACCAGATATGGGATGAATACCTTCGTGAGAAAACTGACAGCGGAAAAGCAGGTACGGCAAGAGTAGGCAGAGACGTGAGAAACAGGTTTGTCAAAGACAATGGCGAGAATGTTGAATTTAGCGACATAGACAGTTCGTTCATACAAAGTTGGACAGCGTTGATGAAGAAAGATGGGCTGAGCGTTACCTACATCGGTATCGTGTTGCGCACGTTCCGTACTATTGTCAATATCGCCATCAGCAGGAATCTGATCAATGGCAGCACTAAGGACATGTTCAAGGACTCAGGATATAACAAGAAAACGAGTCGCAAACATGAATTTCTTGACGTGACTACGATGAGTCAACTCTATGACTTCTGGGAGAAATACGAGGCAAAGGATGAAAATGGCAGGGAACTATACCCTCCTAAGGCAAAACAGGCTCTTTTTCGTGATCTTGGTCTGTTTCTCTTCATGTACCTCGGTGACGGGCAGAATCTGGCTGACACGTTGCGTCTGGAATATGACGGATGGTACTTTGCCACTCATGGTAAGCAGTTGCGATTCCTCCGACATAAGACGAGGGAACGTAATGAGGATGCCAGCGAGGTCATCTTCCCCATTACGCCTGAAATCAAGAAGATTCTCGACAAGTATGCCAACGAGCCCAAACAGGGGCAACGTGTATTTCCCATTATGAGCCAGGGCATTACTCCCGATAAAGAGATATGGGTCATCCAGCGTTACAACAAGTACATCCGCAAGCACATGGAGATTGTTGCCAAACTGCTTGGCTTGGAACAGTTGCCTACACCGACCTGGGCACGCCATAGTTTTGCCACGAACCTGAACAATTCTGGTCGCGTACCTTATAAGTATATTAGTGACAGCATGGGACATAGCAGTAGCGGTGACATCACGTCAAACTATATTGGAACCTATCCGCTGGAGAAGATGCTGGAATACAATGCCTACCTGCTCGATGAAAACGGTAGGAAGAGCAGTAGTGCAATGCTATTGGAACAGTTTAAAGGCCTAAGTGCAACAGAGCAAAAAAAGATTCTTGACGCTTTATCCAAGTCAATTAAGTGACAACGCCAACGTAAAAATATCGGGCTTGTTGACCCGTTTTAATAGAAAAGCAGTAATTTTGCACTAAATTAGTATAGACATGAGCAAGTTAATGGTTAAAAAAGACTTAACGCCACAATTTGTGGCGCAAATTCGCTCAAACGAGTGATTCAGAAAATCACCCCCAAGTTGAGGGTAATTCTAAACATGCTATAATTCAGAATGTTGTGTAAAGGCAAATGAAACCTATAATATAATTAAGGTATGACGAAAGACGAGTTGAAGAAAAAGATACGCTGTGGCGAGACGAGCCGGGTACAGTTTAAGCAGCAGTTCACCACACAGAAGGAGATTGCTGCCGAAATGGTGGCCTTTGCCAACTGTGAAGGTGGAGAACTCTTGTTTGGTGTGAAAGACAAGACTGGCGAGATTCTTGGCCTCGACTACGATGCCATCCAACAGACAAGCCGCGAACTGGGCAACACCGCCAACGAACAGGTACGCCCAACCATCTATATCCAGACAGACGTTGTGGACGTAGATGGAAAGATGGTTCTGGTGGCTACCATACAAAGAGGACGTAATAAGCCCTACAAAGACCTGGCTGGTCATATCTGGGTGAAGCAAGGAGCCGACAAGCGCCGCGTAACTGAGAACAGCGAACTGTTAAGTCTCTTTCAAGACTCAGGCGAGTATCACGCTGACGAAGCCTGTGTGAAAGATACGTCGGTGAGAGACATTGACACGCTGGCACTTGACCGTTTCTTCCAGAATGTCTATGGCAAGCCCATGACAGAGTTTGACGTGCCGCAAGATCAGTTGTTGCACAATCTTCATATCACGGATTCGGAGGGAAGGCTTACCACAGCGGGACTGCTGTTTTTTGGTCAACGCCCGCAACAGTTCAAGCCGATGTTTGTTATCAAGGCCGTCTGGTTCTACGGGAACAGCATCGCAGGAACAGAATACCGTGATAGCCGTGATATAGAAGGTACCATTCCTGAAATGTTCGAGCAAGCCATGATGTGGTTGAAGTCGTGCCTTCGCCGTACACAAAACGGTCAGTCGTTTAACTCCATCGGACAGCTGGAGATCTCTGAGACCGTGCTGGAAGAACTGCTTCAGAATGCCCTTGTACATATCGATCTGCTGAAAACGGCCGCTATCCGTCTGATGGTCTTCGATGACAGAGTGGAGATCGTGAATCCTGGCTGCGTAATGGGTGGCCATACGATAGACGAGGTAAAAGTGGGCAACTCGTATGCCCGCAACCCCTTGATGGCCAACTTCTGTTCCAAGACGATGCCTTACCGTGGCTTAGGTTCAGGCATACCACGCGTATTGGCTGAAGACAGCCATGTGGAGTTTATTGACAGCAAGGAAGGAAACCAGTTTACAGTACGTATAAGCCGTCCACTTACTGCCTCAGAAGCTGGGAGTAATACTGATTTGGCAGGGAGTAACGGTGAAAAGGCAGGGAGTAATGACGAAAAGGCAGTAAGTAACGAGAAAAAGGCAGTAAGTAAGAAGGAGGCGAAAGAGCAAAAGCTCCTTGCTTTCTGCAAAGAACCGAAGTCTTTATCTGAAATTTGTGAGCATCTTGGTGTGACTGACAGATATAAAGTTAAGAAAAGGTATATTGACCCAATCTTAAACAAGTCGCTTCGTATGACAGAGCCAGAGTCGCCAAACAGTCCTACCCAGAAATACGTAACCATATAACAGAAGATGAAGTAAGCAATATGGAAGCATATGATTTTCTCCATGAGTGGGTGAAACCTATCATCAAGGGCGACTATCAGGACTTCAGCTCAAAGAAAGTAGAGGGTTATTCTCTCTTCGTCTCTGAGTATAAGAAGCCGCATGTACAAGCTATGGTCAGGGCAGATATTCTGGAACTACTGCAAAACATAGAATGCAAATACAGAGAACTATCAGGAGTAGAGCCCGATTTGTTCAAGTCTCAAATAAGCCGTTGGTACGTGAACGGATTTACTAATACTTACAATGGCTGTCGAAGAAATGACTTGAAACATCCTCTTGAACATCAGGATTACATGACCTTGGCAAGCAAGTTTAAGTCAGTAGAGGATTTGAATAGTGGTGCCTGGAACAAGGACAAGTTCCGCCAATACACCATAAACCTCGGTCGTCACGAGGGCATTCTGTTCTATATCGCAGAAAGAGAGACTTCACATTCTACAAGTGATAGCCCGAAAGAAAAGGCTAAGGCTCCAATAGACGTAGAGAACAACATTCCAGAAGAAAAAGCAGATCCAAACCCAGCACCAACCGTTGATTTCTCAACAATGTCCAGTTATGAATCAATAAAGGATGATGGCCCAGATTTACAGAGATTATATAGTTTTCTCCGTGGAAGAAAGGTCGTTACCAATGCCGATGAAGATCTATTTAAAAAATATGTCACCCATGCTTTTTTCTCTCCATTATATCTCGAAGGAAGTAGACTTAATATCCTTTATGTCATTAGGAGATTGAAAACCTTTTATACAAAAGACTGGTTAACTGCTGTATGTGATAACTTAAACATCGATCCTGAACGCATTACTAAACGGCAACCGTCTAAAGATTTCATAAACGAATTTCCATCCCTGACCTTCAAAAAGTAGAAATCCACACTCCGCACCACACTTTTTCCACACCTCAAAAGGGTGTGGATTTTTCGTATTACGCTGATATTCAACTGGTTTGTTCTAATTTCCAAATCCACATTCTCCATCGTTTCAATATCAGGAAAAACACCGAAATTTGCAAAAAAATTCACGAAATAATAATTAATGATTGAAACATGGACAACATTGTCGTACTAAACGAACAGCAGTTCGAAGACATCATCTATCGGACTGTCAGCAGGTGCCTCGCAGAGAAGAACATCGGCAACCTTATGGATAGCCCTGTTGAGGAGGGCTACTATGATCGCAGCGAAGTCTGCGGTGAGTTACACATTTCTTATCCCACTCTTTGGCGTATTGAGAAGTCTGGTCTTCTACGCAGTCAGAAGGTGGGACGTAAGAATCTCTATTCTAAGCAAGAGGTCAATGACCTGATTAAGTCTGGTAAGCTGTCTGAATATAAACCAATCAAGAAATGACATACATAGATTATCTTAATCAGTTTTGGAAAGCTCAAGAGGAATACATGCTTCCTGCAACAGCAATAGCACTCTATGCTTACTTGCTCAAAGAATGCAACAGGCGGAGTTGGAAGATGCCGTTCACTTGTTCTACGGTTGTAATCTGCGACAACCTGCATGTATGCAAAACGGCATTGACTACAGCCAGGAAAAAGTTGGCTGATGCCGGACTCATCAAGTTCACCAATGGCCGTGGACGCCGTGTACCGCCCAAATACACCCTATTGGAGTGGTCGGATAAGTTGACGGTTAAGCGGACGGATGGCTTGACGCATTATAATATTAAAGACAAAGACAATAGACAAACCGAGAGAGAGAAGGTCGTCCCTACGGTTGCTGATGTCGAGTCTTATATGGCAGCATGCGTGATACCCGATGGATACGTGATGAAGGCAGGACTTCCTCAGCGTTTCCATGATTACTACGAATCAAAGGACTGGATGGTGGGCAATAGCCCTATGGCTGACTGGAAGGCTACAGCCCGTAAATGGACAAAGGATACACAGAACCTCATAAAGAAGAGCAATGGAACAGATAGATGTAACAAAGAATGTGGACGCAATGATAACAGGTCTGAGGCAAGAAATTTTGTCGAAGAGCTCGAACAGCGTACCATTAGAACAGCTAACGGAGAGTGAAATTGTATTCTTGCAGAGATACCCAACCTTGGACAAGTTCTATAAAGCCTTTGGCCCAGATTCTTGGAGATATGCACTGGAGCATGTTGATAAGGCGGTGAATACCGTTGTTCCTTCATTAAACCGACTCAATCTGATCTACAATACCAAGGATGCAGATGTGGCACTCTTTGTAAAGCATTTCTTGGGGTACTACCTGATGGTTGAAAGGAGTGGTAAAGAACTTGGCAAGGATGTCTGCACAAATGTAGCTGCAATATTCCTCGGTCGCAACGGTGCTGAGTGTACACCAGTCAAACTGCTCTGTTACTTCGCTAACTATCCTGAATTCAAGGACACCTTCCGAGAGTTCGACCCTGAAGACATCATTATCCAGTATAACAAGAAGTTCAAGGATTGGTGGGGCAGTCAGGTGGCTAAGTATGGCTACACCACAGAGAAGACTCAGACTGATGACAAGCAACCATGCGGTCTTGCTGCTCTTAAACTCCATGTACGTGAATGGATAGAGCAAGGTGAAGATCCTCGGCAGCATCTCCTTTACAAGGCTTTCCACACCATCACAGACGAGATGATAACTGAGGCGGAAAGGGAAATTGCCTTAGGTGTGTTCTGATGGTGAGAATAATAGTTGAAATATGTAATGGTAAATAAATGTATAACCCTTAATTTGTTTTGTTATGAAGACAATTGATCGTATTCCGTTTTTATCGAACGTGCTCATCGTGGCATGTACACGAATGAACAACAGTGAAGTAGGTAAACTGGTGAAGGCTGTCGTAGCGTATGCTACCGATGGGACACGCCCTGCGATGGATGACCTTCGCTTGGAGACGTACTTTGACCTGATTGCTCAGGATCTTGTTTCTCTGCGAACGGCAGCTGAGGTAAAGAGCCGTAAATGCAGTGAGAGTGCAAAGTGCAGAACTGCTAAAACCACTGCCAGACCTGCTAATGTATCGAAGAGAGCTATCGACAATCCTCCTGCTTCTACAGCGAACGATAGTGAGGAGAAGAGTGAAACCGATTTCAATGCTAATGACCCCACCTCGTCTTTTGAGCGAATGAAACAAATCTACGGCAAGACTGGAAATAACGAGTCGCAAGCATTCGATACTTGGAAGCTTTTGACGGCAGATGAACGAACAACAGCGTTCGCTAATGTACAGCGACTGCAAGGTGACCTCGCATCTCGCTCTTACCTGTTCGTCTATCTGCGCGACAAGGAATGGAATAAGACGGGCGTGCCGCAGGGTGGACTACAACAATAGTCCACAACATATTAGGGGTAATAATGTCAATTCTGCCATTTTACCCCAATATGCCAAAGGCTTTCTGCCCTTGGAACCCGACCAGAAGTGACCCTCTCCTGGACCTCCGCTCAGGGACTGCCGCCCCCAAGACCTCCACATTATCAACGAAAAGAATAAGGCCATGCAAATTTACGAGAAACAATACCAGTCGCTCAACATCTCCGCTTCTCCCTCCTTTGCTTCCGCGCAAGGCAGGGAAAATGAGCGACGTGGATGGACTGAGGAGACTTACAATGCCAAGAATAAAGAGCCAGGAAACCGTTACGACTGGTCGAGAAAGCATCTCAACTTTGAGATTAAGAGAGGTAGGAAAATTGGCAAGATAAATGGGGAAACCGTCTATGCCCGACCTACCATCATTCCTCTCGGAACGCAGGAGAAATCCTTGAAAGAGAGATACGACGAGCGACTGAAAGAACTGAAATTCAAACCGTGGTCACCTGATGCTCCTAATCAGCCTAACACCTGTGTTGATTTCGTACTCAACGGTGATCATGACCGCATGACGGAGATAGCCTTCGGCAAACCGATGGATTTCGATTGGCGCGAGGACAACAGTTCCGTTACTCTGGCCGATGACCCAGACCATCCGGGTCGCAAACAAATTGAGACCTTGGCATTGGATTATTATGACTTCCTTTGCCGAAAGTTTTGTGAGGAGAACGTTCTCGGACTTGAATGCCATCTGGACGAAACCACCCCGCACTTCCACGCATTGGTAGTTCCTGTAGCCAAACGGAAACCCCAAGGCAGGACTGGTGGGTATGACCTTGACCCAGATGTTGAGCCAGACGGAAAGGAGCGTCCCACGCACATCATCAAGCGACAGTTTGAACGTTTGAGCGAGGATGAGAAGCGCTTTTATAAGCCAGCCGTGAAGAAAATGGTTCCTATGGTCAGCTATGCCCATTACTTCGGTAAGACCAAGTTCCAGGCGTACACGTCGTATAAACAATGGCACACCATGCTCTATGAGGAAGTCAACAGCAAATGGGGATTGGCGCGAGGTGAAGACACTTCGCTGATGACACCTGAGGAGCGCAAGGCGCATCGCAAGAAGAGTAAGCGGAAACTGGAACGAGAGAGGTTGGAGGCTCTGAAAAAGGTTGAGGAGGCAGTACAGAAAGCAGAAGAAGCAAATGAGAAGTATGCTGTAGTTCAGGAAAAACTTCAGCAGGCAGGACGGACACAATCTCTGGTAGAAAATGATATTCGGGAAGGGCGTGAACAAGTGGCTAAGATGGCGACACAGGTGGAAACAGCCCGTAAAGATCTGAATGATGCCAAACAGGAGAAGGCCAAAGTCCAAAAGGAGAAAACTGCGTTGGAAGAAAGAGTTGAAGAACTGGTCAATGCCGTTGGCGATCCCAAGGAGGTGGCCAATATGGTGAGTTTCGACAAGATGATGTTCGCTTATAACCCTGAGGCAAATTGTGCCATCATCGATAATCTGAAGGCAAATGGCAAGTTGCATGTCACCATCATGGATGTCCTCACCGCCACTTTTGAAGAGATTGACAAAATCAAGGCTCGAAAGATTGGATTCTTCGATGACCCTAAAGTAGTCAGGAAGAAGCGTGATGCAGACATCAAGTCTGTGATGACCGACATGCAGACCATACTTCGCAGTTTCGCCTCCGTTCACAAAGACGAGTTGACTCGCAGAAGTCGTGCCATTGTCAAACAGGAGTTGCGTCAGAATGCCATAGCCATCAGGAAGATTCACCAATACGACGAGATGACAAAACGAGGCATCACTATTGATTCCTACGAGAGAGCAAAGGCGAAAGCCGATAACTACGATAACATGTCCAGCGTCTTGGAGTCCGTCTGGCCTGGTCTTTGGAATGCCGTTCAGGTCATCATCAATCCCAGACTCGATAGATACGTCATGAATGACAGGGAGAAAGAAACTGTGAGGAAGGCACTCGGCGACAACCCCAAGGATCGTTTGGCCAATGCAGGATGGATGTTGGCGGCTGTTGATACTATTCGCAACATTGCTGTTGGCACCAAAGCTGAGGTCTATCAGATAGGAGCAGAGTCTGCCATAAACTATCTGGTGAAGATGGGCTTGAATCTGGCTAAAGGGGTGGCGGAGAGAGCCGCAGGGGTTGCTGCTACTACAGCCTGTCTATTCTTTGGCTGTGTTGATGCTGCTACAACGATCTCTCAATCCTGTGGTGGAGGGGGATGTGACAATGAATTGCCAAGAAATAAGGATGATGAGGATGATTTGGCTTTTGCCCTCAGATGCCATCAGGCAGCAAAGGCAATGATTCAAGGTCGTCATAAACGGGGACTTCAATTATGACCAGGACAATCATCTCTATGTTCTCATGAAAAAATAGAGCGAGCCAGTAATTCTTCATCTGGCTCGCTCAACTGATTCATGGAGAACCCTATTCACCTGCTAGTACTGGAACCGAGACTGCTGCCGTATTGGTCATAGTACGTTGTGGTAGTTCCGCCGCCATAGTTCTGTCTGGTAGTTGACGAACCAATACTGCCACCGTACTGGTCATAGTAGTTGGTTGTCGTGCCGCCACCATAGTTGGAACGAGTTGTAGCACTGCCTGTACTGCCACCGTACTGATCATAGTAGTTCGTGGTTGTTCCGCCACCATAGTTGGAACGAGTCGTTGCGCTACCCGTACTGCCACCATACTGGTCATAGTAGTTAGTGGTTGTACCGCCACCATAGTTAGAACGAGTCGTTGCGCTACCTGTACTGCCACCATACTGATCGTAGTAGTTGGTAGTGTAACCACCTCCATAGTTAGAGCGAGTTGAGGAGGAACCAATACTGCTACCATACTGGTTGTAATAGTTAGTGCTGTACTGAGCGTTTACTGTGATGGCGAATACGACAGCCATCAGTGTCATCATTACCTTTTTCATAATCTCGATCACTGCTGTCCGGTTAAATTCTGGGGTACTACTGAGAATGCTGTCAGAATACAGATTTACGCTGCCATCTGTGCATACTGTCTCGTTGCCATTGTGCAGCATGATATGCGACTGGATAGAAGCACCTATGAGGTACTGCAAATCCTCAGCATGTCATTCACTGACACAACGCATCTCAGAGATCTCTTCGACAAAACTATATTCAATAATGACAAAGACCGAAGCGGTTCTGGTGAACCGAATTTAACGTGAGTTCGACGAAATATAACTGTCTGAAAATTTGGTGATTAGCGAAAATTGTTGTAACTTTATAGTGTCAAAATACAAAGTTTTACAAACAATAATCGCTATGATCACCGAGGACAAAGTTACGGAATTATTTTGTATTGCAGATGATTTCTGCAAGTTTTTTGACGCCATGATGTCAAAATATACCATAAAGGAGGCTAAAAAGCGCGCTTATCACCGTGATTCTACACTGTCCAAGTCGGAAGTGATGCTCATCCTGATACT
>Ga0326513_10003504_pt1 | contig 11363 bp, 8 predicted proteins | sample 2_2465_0518_D_FD_203654 | JGI IMG/M metagenome (GOLD analysis project Ga0326513, IMG submission 203654) | Bovine rumen microbial communities from UC Davis, California, United States - 2_2465_0518 | ecosystem: Host-associated > Mammals > Digestive system > Stomach > Rumen | place: USA: California... | reverse complement strand
CACCGGACTGGGACTGTCCATCTGCCGTAACATATCGAAGGCACTGGGAGGAGAGGTGAAGCTCGATACCTCGTACAAGGGAGGTGCGCGCTTCGTATTTATTCACCCTATTGATTCAATGTAGAAAGATGTCAGATAACAACGCATTCGTGCGACGTGTGGCGGAGCAGAAATATGAGCATGGCTTCACCACCGACGTGCATACAGAGAAGATTCCGGCAGGACTGACAGAGGACATCGTGCGCCTCATCTCGGCAAAGAAAGGTGAGCCGGAGTGGCTGCTGGACTTCCGCCTGAAGGCCTTCCGCCACTGGCAGACGATGAAGCAGCCCACGTGGGGTCATGTCCATGTGCCCCCGATAGACTATCAGGCCATCTCCTATTACGCCGATCCGATGACGAAACGCAACAACGCCATGGGCGATGGGAAGGGAGGAATAGACCCTGAGGTGGAGAAAACCTTTGAGAAACTGGGCATACCGCTTGAGGAACGGCTGGCGCTGGCAGGTGTGGCGGTGGATGCCATCATGGACTCCGTGTCGGTGAAGACCACCTATAAGGACAAGCTCAAGGAGCTGGGCATCATCTTTATGTCTATCGGAGAGGCCGTAAGGGAGCACCCGGACCTGGTGAAGGAGTATCTGGGCAGCGTCGTTCCATACCGTGACAATTTCTTCGCTGCCCTCAACAGTGCCGTCTTCTCAGACGGTTCGTTTGTTTATATACCGCGAGGGGTGAGGTGCCCTATGGAACTGTCGTCCTACTTCCGCATCAACGCCGCAGGCACGGGGCAGTTTGAACGCACGCTGATAATAGCCGACGACGACTCCTACGTGTCCTACTTGGAGGGCTGCACAGCCCCTATGCGCGACGAGAACCAGCTGCACGCAGCCATCGTGGAGATAGTGGTTAAGGACAGGGCAGAGGTGAAATACTCCACTGTGCAGAACTGGTACCCCGGCGATGAGGAGGGAAAAGGCGGCGTGCTGAACCTCGTGACCAAGCGCGGAGACCTGAGAGGGGTGGATAGCAAGCTCTCGTGGACGCAGGTGGAGACCGGCTCAGCCATCACGTGGAAGTACCCATCGTGCATCCTCAGGGGCGACGGCTCATCGGCAGAGTTCTACTCCGTAGCCCTCACCAACAACTATCAGGAGGCCGATACGGGCACTAAGATGATACACATGGGCCGCAACACCACATCGACCATCATCTCGAAGGGCATCTCGGCAGGCCATTCGCAGAACTCCTACCGTGGCTTGGTGCGTGCCACGTCGCAGGCCAAGGGCGCAAGGAACTATTCATCCTGCGACTCTCTGCTCTTAGGCAGCAACTGCGGAGCGCACACCTTCCCCTACATGGACATCAGGAACGACAGTGCAGTGGTGGAGCATGAGGCCACGACATCCAAGATCAGCGAGGCGCAGCTGCTCTACTGCAACCAACGCGGCCTCTCGACAGAAGACGCCGTGGGGCTGATAGTCAACGGATATGCCAAGGAAGTGCTGCAGAAACTGCCGATGGAGTTTGCCGTGGAGGCCCAGAAACTGCTCAGCGTGAGCCTGGAGGGAAGCGTGGGATAAGGGAGGATGTACCATTTATCATGTACAATTTACCATTTACCATGTACAATTTTCAACTTTCAATTCGCAATTTTCAATTTATATAAATGCTTGAGATAAAGAATCTGCACGCCAAAGCCGGCGACAAAGAGATACTGAAAGGCGTGGACCTGACCATCCGCGATGGTGAGATACACGCGCTGATGGGCACTAACGGTGCCGGAAAGAGTACGTTGAGTAATGTCATAGTGGGTAATCCCGCATACGAAGTGACCGAGGGAACGATAACCTTCAACGGTGAGGACCTGCTGGCCATGACGCCTGACGAACGTGCCAATGCGGGCATATTCATGTCGTTCCAGATGCCGGTGGAGATTCCCGGAGTGTCAATGACCAACTTTATCAAGGCCGCAGTGAATGCCAAGCGCAAGTCGCGTGGGGAGGAACCCATCAAGCCTGCGGACTTCATTAAGATGATTAAGGAGAAGCGTCAGCTGGTGGAGATGGACCAGAAGCTGATGAGTCGCTCGGTGAACGAGGGCTTTTCAGGCGGAGAGAAGAAGCGCAACGAGATATTCCAGATGGCTATGCTTGAGCCTACGTTCTGCATTCTCGATGAGACGGACTCGGGTCTTGACGTTGATGCACTGCGCATTGTGGCTACAGGATTCAACAAGCTGCGCACCGCAGAGACCTCGGGCATCATCATCACGCACTATCAGCGACTGTTGGACTACATCAAACCCGACGTGGTACACGTCCTGATAGACGGCAGAATAGTGAAGACCGGAGGCCCGGACCTGGCACAGAAGATAGAGGAGGAGGGCTTTGAGTTTATAATTAATAATTCATAGCGCATCGCCCGGCACTCTGTGACGCTTGCGTAACAAGCGTGGAGCAAGAGTCCACTTCGTTCAAACGCCTGCGATACCGTCGCAGACAATCCGATAGATTTCATTTTTTCAATCCGTATAATCCGTACTTGTGAACCAATACGTAAAACTATATAACGACATCAGACCGCAGTTGGAGCGGCAGTGCCACGCCGTGCTGAACGCGCAGCGCGAGGCAGCGATGGAGACTTTCAAGTCTCTCGGCTTCCCTTCGCGCAAGGTGGAGCGCTACCGTTACACAGATGTAGCAGAGGCTTTTGCTCCTGACTACGGACTGTCGATGTCGCCTTACACCATAAAAAGCGTGGACTATGTCAGTCCCATCAGCGAGGCACCCATCGATGTCACGCCCTATTACAACAAGATAGCCGATGCGTCAGACGGCCTGACAGCCCTCAATACCGCATTGGCGCACGACGCACTGGTGGTGTATATCCCCAAGGGGACGGTGTGCAAGAACCCGATACGCATAGAAAACATCCTCAGCGGCGCTCAGGACACGATGATTGTGAGGCGCATTCTCATCATTATGGAGGAGAGCAGCGAGGCCACAATCTTCTTTGTTGACCATGCAAAGCAGGCCGGCAATGCAGGCGAGGCACCTTCGGACGAGGGCTCTGCGGCTCCGCAATACCTCACCTTGCAGGTCGTGGAGGTGTTCTGCAAGGACAATGCACACCTTGACATGTACGAGGTAGAGGAGACAGACAGCCGTTGCCGCCGCTTCAGCAACCTGTATCTGAGGGCTGACCGCGATGCCGTGGTGCGTCATAACAGCATCACTCTGTCTAATGGCATCACCCGAAACGGCGTTGACATAATGCTGGCGGGGGAGGGTAGTGACGTGACTATGAACGGTGCCGTCATTGCCGATGGGCAGCAACACGTGGACAACAACACGCTGATAGACCATCAGGTGCCCCGCTGCACGTCTAATGAGCTGTATAAATACGTGGTCGATGACGAGGCTGTGGGGGCTTTTGCGGGCCGTGTCCTCGTAAGAGAGGGGGCCGGACAGACCTCCTCACAGGAGACAAACAACAATATGTGCGCCTCTGACACGGCAAGGATATACACGCAACCCATGCTGGAGATATATGCCGACGACGTGAAATGTGCCCACGGCTCCACCGTCGGAGTGATGGACGAGAGTGCGCTCTTCTATATGCAGCAGCGCGGAATACCCCTCGATATGGCGCGCACGCTGCTGAAGAACGCCTTCATATCGCAGGTAGTGGACGAGCTGCACTGGCACGGACTGCGTGACAGAATACACATCCTCGTGGAGAAACGCCTGTCAAAGGAGGACCGTTGCGGCTCGTGCAGGATATGTTCCAATTAACAATCCCTATCGTACGTCAATGAATATAGAAACCATCCGTAAGGATTTCCCCATACTTTCGCGCACCATCTACGGTAAATATCCGCTGATATACCTTGACAACGGTGCCACGACGCAGAAGCCGCTGTGCGTCCTCGACGCCATGAGGGAGGAATATCTGAACGTCAACGCCAACGTGCATCGCGGCGTTCACTACCTCTCGCAGCAGGCTACGGACCTGCATGAGGCTGCCCGTGAGCGGGTGAGAGGGTTCATTAACGCCGGCTCCACGCGTGAAATCATCTTCACACGCGGCACCACGGAGAGCATAAACCTCGTGGCATCCAGCTTCACCGAGGCCTATATGCACGAGGGCGACGAGGTGATAGTCTCTGAGATGGAGCACCATTCCAACATCGTGCCGTGGCAATTGCAGGCCCGCCGCAGCGGTATCAAGGTGCGCGTGATACCCATGAGCGACGACGGAGTGCTGGATTTGCAGGCCTTTGAGGGGCTCTTCAACGAGCGGACGCGCCTTGTCAGCGTGACACACGTGAGCAATGTGCTTGGTACTGTCAATCCCGTGAAGGACATTGTGGCGATAGCGCACCGTCACGGCGTGCCCTGCATGATTGACGGAGCACAGTCGGCACCCCACATCCGCATTGACGTGCGGGACCTGGACTGCGACTTCTTCGCCTTCTCGGGGCACAAAATGTACGGTCCTACCGGCATCGGTGTGCTCTATGGCAAGGAGGAATACCTCTCTGCCATGCCCCCGTATCAGGGCGGTGGCGAGATGATAGGGACGGTATCGTTTGAGAATACGACCTTCGCAGACCTGCCGTATAAGTTCGAAGCCGGCACGCCTGACTACATAGCCACCCACGGACTGGCGCAGGCGATAGACTATATGGAGTCCATTGGCATGGAAAACATCGAGAAACATGAGCGTGAGCTGACGCGATATGCCCTCGAACAGATGCAGACCGTGCCCGGAATGCGCATTTTCGGACCCCTCGACGCAGACCGGCGCGACGCCGTTATCTCGTTCTTGGTGGGTGATATACACCATCTTGATATGGGAACGCTGCTTGACCGCCTCGGTATTGCCGTGCGGACGGGCCACCATTGCGCTGAGCCCCTGATGCATCGCCTCGGCATCAACGGCACCGTGAGGGCCTCATTCGCACTCTATAACACCAAGGAAGAGGTGGATAGCCTCGTCAACGGCATCAAGCGAGTGGCCGCAATGTTTTAGGCTTCCATAGCCTAACAACGGATATAATTCGAGTAATTAGTGAAATTCGTGGTCTATAATCATCGATATAATCTGTGAAATCTTAATTCTTCACTTTTCACTTTTCACTTTTCACTTATGAAAAAGACCTCAGCCATAGAGATGCACCGCCTGTCGGTGGAGCAGTTCAGACAGTCAGAGAAGCTGCCTCTCATCGTCGTGCTCGATGATGTGCGGTCGCTTTACAACGTCGGAAGCATATTCCGCACGTCTGATGCCTTTCGTGTTGAGGCGCTATACCTCTGCGGCATCACTGCGACACCAGAGCCGGTGATGGCTGATGACGGCACGACGGTGGTGCGCGACTGCACACTGAAGGCCTCGCAAGAGATACACAAGACCGCCCTCGGAGCCGAGGAGAGCGTCAGCTGGCGCTACTTCAGGGATGCCCGCGAGGCGGTAAGGCAGCTGAAAAGCAACGGCTACACCGTGCTTGCGATGGAGCAATGCCACGGCTCCACAATGCTGCAGGACTTCATGCCGGAGCTTCCGGAGTATCCGGGTTGCCTATCGGCTGTATCTCCCCGATATGCCATCATCCTCGGCAACGAGGTGAAAGGCGTGCGGCAGGACGTCGTTGACATGTGCGACGACTGCCTGGAGATACCGCAATATGGCACGAAACACTCGCTGAATGTCGCCGTTACGGCGGGCATAGCGATATGGCACATATCAAATATCCTGCGTATGACGCGCAGCGAACAAAAGCCGACACATCCCTCGTGGCGGTCAGATGACATCTTTCTGACCTGACACAAGCGGATGATGCCGGCTTTTTTTGTTGCTCAAACTAACGAATTAACCAATTAACCAGTTAACCAATTATTCATTCTGAATTATGAAAAAACTACTTATAACATCAGCTATTGGAATAATGTTATCATCATTTTGCAACGTCATCCCCGCTTCGGCGCAGCAGCTCAGCGCCGGCATAAAGGCCGAGAACATGGACCTCTCGGCTCGTCCCGGCGATGATTTCTATCAGTATGCCTGCGGCGGATGGATGAAAAACAATCCCCTTCCGGCGGCTTACTCGCGCTATGGCTCCTTTGATATGGTCGGCGAGGCAGTGAACAAGCAGATCAACGATATCCTCGCCACTCTTGCCGACAGCAGCTATGCCCGCGGTACTGTGGAACAGAAGGTGCGCGATCTGTATCTGCTTGCCATGGATTCCGTGCGCCGCAACAACGATGGACTGGCGCCGATAAAGCCCTATCTCGCCCAGCTTGAGGCCGTAAAGACCCTCCCCGACTTGCAGAAATGGGTGCTGCAGCAGGTGCCTTACGGTATGGACTACGTCTATGGCACCTACTATGGGGCCGATGAGAAGGACTCCCGCAACAATATCCTGAACATATACCAGAGCGGACTGACGCTGCGGCAGAAGGAATTCTACGTCTCCACCGACTCCGCCTCGCTCGCTCTGCTTGAGCAATACCGTCGCCACATCGAGCGGATGTTTGTCATAGCAGGCTTCAGCGCCTCTTTGGCAGAGCAGAAGATGCGCAATGTGATGGACACGGAGATGCGCATGGCACAGTTCTCACGCACTTCGGTGGAGTTGCGCGACAGTGAGAAAAACTACAACAAGATGTCCCTCACCGACTTTGAGGCGCGCTATCCGCAGCTCTTGCTTGTTGACCTGATGCAGACGGTAGGCGTATCGCGCAGCAATATAGAGCAGATTGTGGTTGGTCAGCCGGAGTACTGCGAGGGCCTTAACGCCCTGTTGGGCTCACTGCCGGCTGAGCAGTGGCGCGACTACTTCGAGTGGCAGCTGCTGAACGATGCCGCAACGCTGCTGAGCGATGACCTGCGCGATGAGGATTTCCACTTCAATGGTGAGGTGCGCCGCGGTCGTAAGGAGCAGCGTCCACGCTGGCGCACGGCCACGGACCAGGTGCAGAGCGTGCTGGGACAGGCATTGGGACGCATATACGTAGCGAAGTATTTCCCTGCTTCGGCCAAGGAGCGCATGGAGAAGCTGGTTAAGAACCTGCAGACGGCGCTGGGTCAGCGCATTGACGCACAGGAGTGGATGACGCCCGAGACGAAGAAGGTGGCGCACGAGAAGCTGAGCACATTCTATGTCAAGATAGGCTATCCCAATAAGTGGGACGACATCAGCGGCCTGACGATAGACCCTGCACTGACGTTTTACGAGAACATGCGCAACGCGGCGAAGTTCCGCATACAGCTGCTGCTGAGCAAGACCGTGGGCAAACCCGTGGACCGTGACGAGTGGCACATGTATCCGCAGACCGTCAATGCCTACTATAACCCCACGACAAACGAGATATGTTTCCCTGCGGGAATACTGCAATACCCATTCTTTGACAATGATGCCGACGATGCTTTCAACTACGGCGCCATCGGCGTAGTGATAGGTCACGAGATGACTCACGGCTTTGACGACCAGGGCAGCCACTACGATAAGGACGGCAACATGCGCGACTGGTGGCAGCAGAGCGACGTGGAGAAGTTCAAGGCGCTTGGCAATCAGTATGCGGAATTCTTTGACGGCATAGAGATACTGCCCGGCCTGCACGCTAACGGCAAGCTGACACTGGGCGAGAACCTGGCTGACCATGGCGGTCTGATGGTGAGCTATCAGGCCTTCCAGAACGTGATGCAGTCTGGTGCGGCGGGCGATACGGACAGCGTGAAGATGGGTCTTACGCCACAGCAGCGCTTCTTCGTGGCATACGCCGGTGTGTGGGCACAGAACATCACGGACCAGGAGCGCCGCACCCGACTGAAGACCGACGTGCATTCGCAGGGCGAATGGCGCGTGAAGGGAGCCCTGCCACACATCAAAGCGTGGTATGAGGCATTCGACGTAAAGCCGTCGGACAAGCTATACCTGCCCGAGGACAAGCGCCTGAACCTGTGGTAAAAGAGTGCAGAAGACGCGAAACAATAACGTAATGATAATAAACACAAACAATGAAAACCATAAGAACAACACTGCTGATATTCACTCTGCTGTGCGGAATCGTGCCCGCAATGGCTGAGGTGAACTTTACGGAGAAGACGGAGTTTCTGTATCCTGAGTATAATCCACGGGCAGCCACGGACATGTATCTGAAAGTAACAGACCCCAATCAAATCACCTTAACATCATCTGATGATTTATTTACAGGCGGAAGCTATGTTGACAAAACTATGTGTATTTGGCTTGAAAGTTCGTGTAATACAGGTAATAAATCATACGACAAAAACTACTTTCAGATTTACTCTGCAGAGACTCCAATCAAACGGATAAGTCTGTATGTTAATCAATCCCAAAAGTTTAATCTTTTTGTTGTAGGGTGGAAAGGTACTGCTAGTGCTACTGCCGATTATTGTAAAGAGGTTTCTCATGAAAAGACTGACGGCTACGTATGGGTTGATTATGACTTGTCTGATTGGCAGGATGTAAAGACAGTACGTTTGTATGGCAGTATGAGCAAAAATAATGATTTAACTGTAGGAGGTGAGTCTGTAGGGAGTGTTTCAAATAAATCAGCCGTTGAGTTTCGTGGCATCCAAGTCGGTCTTTCCTCCAATACCACCACTATCGGCACTTATGGCTTCTCGGCTTTTTCGTCAACATCTGCGCTTGACTTCACCAATGTGACTGACTGCAATGCCTACTATGCTGACAGTTATGCTGACGGTACGCTGCATCTGACGAAGGCTACGGGTGTGGTGCCAGCCAATTTCGGTCTGCTGCTCTGCGCTTCCAAGGATGCCACGACTTCCGTCTGCATCCCTGTGGCAACGGCAAAGCAGGTCGATGCCTGCACGCTGACGGCTGATGACAATGTGTTTGTAGCTACAAGCAACAAAACATACTCGCCAGAAAGCTCTACCAAAGCACTTGCCCTTGGCGTGAAGGACAGCAAGGCGGGCTTCTACTATGTCGGTGAGGGTGTCGCTGTGCCGCAGAACAAGATGTACCTGCCTGCCCCAAAGGTTGGCGGTGCTAAGAGCGTAACATTAGACTTTGGCGGCATAGACCCCACGGGTATCGTGAATGTCAGCAGTGACGATGCCGCCAACACCCCGTCGGCACAACGCCCCGCCACAGACCTCTTAGGCCGTCCCGTCACCAATCCCATGCCGGGGCAGATATATATAAAGGACGGCAAGGCATTCAAATTAACCTATTAACGAATTATGATAAAAGAAGTTATTTCGTCTATGAGTCTGCGAAATCATCGCAGGCATCTTCTCCTTCCGCTTCTCTTTGTTGCCACGACGGCTATGGGCAGCACGGTGTCACCTGTTGAGATGACCGATGCCCCCCTCAGCAAGGAGGTGTCGCAGCTGCCTGAGCTGACAGCCGAGCAGATGAGTGTGGCCAAGGGTATCCGCGCCGCAGAGTTGCATTACCCCCGCATTCCGCGCCCATACTGGGAGCACCGCATCAAGATGTGCAAGGCTCTGGGCATGAATGCCATCTGCATGTATGTGTTCTGGAATATCCACGAGCAGCAGGAGGGCGTATTTGACTTCAGCGGTCAGAATGACATCGCCGCCTTCGTGCGCCTCTGCCAGAAGCACGGCATGAAGGTCATCGTGCGTCCCGGCCCCTACGTGTGCGCCGAATGGGAGATGGGCGGCCTGCCTTGGTGGCTGCTGAAGAAGCGCGACATCAAGCTGCGCGAGGAGGATCCGTACTTCCTGGAGCGCGTGAAGCTCTTTGAGGAGAAGGTGGGCGAGCAGCTGGCACCGCTGACAGCCGACAAGGGCGGACCCATCATCATGGTGCAGGTGGAGAACGAATACGGCTCCTACGGTCAGAACAAGCCGTACGTCTCGCGCGTGCGCGATATATTAAGAAAGGTGGGATTTGACAAAGTGCTGCTGTTCCAGTGCGACTGGTCCACCAACTTCGAGCTCAATGCGCTGCCCGACCTGCTGTGGACCATGAACTTCGGCACCAATGCCGACGTGCTGAAGCAGTTCAAGCGCCTCAAGGAGCTGCGTCCCGAGAGCCCCATGATGTGCTCCGAATACTGGAGCGGTTGGTTCGACGGCTGGGGCACGGAGCACCAGACGCGTCCATCGACGGCAATGGTCAATGGCATCAAGACGATGCTGGACAACGACATATCCTTCTCGCTCTACATGACCCACGGCGGCACCTCGTTTGCACAGTGGGCCGGAGCGAACAACAAGGGCTATGCGCCTGACTGCACTTCATACGACTATGACGCGCCCATCAACGAGCAGGGCGCACCGACGGCGAAGTATTATGAGCTGCGCAACCTGTTGCAGCAGTACAGCGACGTGAAGCTACCCGATGTGCCCAAGGCGATACCGGTCATCACGCTGCCCGCCATCTCCTTTACCGAGATGACACCACTGCTCAGGGCAGGCAATGTGCCCGAGGCCCGCAAATGCCGCGACATACAGCCGATGGAGCTGTTTGACCAAGGCTATGGCAGCATCATGTATTCCACCACGCTGCCCGCAGTGAAGGCCGGCACGGTGCTGAGCATCAGCAATCTCTGCGACTATGGCATCATATACATAGACGGTGAGGAGGCTGGCCGTCTGTATCGCCGCGACAACGGCGGCAGCGCGCTGCGCATAGAGCGCGACGTGAAGGAGGGTGCCACACTCGACATCTTTGTGGAGGCGATGGGACGCATCAACTACAGCAAGCTCATCAACGACCCGAAGGGCATCACCGGCAGCGTGACGCTCCTCACGACGAGCGGCAAGGACGAGCTGACATACAACCTGAAGGACTGGGAGGTGCGGCTCTTCCCGCTGACTATTGACGGTATTGACGCGCTGTCAAGCATTCCTGTCACGGCGCCTCAGTCTGATAAAGGTACTGCGTTGTCTGCCTCTGAGAGGCAGATGTCCACCCCCGCCTACTACCGCTCTTCCTTCAATGTGAAGAAGATAGGCGACACATACCTCGATATGTCCTCGTGGGGCAAGGGCCTCGTGTGGGTCAACGGTCACTGTCTGGGCCGCTTCTGGGAGGTAGGACCGCAACAGACGCTCTACCTGCCCGGCTGCTGGCTGAAGAAGGGTAAGAACGAGATTGTGGTGCTGGACCTCATTGGGCCCGCTGCTGAGGCCTTTACATCCGCAAAGGGCGCCAAGGCGAATTATCCCGTAATCCGTGGCGTGGCATCGCCCATCAACGACCTGTTGCGCAAGGACCGCCTGCCGCGCGTGATGAAAAACCTCCCCGCACCCGCCAAACGCACCGCCACTCCCGCTGGCCCACAGCAGGCCAACGATGCCGCACCGGGAGCGAAGTGAGGACAAATGGAAAT
>Ga0326513_10003503_pt1 | contig 11365 bp, 3 predicted proteins | sample 2_2465_0518_D_FD_203654 | JGI IMG/M metagenome (GOLD analysis project Ga0326513, IMG submission 203654) | Bovine rumen microbial communities from UC Davis, California, United States - 2_2465_0518 | ecosystem: Host-associated > Mammals > Digestive system > Stomach > Rumen | place: USA: California... | reverse complement strand
CTTGTAAAGGAGCATGACGCAGCAAAGATGATCAACATTATCCGGAAACTTCTTGTCGTTTCATACGGCGTACTTAGTGAAGATGGAAAGCATTTCAGGAAGAGCGATGAGATCGCAACAGAATTCGTTCAGTCTGCGGCATACAATGCTATTCTTAACGAGTTCCTGACAGCTGACGATCCGAAGATTCTTACTGATTTCATGTACGGTATCTTCCCGGCTAAGTTCCAGACAGAAATGAAAAATCAGGTAGAGAAGGCCAAAGCAAACGGAACCGTTGTTTCGTTTCCGACCGTCTGACCTTAACCATATAGGAGGTGAGAGCTATGCTTCCTCTTAAAATCCCATACACAGAACTTTGGGATGAAAAGAATGAGTGCATGATCTTCGTAAAAGCAGTGACTTTGCATCTTGAGCATTCTCTTATCTCCATCTCGAAATGGGAGTCTCACTATCATGTGCCGTTTCTTGAAACGCAGATGACGCCAGAACAGACAAGGTATTATGTTCAGTGCATGACTCTTAATAAAGACGTTGACCCAAATGTTTATCTTGCCATTAACGATTCTCACATGGAAAAAGTATTAGCATACATTAACGATTCAATGACTGCTACGACAATTAAAGAGGCTGCGGATAACAAAAAACAGAACCGATTCATCACTTCAGAGCTGATCTATTATTACATGATCCAGTTCGGAATACCATGGGAGTTTGAGAAATGGCACTTTAATCGCCTCATAACCCTTATTCGTGTATGCAGTGAGGAGAGTAAGCCTCAAAAGAAGAGATCTAAATCTCAGATCGAGAAGGAGTATGAGGAGATCAACAGAAGAAACAAAGCAAAATTTCATACAAGAGGATAACGAATGATTAGTGTCAGAGTTACTGGAAGCTGGGACACTATTGGTCGGTATCTGGAAGGAATCAAACGAAAAAAATACGTTCGTATTATTCATAAGTATGGCGTAAAGGGCGTTGAGGTTCTGTCCCAGGCGACACCGAAGGATACGGGTCTCACTGCGTCTTTATGGCGATATGTTGTGAATACGGATGACAATGGAACTACTTTAGAATTTCATAATGACAGCATCAATAAAGAAGTTAACATAGCTATCATACTTAATTATGGTCATGGTACAGGCACTGGCGGCTGGGTTGAAGGAAGAGAGTATATTAACCCAGCCATTCAGCCGGTGTTTGATGAACTAGTTGAAGAATTGTGGAAGGAGGTTAAGCACCTATGAGTTCAACAGGAGCTGATGTCGAGTCGAAGGTAGTCGAGCTATCGTTTAATAACTCGAATTTCGAGAAAAACGCTAAAACCTCCATTTCCACACTCGAAAAGTTAAAGAACGCCCTTAATCTGTCAAAGAATGCGAAAGTATTCGATGAAATAGATCGTGGAGTAAAGAAAGTTAACGTCAATTCACTTAGTTATGGAATTGATACACTTCGCGGAAAACTTAGTTCACTTAAAACAGTAGCTGCTTTCTCGATGATTGCAGACGAAGCGATTAAGGCTAAGAACGCAGTAGAAGGATTTGTTAAGTCGGTTACCATCGACCAGGTTGGAGCAGGCTTTGACAAGTATGCGCAAAAGACTGAAGCTGTTCAGACGATTATGGCTGCCACGGCGGATGCTTATGAAGATACCGAAAAGCAGATGGCCGATGTGAATGCCCAGCTTGAAAAATTAAACTGGTTTACAGATGAAACTTCATACAATTTTGTTGACATGGTTGGCAATATTGGTAAGTTCACATCGAACAACATTGCCCTTGACACGTCTGTTACGGCTATGCAGGGTATTGCAACATGGGCTGGCATTTCTGGTGCAAAAACAGAAGAAGCCAGTCGTGCAATGTATAATCTTTCTCAGGCAATTGCCACTGGCTCTGTAAAACTTATTGACTGGAAGTCCATCGAGAACGCTAACATGGCTACCGCTGAGTTTAAACAGACTGTAATTGAAACAGCGGAAGAGCTTGGCACATTAAAGAAAGAAAGCGAAGACACTTGGAAGACTCTTGATGGAAAAGGCAAAGTTTCTGTTAAAGATTTCAATTCCGAACTTAAGAAAGAGTGGTTTACAAGCGAAGTTCTTCTTAAATCGCTTGAAAAATACGGCGGGTTCACTGATGAGCTTTACAATCTTATGGCGAAGCTTACTGGCGATGCCACCACGTCTCAGGTTCTTGAATTTCTAGATCAGTATAAAGAAGGATCTATCGATTTCGGTGAAGCATCTGAAGCGATGGGTATCTCGGTAGAGGAGCTTAAGAAAGAGTTTTCTTCATTAAGTGATGACGCATTTAGTCTTGGCATTAGAGCGTTTAAGGCTGCTCAGGAAGCTAAGACTTTTGGGGAAGCGATTGAATCAGTAAAGGACGCTGTCTCGACAGGCTGGATGAACACCTTTGAGACACTTTTCGGCGATTATACCCAGGCAAAAGTTCTTTGGACAAATCTCGCTAATGACTTGTGGGATATTTTTGCTTCCGGTGGCGAAGCTAGGAATGAACTTTTAAAAGAAGCGTTCGACACTCAGAACGCAATAAATACGGAAGATTGGAATAAGCTTCAAGAGTCGGGTGCTCTGTCTCCAGAGTTCATAAAAGCTCTTAAAAAGTCAGCCAGTTCTCATGACAAATGGGCAAAAAAAATAAAAGACGGAGAAAAATGGGTACAGTCTGCCCTAGAGCGCAACGCAATCCTGGTGAGCGATGTCGAGGCCGCGTATCAGAAAGTTTACGGCGAATCCGAGATTACTGAGAAGTATAAAGAAATGGTCGCCAGTACCTCTGAAACTAACGAGGCGTTTAAAGAGCTTCTTACTACATTAAACAAGTACGGTTCCAAAGATCTTGAGAAAGTTATATTCGGTGATCATAAATATGCCGAAGGTGCTGCCGGAGATCTTGAACGCGTCCTTGACTCCATCATTAAAGAACTTGGCCTTACTCAGGATGAGGGTAATGTTCTCGCTACAACGCTTCAGTCCATGGGATATTTGGGTGGAGAAGTTAAAAAGTCAGTTGACGGCGTCAGCGAGTCTCTTGGAACCGGTGCTGCCAGAGCCGAACAGTTTGAAGACAGATTTGACGATGCCGAGAAGAGTGCAAAAAGTGCAAAAGAGGCGTTCGAAGAGCTTCTTGAAAATAAGAAAGCTACTGTTGCTGAGACATGGCAGGACACCATGATTACTGCTATGGACACCCTTGTTTCTCTCTTTGAAGTGGCTAGTGAGGCATGGGAAGAAGTATTTCCGCCTACAAGTGCTGACACAATAATCGATATTGTTAATACTGTTCATACAGCAGTAGAGAATTTCTCACACTTTGTTGAAACATCGGACGAGCTTAAAACGGTTCTTAAAGGTGTCTTTTCTGCGTTTAGCATTGTAAAGAATGTTGTATTTGCGCTTGGCGAAACGGCCATTGCGTCTCTTAGGGCTGTGATAGATGGCCTTGGTATTGACATTGGAGCTACGGCTACCAAAATTGCCAATCTCGTAATCAAAATAGATGAATGGATTAAGACCAGTGGCATCTTAAAAGATGTTGTGACGACTGTATCTAGTATCGCCGGCGATTCTGCAAAGAAAGTTAGAAGCTGGATCGATGCATTTGTCAACTTGCCAATCGTTAGTCGTACTATTGCTAACTTCGGGAGCGGCTTTAAGATGGCCGGAAAGAACTTTAAGCCGTTCATGGAGGGCATGGAAAAGCAGATCGGCAAGTTTAGAGAACGTGTCAGCAAGCTTGACGGGATGAAACTTAGTAACATCTCGGAAGTCTTTAGTGCATTTAAAGAAACCATCGGGGACTTTATCCTGAACTTCGACGGCTTTAAAGGTATTAAGGTTGCTTTCAGTGTACTTGGACGTGACATAAAAGAAGCTTTGAAAAGCGTCGGCATTGATTTTGACAAAATCTCAGCTAAGGTACAAGCATTTAAAGCGAAGTTCAACCTCGGATCTGTTATCGAAAGAATTAAGGGATTTGAAAAATCAGCTGCGGACCTTAAGAATGCGTTTATGGCCCTTCCTGCTGTTCAAACAGCCATAACAAAGTTTAAAGCTGGAATTAAAGATTTTACAGAAAATGCCGGAAAATGGTTTGGCGAGACTAAGGACAAGTTCATAGAATGGGTTGATAAAGTCAAAAACATGGACGGCCTCAGCTTTGACAACATTGGATCTGCTGTTGAGTCATTTTGGAGTTTTATTTCTGAACGGTTTTCAAACCTGCCAGGACTTGATGACATAAAGTCTGCATTTTCAAACATGGCATCTGGTGTCAAAGAGCAGCTTAAAAACATGGGCCTCGATATTGACGGCATCAAGGACAAAATTATTGAGTTCGTTGACGGTATTAAAGCGAAGTTAGAGACATTTAGTCTCGGATCGATCACTGATCTCTTTTCCGGTCTTGCCGGGTTCTTCTCTTCATCTGAATCTGAGATCAACAATCCTTCGGAAGAAACGGCCAGTGCTATGGAGCGTTTCGGAAATGCTGTCTCTGGTGCGTTTAAAGCGATTGAACCGTTTATCGGAAAGATTTACACATGGATTAGGCCGATCGCTATGTTGGCTGGCGTGTTTATGCTCATGAAGTCGCTTCAGTCCCTTGAGCATATTTTAAGACCTGAAGCAATCAAAGAGCAGGGCAAAGGTTTTGCAGGAGTTGCAAAGAGTGTCTTGATCATAGCGGGTAGCATTTATATTCTCGCTCAAGCTATTAAGGTTCTTGAATCGGTTGACGTTGAACAGTTGCCGAAGACCATGGGCTTACTCGCTGTTGTCTGCATCGCTCTTATCGGTGTATCGGCAATTCTAGCGAAGCTCGGCCCGAATTTGGTTAAAGCTGGCGCTGGACTTACTCTTATTTCCGTTTCGCTGCTCTTGCTAGTTGGCGTATTTGCAATCCTTGATAATTTCCAAATAGATAATTATAACAATTTGTTTGGCAATCTTATTATTCTGTTTGGTGTAATAGCCGCATGTTTCCTGGTTTCACAGTTAGCCGGTAACAATGCTGTGGCATCAGCCGGGTCGATACTTGCGATATCGGCATCGATGATCCTGATTGCTGCGGCTATAAAGATAATCGAGTCGATTAAACCGGAGAATGTTGATAAGGTAATTAACGTTCTTGGACTTATTACTTTGTTCTTAGGGGCACTTATGTTCGTGTCTCAGTATGCCAAGGGCAGTGCTCTGTCTATAGCAGCAATAGCCGGCGTCGTCCTCGTGATATCGATGGCCTTGGCGGATCTTGCAGCTATTGATGGCGGCAGCCTGACTCGGGCGACCGTATGCCTTGGCGCGTTGCTTGGCATTGTCGCACTACTTGAATTATTCAGTAAAGGAATGTCCGGTAAGGCTTTGGCCGGTATTGTACTCATTGGTCTGCTTGTTGGCGGTCTTGCCTTTGCCATTTACAAGTTAGTCGAGATCGATGCACAAGGTGCTATTGACGTTGCTTTATCGTTAACCGCACTTATGGCATCCCTTGCGGTGCTTATGGGCGTTCTAACACTTGTCGGGATGGGAGGTCCTGCTGCGCTTATTGGCGTCGGCTCTTTGGCTCTTTTGGTTGTTGGCTTTGCTGCACTGGCAGCGGGTCTTGGTGCTCTTTCGGCCTATTACCCGGATTTGAAAGCATTCCTTACAGACGGAATTGATATTCTAATTCAAATTGCAGAAGGAATAGGACGATTCTTTGGGGCGTTAATTGGCGGATTTGCAGAGCAGACAGCCAGCTACTTACCTGGCGTTGCTGAAAGCTTATGCGGATTCGTTGAAAACCTGCAACCGCTTAACGGAATGTCCGGTATAAACTTCGACGTCCTGCTTGAGGCAATGGGCGCTATCCTGTTAATTGACTTTACGGAAGTAATCGATGCTGTCGCAGCACTTGTTACTCAGCTTACAACGGGCAAGACCCCGATGGCACTCTTTAGCGAGAACCTGACATATTTGTCAATAGCCCTTTCAACATGGCAGACACGGATGGACGGCATCGGCGAAATAGAAATACCTACTGATGCTATTACTAAATTAAGTGATTCTATTCTTCTTATTGACTTTAGCTCTGTCATTGACGCTGTACTTGGGGTATTAACTACGCTTATGGCAGGTAAGTCCCCGATGCAGCTGTTCAGTCAAAACATTACAGAGCTTTCTATAGCGCTGTCTTCCTGGTCTGCTAAGATGAATGGCCTTAAAATTGATATTCCGACGGACAAGATTGAAACACTGGCAGAAGTGATTGGCAAAATAAGCTTCGACGGTGTCTTTGAGGCTCTTGCAGATCGGGTTGCTACGTTCTTAAGTCCAGATCACAAATCCAGTATGGACAGCTTCACTACTGACCTTACTACGCTGTCTACGGCGCTTGTCTCCTGGCAGACAGACATGAACGCAATAGGGGTTATCAAAATTCCGTCAGACAAGTTAAAGAAGCTTAGCGAGGCAATTGACGACATCCCGACAACTGGCATCCTTGAATCGATTTCCAACTACATTACTAAATCGGATAAGGTGTCGGATTTTGCCGAGGACATCGGTTCACTTGCAACCGGACTTAAATCGTTCTCGGATAATCTCGGAACAAACTTCGATACAGCTACGGTGTCGCTTGCTGCTGATGCGCTTCGTGCTTTGTCAAAGGTTGCTGCGGCTTTAACGCAAAACGCGTCACTTGAAATTATTACGCCGTACTCACAATTTGCGGATGGTCTTGACCTGTTAAAGCAAACACTTATTGACTATTCGAATCTCAAAATCGACTCTGGCAAGATCAAAGACATCGGTACAGGAGCATCACTTCTTGCTAAGGCAGCTGCTATTGCCTTTAACGTGGACTTCAACAGTTCGCAGCTCTCCGACCTTATTAACGTCGATCTCTTTAAGCAAAGCGTCGATAAGCTCGTCGAGATGATTAACGGGCTTGCTTCTGTTGATGACAGTGGTGTAAGCAAGTTCAAAACGGCTGTAGAGGACATAGCCAATACTAATATTTCTGGTGCTATGGACGCTATTAACAAGCAGCAGTCGCAAGGTACGCAGCAGCTTGACTTTACCGACAGTGGCAGTCAGGCAGGGGCGTCTATGGCAGGCGGCGTTGAAGGTGAAACTGGGTCGATGGAGTCGGCTATCGGAACTCTTGCCGAGGCCGCAGCAGCCGCGGTCGATGCCTACAATTCGACGTTCTCGGATAAGGGTAAGGCCCTGGCAGAAGCGTTTGCAGCGGGCTTGTCGGGGTCCAGCGAACCGGCAACTGCCGCGTCAACTATGGGAAGCACTGCGGCTAGTTCCGTTGATACTAGTGGCTTTGACGACGCTGGTACTGACGCTGCTATCGGCTTTGCTAACGGTATCGAGGGCTCTACATCATTCGCTGTTGAAAAGGCTGCTGCTCTTGCTAAAGCAGCGCTTCAAGCAATAAAACAAAATTTCAAAATCGGTTCACCGTCGAAGGTCATGTATGGCTATGGCCGGTTCTTCGTTGAGGGTTTCGCTAACGCTGTAAATGACTTTACGCCTGATTCGACTAAAGCGAGCCGGAATATGGCTAAGAATGCGATCGACGGCATGCGAGACGCTATTAAGACGGCAAAAGATATTTTAAGCTCGGATCTTGATTCAGATCCGGTGATCACACCGGTCCTTGACTTGTCTGAGATAAGGAATGCGAACCGTGACATCACGAACTTAATTGGATCAAACAGGCCGCTCGGTGTACTGTCGAGTCTTGGAACTATTAACGCCAATTCGGTGGCAATAAGGCAGACCGCATCGAACGACGATTTATATTCTGCTCTGATGGACCTTAAAGATGGTTCAGCACTCTGCGGAAACACATACAATGTAAACGGAGTAACATATGACGACGGCAGCAATGTTGCATCTGCTGTGAAGTCACTTATTCATGCAGCTAGGGTTGAGAGGAGGGCATAATGGCTAGTAAATCGAGTAAAAAAGCTTGGGTAAAGGGCCTTTCCTCTCATCCAATACTGCAATCTGGAACTGAGAGAACGTATTACGTTACTTGGGACGGTGCTAAAGGTCACAATGTAAAAGACCATGTCTCAAAATACGAAGTGCAGTGGGGGTATAACACTGGAACCAATAAGCCGTGGTTTAATGAATCTGTTAGCAGTACTACGACTAAGACTTCTACGTATAATGCCCCCAATAATGCGGCTAAGATTCATGTTAGAGTAAGGCCGATTTCAAAAACATATAAAGGCAACGACAAGAAAACGCATAATTACTTTACGGCGGCGTGGAGTAATTGGAAAAAGTTAACCGTTCTTAGAGCCGGTCAAAGCGTACGCGGTACTGTCGAGGTTGGCAACGCATTCATTGATATTTCTCCTGTCGGGAGTAGTACCGCAAACGTTAAAGCTTCATGGCTATGGCCGGCCAGAAAAGCAGGAAGTAGTGACGTCGCTGCTGGCATGTATTTAGCGGATCATGTTGCTGGATATGAGTATACTTGGGAATATTCGGTTGATGATACTGGAGAAAAAGACTGGTTATCCGGAACCGAAGGCACTACGACAAATAAAGCTATTACGTATTCTATTCCAAATGACGCGACATACATTCGCTTTAGAATACGCCCATTTGCTGAAAGTACGGAGACTGGAAATCCATATTGGGAAGCAAACACTAGTGCGTGGGAAGTTCTTAAAGTAAGTTCTCTTGCTGCTAATATTCCAACTAAACCGGCTATAACAGGAGTTGAGCTTGGTCTTCAAAGTGGGACATCAGATACATTATATGCGGCTTGGGACTGGGACATTGACAATACTGAGAACTTTGAGTTTGAGTGGCAGTATTATACTGGGGACGCTTCTGACGGGTCTCCAATATATTTTGAGGGTTCAAGTGGCTCTACAGAACTTCAAAATACGACTTACCAAATTCCTCAAAATGCCACCGTCGTACAGTTTCATGTAAAGGCAGTAGCCGAAACGAACTCTGACGGCGGCGGAGACACTGATTATTGGAAGAGCGAATACAGTGAATGGGTCAAGATAAGGGTTGCCGGTCTTATACCTAAGGTTCCGACTTATAAGCCAATAAAGGATCCAAGCGTTGCTCTTCAAGTTCAGTCAGAGCGTGTGCTTATGGCAACGTGGAACTGGGTGTCTCCTGTAAAAGATAATTACGGCAATGATACGACAAAAGAGTATCAGTATGCATGGCAGTACACGACGGCAAATCAGAAGCCATACAATTGGTCTGAGCCAACAACCGGCACTGCTACGGTAAAGAATTGCACGTACAACATACCGAATAATGCTACTTTCGTTATGTTCCGAGTACGTGCTGTCGCTAAGACTCACACAGTAAGTGGCCAGGAAACCGAATGGTGGCGAACATCATATTCATCGGCTGCAATAGTAAAGATCGCCAGCCTGATAAAGAACGTTCCAAAGAAAACCAAGCCAACGGAACCGACTCTGGCACTTCAAAGCGGTACTGCAGACACTTTATACGCGACTTGGGTATGGACGGAGCCAAACACAGACTCATACGAGATTGAATGGGAGTATCATACAGGAGACCAGTGGTTCTCAGGAGAGAGTCAAACCACAGGAAAATCTCAAAAGACGGCAACCTATTCTGTTCCGGAAAATGCTATTCAGGTTAGGTGCAGGGTTCATCCTATCTCAGAGACTCGCACTATTGCCGGGGAAGAAGTTGACTACTGGTACACCGATTATTCTAGCTGGGCTAAAGTCAAAATGTCTGACTTCGAGCCGAAGGTTCCAAGTATTGCGACGTTAACGAATGCGTCTATCGGACAGCAAGAAGGATCTGACGATACGATCTATGCTGTCTGGACATGGACGAAGGAATTCACTGGGAAGTACGAGTACCAGTGGCAATATAGAACGGCCGACGGTTCGCCAGGGCATCCGATAGTTTGGTACGATGGTACAAGCGGAGAAACAGCAGACCAGTCCGTAAAGAACTGCACATACACATTCCCGAATAATGCTCTTGCAGCAAGGATTCGCATAAAGCCAATTGCCAGAACGCGTCAAGTAAACGGTAAGGACTACGAATACTGGACAACCGGATTCTCTTCGTGGTTTACGTTTTCAAAGAACAGTCTTTTGCCAAAAACGCCGTCAGTTCCGACGGTAACGATCGACGGTCTTACACTTACCGCTTCTGTCGATGTTTACAACAATACGGCTACAAGCATCGAGTTTGACATTGTAGCTGACGATAAGACTCGCGTTGGAACAGGACAGGCTTTAATAGTAACGAACCATGCTGAATTTGTGTTTAATGTTGCCGCAGGTCACGAGTATAAAGTAAGGTGCCGAGGCGTTACAAATGAGCTTCAAAGTGGCTGGTCTGAATATTCTTCAAGCGTTGGTACTGCTCCGTCTGGCATAAGCGAAATTAATTACAAGAAGTCGCTATCAACAACGTCAATGCGAGTTGGGTGGACCGAAGTTGCTAATGCTGACAGCTATACCGTCGAGTATGCAACTGACCCGGAATACTTCGATGCATCAAGCGAAGTTAAGTCAACGACAGTAAATGTCCCATACGCGATTCTGACCGGTCTTGACACCGGAATGACATGGTACGTTCGCGTCAGATCGTCAAATGAAAATGGTGATTCGGGGTGGAGTTCAATAACGTCTCTCGTTCTTGGTAAAACTCCGTCACCTCCAACAACATGGTCTGAAACGACAACTGCTACGGTCGGCAGTGACGTAATTCTTTACTGGGTTCATAACTCAGAAGACGACTCGCGACAAACGGAAGCTGTCATTGAGCTCACGATCGGAGGGTCAACAAGCACAGTTGCACTCGATATGACTTCAGAAGACGAAGGCGCTGTGGATCAGATCAGCTCCTACACGTTCGAAACGTCTGGATATTCGGAAGGAGCAACTCTTCAGTGGCGAGTGAAGACCAGAGGCATCATGGACGAGTTTAGTGACTGGTCCGTTGAGAGGCTTGTGGATATTTACGCTGTGCCTACTTTAATCATGGGCATAGAGGACATGAATGGCACTGTGACTGATGAACTTACGGCTCTGCCAATGACAGTAACGCTTGAAGCAGGACCCATGTCTCAGGATGCTATAGGGTATTCTCTGTCGTTTATTGCTAACGACTCTTACGAATCACTCGACGATTCGGGCCGGTCGATTTATATTTCAAAAGGATCTACGGTCTATTCGGAATACTTTACATCTGATACAAGCGATCCTAACAATATTGCGATCGAAATCACGGCAGGCGAAATCGATCTTGAAATAGGCGCTACATATGTGGTGTACGCTATTGCCGCGTTTAACTCTGGGCTTACGTCTGAAG
>Ga0326513_10003502_pt1 | contig 11366 bp, 5 predicted proteins | sample 2_2465_0518_D_FD_203654 | JGI IMG/M metagenome (GOLD analysis project Ga0326513, IMG submission 203654) | Bovine rumen microbial communities from UC Davis, California, United States - 2_2465_0518 | ecosystem: Host-associated > Mammals > Digestive system > Stomach > Rumen | place: USA: California... | reverse complement strand
CCAACTTCTCGATATAATAGATCAGCTCCTGCTCCAGGCGATTCTTGTCATAGTCCACCCCCGGTATCTGCTGTAGGCCGTCGACGATGCGCTGTCGAATCTTCTCCACGCGACCCTTCTCCAGCGGCTCTATCTCGAAAAGTAACCGCTCGATATTGTCGATTTTCTCGTTGAACATCTTCTCTAAGGCGGCACCCTCCTGCTTGCGGAAGCTGACGAGCGCATCGATGGCCTCTTTGACCGCCTGTCGCCCAGCCACCCATTCCTCTTCACTGAGCACCTCCTGCTCGGTACGAGTCAGCACGTCAGGCATGCGTGTCAGGGTGAAGAGCCAGTCTTGCGGTTCTGGGATGCCCGACTTCTGCGCGATGGTCTTCAGCTGTTGGTAGTAGTTCTCCACCAAGGCCGCATTGACGGGCGTTGCCTCAATGCCCTGTTCACGCTCTATCCACAATGAGAGATCCACCTTGCCGCGCTCCAATGCCTGAGCGACCATCTGCCTGATCTCCATTTCCTTCTCACGGAAGAGCGGTGCGATACGCGTCTGCAGGTCCAACTGCTTTGAGTTGAGCGACTTGATTTCCACGCTAATTTTCTTGTCCTTGTAGGTCACGACAGCTTTGCCGTAGCCCGTCATTGATTGAATCATTACCTTGTTTGTTTTTTAGTATGTTGTATTCTTTGGCGCAAAATTACGAAAATCTGCCATAATGCGCAAATCTTTGCATGGAATTTTTGGGTTGAAGCATCAACCACGCATTAAACGTTCGGGGCTCTACCACGTCTATATCGACATGACGAACCGATTATTACTGGTTATTTTGTTGTTGCTCAGCGTTGCTGGAGTGTACGCTCAGGGCATAGTGAGAGGTAAGGTACTCGACCGCCAGACGGACGAGGTGCTACAGTTTGTGAATATCCGTGTGACCGACACAGAGGGTAAGGTGGTGGGTGGTGTCATGACCGACATGAATGGCTCGTTTCAGGTTCATTCACTGAAAGACGGGCAGTACCGTCTTGAGGTGTCGTTCATGGGCTATAGGAGTGTGACGAGGACATTTGCCATCACGCCGGCGAAGCGCACCGTACATTATAATGCGCTCTATCTGCATGAAGACACAAAGACGCTGAGGGAGGTGACCGTCACGGGCCAGCGCTCCCAGATGAAACTCGAAGTGGACCGTAAGACATTTACCGTCGACGAGGTGCTGGCAGCTGCAGGCGGGAGTGCGAGTGACCTCTTGGAGAACATTCCAAGCATAGAGGTGACTACCGACGGCGAGATCTCGCTGCGTGGTAATTCGAGTGTTGAGGTCTGGATCAACGGCAAGGCCAGCGGACTAACTTCTGACAACCGTGCCGAAATCCTACAGCAGATACCAGCTGAGAGCATTGAGCGCATTGAGGTCATCGACAACCCGTCGGCAAAATACTCGCCAGAGGGTACTGCTGGCATCATCAACATCATCTTGAAGCGTGACCGCAAGGCGGGCTACTACGGATCGGTGCAGACGGGTGCCAACAATCAGAAAGGCTGGAACGTGGGTGGAAACATCAACTACAGCAGTGGCTTGCTCGACGCCTTCGCCAATGTAGGCTATCGCAAGCGCCGTGGCACCGGCTCCAACATGAGTGACCAGCGCTACCGCACGGCCGAGGGTTTCCCTTTCAACAGCTATCAGCTCTCCGAGGGCGATGACAACAACAACGGTGGCGGCCTATTCATGCGTGCAGGACTTACATGGCATATTACCCCGCAAGATGACCTTGGACTGACGGGAATGACGATGCGGGGCCATCGCGCCAACGACAATTTCACCCAATATACTTATGGCGTCTACGATGCCGTCGGCAACGAGACTCCTGAAAAGACCCTGCGCAGGCAGACATGGGGCGATGGAAAGAACCGAATGTATAACGCTGATCTTTCCTATACCCATAAATTTGATGAGAAGGGGACACACAAGATCGACGCCTCATTGTCTTTCAACCGTTGGAAAAGCGACGATGCAACCGAGTATCTGAATGACACGACTTATCTCTCCAATGTCACAACCTATAGTTATCAGTATCGTCCACGAGACATCAACAACCGTCACTGGGAAGCCAAGATAGACTATGAGAATCAGATCAACGAGCGTCTGAAGATAGAAGCGGGCTACAATGGCCGTTTCAGCCATGAGGACACCCCTCAGCAAAGCTTTGAGTATGCGGCCGTTGGAGTAGCCGAACGTCTGTCGGCTAACGACCCACGCTTAGTAGAAGACGCCTATTTCTACAATCGCTTCGTTTACGACAATAGTATTCATGCCCTCTACGCCACGGCCAACATGAAGTTTGGACGCTTAGGTGTGATGGCAGGCATGCGAGGTGAGTATTGGCAGGTCGACACGAGGAGCACAGACTACTATCAGGTAGAAACACCCTTCAAAAAGGACTATTTCCAGCTTTTCCCATCACTATTTCTCAACTATGCACTCACCGAGACCGCGCAGCTCCAACTGAACTACACTCGCCGACTGCGTCGTCCCTGGGGTGGTCAGCTTAACTCCTTCAAAAACACCCGTGACGCCTCGATGATTGAGTTTGGCAACCCAGCACTGACACCGGAGTACACCCACTCGTTCTCCCTGAACTACCTGAAGACGTGGCCAGCGCATACGCTTTCCGTAAGTACCTATTATCGTCCCACGACCGACGTGATGCAGCGTATACGCTATCAAGGCGAATACAACGGACAGCCATCCATGTTTATGACTAACCTCAACGTAGCCAAGAGCCAAAGTGCAGGTGCAGAGCTCATCCTAAAGGATAAGCTATGGCGGGTGCTCGACCTGACCACCACGCTCAATGCCTATTACTATCAGCTTGAAGGCTTCGAGACCATCGTCGAGAGACAATTGGTCACCGGTGAGGGACAGGAGAACTTTGCATGGACTGCACGTCTGCTGGCCAGCATTATCCTGCCCTACGACATCTCGATACAGGCCACAGGCAACTATCAGTCGCGGCAGGTGATCACGCAAGGCTACCGCAAAGCCAACGGCTCATTAGACATAGGACTACGCAAGACGTTCCTCAACAAGACCTTCGCCTTGGCAGTCAACTGGCGAGACGTGTTTGACTCCCGATCTTGGGAGAACTACACAGAGGGTCCCACCTTCTGGCGTCATCAGAAGAACCACCGCGATCCGCGTCTTAACATACAGCTCACTTGGAATTTCGGCAATATGCAGCAAAAGAAGAAGTCCCAGCGCGACGACCAGCAGGGTGGCGGCGAGGAAGAGCGGCAGGGCTATGGTGGCGACGATTTTGAGCAGTAGCAACAGTCTCTTGCGCTGAAGAGACCGTCTTTTTCCGTATCGCAGCAAAAAAAGTGGCGTTTCGCTACGCTCTTTTCACTTTTTTTTGTACCTTTGCACCCACGTTTGCGGTTGCCCTGATAGTTAAATGGATATAACAAGGCTCTCCTAAAGCTTAGTTCCCAGTTCGATTCTGGGTCGGGGTACAGAGAAGAGAAGAACCGCAAAAGGGTACAATACCTTTTTTATCCAGCGTTTTTTATTTACTTTTGACCATAATCTATAGGGGAAAACGATGATTATGACAAACTGGAAGCATTTATTTGTACAACTGCGGAGCCACTTCGACTTGATGGCCGACCGCGAAGATGAACAACAGGTGATTGATGAAATCAGCCGTGGTGCTGTGTTCAAGGGCGCCAACGTGTGGGTGCTTATTTTCGCCATCTTTATTGCCTCGTTGGGACTGAACGTCAACTCTACGGCAGTCATCATTGGAGCCATGCTTATCTCGCCGCTTATGGGTCCTATTATCGGTATGGGACTGGCAGTAGGCACCAATGACTTGAACCTACTAAAGCGTTCGCTACGAAACTATGCTGTAGCCACCGTCGTCAGTGTCGCAACAGCAACTGTCTATTTCCTATTTTCACCCTATAAGGAGGTACAGTCGGAACTACTGGCTCGCACCTCCCCCACCCTATACGACGTGATGATAGCTTTCTTCGGTGGAGCGGCTGGCATTATCGCCCTCGGTACGAAAGGAAAGGGTAACGTCATTCCTGGTGTAGCCATAGCCACTGCGCTGATGCCTCCCCTCTGTACGGCAGGCTTTGGTTTGGCTACAGGTCGCATCTTATTCTTCTTGGGAGCTTTCTACTTATTTTTTATTAATACGGTATTCATAGCCCTTGCCACTGTAATTGGTGTGAGGCTGTTGAAGTTCCGTCAGTATGAGTTCCTTTCATCAGAGACGGCACGGCATGCCAGACATGTGCTGATGGGCGTGGTTGTACTGACGATGGTTCCCGCTGCTGTGATGACTTGGAGAATAGTGCGTGATGAGATATTGAACAACAATGTAAAGCGTTTCGTCTCGACCGAATTGCAGCAGAAGGGTACGCAAATCCTGCAAAGCAATCTTGACAGAGAAGAAAAACGGTTGCGCATCGTTGCTATCGGCAAGGAAATTACAGAGGCCAGTCAGCAGGTGGCTCAAGGACGTATGACTCAATATGGGTTGAAGGACTATCAACTGCGGGTGATTCAAGGAGCACAGACAGACAGTCTGATGATGCTCAACAACGAACTGACACAAGCCAGCACCAACCATGAAGCCGATCGCCAGAAGCTACTTGAACTATCGACAGAGAATAACGAACTGGCGCGTCAGTTGAACGAATATACCCGATATGAACAATTCACTCAAGAACTGCGCACAGAACTGTCAGCTTTATATCCACAAATCAAGACTATCAGTTTGGTCAAAACAGCAGAATGCAGTCGTGACACCACAGCCATGAGCCATTTTACAACGGCAATTATCAGTACAAACAAAGAAGCTCGGCTCGCCCATGCCGACCTTCTCAAACTTACTGAATGGCTGAAAGCCCGTACACATGCCGACAGTCTTGTCGTTGTTGAGAAATAAGTGATTTTATATTTTTAACCAAAAACGGTTAATGATAAGACCGTCACGATATTTGTTGATGCAAACATCGTGACGGTCCATTTCATAGTTAATGACCTTACGGAGATTAATACTTAATCTTTCTTGAGGTACCGTCAGTCATCTTCACGATGTAGACACGTCCGACTTCTGGAACAATAGTGCGGCGACCATCAAGCGTATAGTATGCAACGGGATTTGCAACCGTCTTCACGTCGTCAATGCCTGTGGCCTCGTCGAAAGTGCTGCGTGCTAATGCATTACTGTTGCCCACATAGTAGAGACGGAAGTTATCGAAGATAGCCCAGTCGGAGGTCTTTGCAGTACTCTTGCGTACACCAAAGCGTAGGGTTCCGTTAGAGACATATACGCGGAGGATGTTTTCGTAGAGTCCAGCTGCGAAAGCTGTCTCTGCATCACGCATATTGTTCGGATAGGCAGTAAGCCCCGTAGCTGCCTGCAAATCACTCAGACCTATGCTACTGCGCAGACGTACAGCCTGAGTAGCATCGTTGGCATAGAGTGTAGCCAACTTGTTGGTTCCGTTGTCATTCGAACCGTTACGATAGAAACCGTTGACAGCCAGGATATACCATCCGTTGGGAATGCCGGTCAGTGTCTGATAGGTGTCGAAATTCTTGTTATAATGCTCGGCATCGGTATATGACTGGAAAGCGAATGCTGTTCCGCTCCAACCCGTATTGTTGTTTCCGTCGAAGCCACCATTGTTGACGGCTATCTCATAGGAACCTACAATCTTACAGTTCAGCTTGATATTGTCGAACTGCAACTGTCCAGCATATCGGTTGGTGTTATAGATGATGCTTCCCACCTTTACGAAGGACGAGCCAATGTTGATGGCCGTTCCGTCGATAGAGAGGATAGTGCCAGCGGCAGACGAATGTAATGAGACATGATGGCTAATGGTGGGAGCCGTTTCCGACTTGAAATAGGTGCCCTTGGTCACAGTGTAGTTGCCTACCACATTTCCATTCACTACAATCTCGCCTGTCGTGGCTCCAGTGAAGGCACGGAAGGTGGCAATTGCACCATTGTTCTCGTCGCGAATAATGAACTCGCCGGCACGGTCGGCATTGCTACCGATAATCGAAGTCTGAGCGAAGTCGAAGTCAAACTCATACACCGTAGTGTTGGCATATTCTGCGATGGCTGGGAGTGTGAAGGTTGCAGAGGTACCATTGTTGGCGTCAAGCACACTCTTCAACCAGATGCTCTTGGAGCCACTTGCGCTGTTAGCCTGCTGAACGGCTGTGAGACGGTTGCCGAGGGCGATGGTCCAGTTGTCGAACCAGTCGGTATCCTCGAAGTTCTGGACAAACACGTCGAGGTAGACAGAATTGTCTATCTGATAGGAGGCATCAATAGCGGTACCTACATGCAAGTAATAGCTCTTGTTGGCTTCGTTGTAGAAGACAGTGCCGAAGTGTCCGTTGACTTGAGCTGTACACTCTACTCTTACGTCGAGCAGACTGGCAGAGCCTTCAGCCATCTCCTGCAAAGTGCCGAGCAGATAGTCGCCATCGGCCAAAGCGCCATTAGAACGAATGTCTATCACAGGAACAAGGTACTCGGGACCATACTGCCAATCTTGTGTGCGAACAAACAGAGACCTTATGTTGAGGCGATCACCATTTGTATTGGCGCTGCCATTGATGTCAAACACCAGGCGTGAACCCTCCTTGATGGTAAGACTGTTGACTGTCATGTGGGCATAGCCGTTGTCGTTCACATAAGGAGTCGACTTCAGGTTGCTGGTAATATAGAGAGCAGAGCCATATTCCATGGCGATGGACTTGTATTGGCTTTCGGAAGCTACAAGGTCGGAACCAAGGAACAGTTCCGTGAAACGATTGGCCCAAATATCGCTGTTGGTGATACTTCCATTGCAAATCAGCGCACCTTGCCAAACGTCTGTCTTACCCGAATGGGTGTGAGTCTTATAGGGCAGATGAGCAGCAGAACCTCCTTGTTTGCAGAGATTAGTGGTACCCGAAAGTCCATTACCAGTCAGTCTGATGCGATCCCATGTATGTTTGGTTTCGGTGTACTGTGGAAGGTCGCCTCCCTCAATCGTCGTGCGAGAGTTGAGGAAAAGTGTAGAAGGCTGAGCGCCGCTGTTGATATTAACAGAATACTCCGATCCGTTGCCATCAGGCCATACGAATACGTCTTTTCCATTGAGTGTTGTAGTGATGGAACCGTTGTTCCCAATACCTGTGCGTCCAGTCCAAGTGGCTGCTGGAGGAGCCTGAGTAAAGCCTTCCAGCTCACCCACGAAGAAGCTGGGATGAGGCGGCTGATTGTAGCCTTCGGTCTGCCATACCATTGCCTGACGATACTGATGATCGTACCAAAGCGACTGCATACGATGCTCGGTAGGAGTAACGGTGGTATAGACGCGGATGTAGCGGTTGTCAGATGAACGCATCACAATCTCTTCACGCCAGTCACCCAAAATGTCACCCAAAGCACATGGATTCTTCTTTGTACCATTGATGCATGCTGTGGCATAGGTGCCATGACCTGTATCGAAGATTCTCTGCCCCAGCTTGTCCACATAGAGGTAGCTTTCGTTTGAGCCAGGACCATTGAGCGTTTCCGACAGCAAGTCGCCGTCCCAGTAAATACGGAAGTTGAGCGCCATGGGATATGGTGTCTGAGCATTCCAGTTGTTGGCCATTCCATCAATATATGTCGGTGAAGTTGGATTAGACTGCACATAGCTCAGAGGGAAGATACCAGAACCTGTCGAAGCACCAATGCCTCCAGGATATTGGTTGGTGAAGTTGCCAGCCATGGCACGTCCGTCGTCACTACTACCTATAGTACGAGCATAGATTTCGCAAGTGGCTGCATTGCGATAGTTGTTACTTGGATTATCCTCATTGCAGGCAAAAGTCTCAAGACCTCTTCTGAAGGGGTCCAAGTCACCTGTGTGCGAAGCATCACCATGGCCAAGGCCCGTCGAAGAGCATCCATGCAGAGAAGAATCGCCTGTGTGGAAGTCGAGTACCATGGAACCATAGATAATCTCGTCGCTTCCGTCCTCATCCACATCAGCGATGGAGAAGTTGTGATTGCCCTGACCATACCATCCGCTGTTGGTATAGCTATGCCATGTGTTACCCACCTTGTAAAGCTTGTTGGTGCTCTTGTTTACGCGGTAGGTGCAGGCATCGGTCTTTGTGTAGATACCACGTCCGAGGAAGATGTAAGGATTCACGCCGTCAAGATATGGAGCACCCATGAAATACTTGCTCGAACGGTGTCCGTAGCTATCTCCCCAATCGGAAGCATTTCCGCGAGGCAGCGGATAGGAAATCACATCATAGGTATAACCATTTTGGCCATTGATATACATGAGCCACTCCTCACCTGAGTTCGAGAAAGTCATATTGGCCACATGGCTGATGCCATTTCTGATGTTCTCATTGACATTGCCAATCGTCTCTGTTGTACCATCGGCATGGTGAATAACGGTATTGGCACCACCACGATAAAGCACCTCGCAAGCCCCGTCCTCGTTCCAGTCAAAAGCCACAGCATCCCACTGCTCATCGGAACCATAGCAAATATTTGGTCCGCAGTCAATCCACCACAGACGTCCATAGTTGATGCTCGAAGCATAAACCTCTATCTGACAGAACATCTGATAATTTGAAGCGGGGAAAAGTTGGTCCTGGTCGGTCTGATTCTTCCGCTTTACGATGAAGTCGATTTTTCCATCACCATCTACGTCACCAAGAGAAATGTCGTTGATGATGTAGTTGGCCATTGCCGTCGACGGATTATTCTGTTTCCACACTGTAACACCACTACGTGCTTGAACGTTGGATACAGGAAACTCGAAATACTGAGTCTGCCAAGGTGTTACTGCTGCACATTGCTGACTTTCCACACCATTCTTAACGGCTGCAACCGTATAGGAACTGGAAGTGCTGCCACTTCCATCCACATAATTCGAGGCGTACAGGTTCTGAGCAATCAAAGCACCGTTCCGATACAGTTTGTACGTCACATCGTAATATTCATCTGCCTGTACACGCCAGCTGACATATACACCAGAAGATACTTTCACGGCGACCAGACCCCTGTCTAATTGATCTGTCTTACGCTGAGCATTAGCATTGCCCAAGAACACAATTGAAAGAATAACCAACGCAGCTACTCGTCCGTACCTGCTTAGGGATTTACATAAAGTTCCCATTGTTTTAATTTGTTTTAGTTGAATAATGAAGGTTTGTTAGTCGATAATAATCAAGATGTTACCCGTTAGGCGCTGCAAAATTATAGAATGGTTGTAAAACGGACAATTATTTTAAGAGAAATTTGTCAGAATAAACAATAATTAACCTTCCTGCAGTCAATCTGTAACTATTCAGGTCCATACCGCATCTCACCACTATCAGTGATAGTGATGTGATACGCTTTGCTCTATGTACTTTGATTATCCTTCGCAATATGCAGCAAGCCTCTGAAAGGCGAAGAACGGATTCTGGTTGTTCTTCTTGGCTGTAAGAGCAATGCTCATTAGCGTAGCATAGTTCTTCGTGCCGTTATCAGATCGGAACTGCCCGCTGACCTTCAGTTTTGTCTTCACGGGGCGCACTGCCCTCTCACTTGCATTGTTCTCATATGGTACGTTATGATGTGAGAGAAACAGGAAGATGTGTTCCCTGTGCTTTTTCAAGCCATTGCGGAAGGTATTGAACAGCTTTCTGCTCTCCTCGCCCTCAATCTCCACCTCCTCGTCTATGAGTTCGTCGAGCCGTCGCTTGAATTTCTCTTCATCTTCTTTTGTGGTATACTCAGTCTTCCGCTGGTGTATCGACTCTCTGAGTAGCTCCAGCATTCTCTTCGGCCAGTCGCATTCTGGGAGCAGTTCCTCGAAGAATGTGGTGTTTCTCAGAAGGTGCGCCAGGCATATCTGGTGGTCTTTCACGTTCATGGAGAAGTACGCTCCAAGACGGTCGGTAACGAGGATTGTCTGTGGGAGTCCGCCGGGGAAGGTGGCATCAATCTCCTTTTTCCCCCTTCCCTTATATGCAGCGAGATACGTCACCACGTCGGTCTGGAACGTCCACATCCAATGGTTGGAGCCGTTCACATGCATGCCTGTCTCGTCGGCACCGGCAACGTCTGAGTGCTCTATGACCTTGCGTATCTCCTCATACGGCTTCTTCGCTTTCTTGCGCATGGAGTTCAAGATGTTGGATACCGTGCCCGGACTCATCCTTATGCCACAGATATTCTCCAGGAAGTCCGTCATGCGCTTCATTGGTATGGTCTGTAGTGTGCTCAGGTATGACACCAAGGCCTGGATGTTCTCGCCGTAGCACACGGTTCCCTTCACATGGTCGGGGAAGATTCCCCTCACTTCATGGCCGCACTTGTCGCACGTAAGCATGTGCTGTATGTACTCTTTGATAGTTGTGATGACAGGAAGGGGAATGTCTATTACCTGACGGCGCTCGCACACCTGTATCTTTGTCGGGTCGAGGGGCTCGCCGCAGATGGGGCAGACGTGGGGGATGGGGCAGACCTCACGGCTGTCAGGATGCTCAGACCACTCTATTGTATGTCCTTTGTGTCCGACCTGTCCTCCGGGCTTCTTGCCAGAAGGCTTGCGCTGACTCCTTGTGCGCGGAACGGAAAGCGGGTCCATCGATGGAGGAAGGCTGCTGTTGCGGCTTGTGGCCTGGGGTGTTGCCTTGCCATAGTACTCTTTGTAGCGGGCCAGTTCCTTCTCCAGATCAGCAATGCGTTTCTTGTCAGAGTCTATGACAGCATCCTTCGCTGCAATAACAGCATCCTTCTCTTCTAATGCTCTGCCCTGTTCGGAAACCATATGCTCCAGCTTCAGCAGTCGCTCCCCGCTGACCTGCACTATGCGATTGGCTATGCCCTTTGCGACACGCCCGTCCACTCCGCCTTCTGCCTTCAAACGCACCACGGCTAACTCCTTGATAATTGCGTTTATGTCCTCTATTGCCTGTATCATTGTCGTAGAATTCTGGTGCAAAACTATGTAAAAAGAGGCAGACGAGCAAGGAATTAAACATAGTTTAATACTTGATAATCAGATGTTTAACACTCAAAATGCACTCATGGGAGAACGCAGGTGGCGAGCACGTACAGCCCCTTGTACCCATCCTTTTACGATCTTTGTTAAGCGACGTAGATATACACAACGGCTTGAAAACCAATGATATACGTGTAAGGTTCGTCGCTTTCCTGGCGTGTGGAGTCGAAACGGCACACGCATCAAAATTTAACATTTCAAACAATGTGCTGAGATTGGGAGCAATGCGTTAACCTTTCATAGCACAGTACTGGCCTGAATAGTTACCAACTATTTGATATCAAAATTGCCT
>Ga0326513_10003501_pt1 | contig 11372 bp, 11 predicted proteins | sample 2_2465_0518_D_FD_203654 | JGI IMG/M metagenome (GOLD analysis project Ga0326513, IMG submission 203654) | Bovine rumen microbial communities from UC Davis, California, United States - 2_2465_0518 | ecosystem: Host-associated > Mammals > Digestive system > Stomach > Rumen | place: USA... | reverse complement strand
CCAGCATCATGATGCTCTTCTTGAAATTCTGCTGATATTTTGTAAATAGCTGATAATCAGAGTGTATAAAGGTTGTATAATGGTAAAAGGAACAAATCGGAAACAAAAATTTCAGAAACCCGAAAATGAAAACATCTGCTTAACATATCTTAACGTGGAAAATAAGTGAAATTTTCCGATTTTGGTATTTCAACGACATGAAGGAAATAACAAAAAGTCTTCTGAATTTAGTTTGTCAACGCAACTTTTAATTAATTTTTTGTTAAAAATGCCACTGTTTCATTAAAAAAATTCCAAAAACGAAATTTATTTGAAGGAAAAATCATATATTTGCAAAATAAAAACTATATGACATGGAAAGTAACAACCTCAACAGACTAAAGGTAGTACTTGCAGAGAAAAATATCTCTAATAAGGCACTTTCTGAAATACTTGGTGTATCTCAAGCAACAATTTCGAAGTGGGTGACGAACACGTCTCAACCACACTTAGATATGCTCATTAAGATTTCAAAAGAACTTGATGTTGATTTGAAAGATTTAGTGAGGATGTAATGTTGAAAGATACCAAATCACTGGAAAATTATGAAATAAGAAACTATAAAACGAACAACATATGGCAACAAAAAAGACACTTAAAAAGTTATCTGTAAGACGAAAAAAAGTTTTTTATATATTATAGGCCAAATCTCTGCGGATTTTTCTGTCTATATTTTGTATGAGCTTACGTTATATGAGCATTTTTTGCGTAGTCTGAAAGAAATACATGTTTTTTTCATAAATATAGCTGTTCATGGATTAATTTTGCAACAAGTTTATTTATAATTAAATTAAAGTATAAAGTTATGGCAAGATTTAGAATCACAACCAAACAGATGAAAAACTGTAATGGTATTCGCATTGAACCGGGTATGACTGTTGAAGTAATAACACAAAGTATGAGCAATCCTGTTTCAACCAATGGAGGTCAGGTCGTTGTTGATGCTTTCATGCGTATCTACGGTATAGACATTAGGAAAGCAGGAGCTTTAAACATGGTATACCTTAACGTTGAACGTCTAAGTTAATATGGATAATATTGAAGTACTACAAAATATTGCTGAATATCTTGGTTTAAGCAATATTGTTTCTGAGCTAGAGGCAATTGACAAGCGTTCCAAACAAGAGAATGCCAGTCTAATTTTGCCTTTAGTTGGTGAGTTTAGCTCCGGTAAAACTACGTTAATTAATTCTCTTACAGATAGCAAAAAGTTAGAAACAGCTACAAAACCGACTACTGCAACAATTTATGAAGTTCATTTCGGTTGTGACTCTTGTCATGCAATAGTTGTCAATGAGAAGGGAGAGCTTCACGCAGTTCAAGATATTGCAGATCTTAAAAATGACAATCTAGCTGATGCAAAGGTTGTAACTGTTTTTGATACATCCAATCGAGTGCCATCAACTACTATATTGGTAGATACTCCAGGATTGTCCTCACCGGATCCGAAACACAAGCATACTCTTGTTAGTTTCTTACCAAAAGCTGATGGAATTATGTTGGTTACAGATATAAACCAACAAATAACAAGATCTTTGACAGATTTTATTGAAACAATGAAATTGTCAAGAAGGCCTATTTATTTAATTCTTTCAAAAAGCGACACAAAATCTGGAAGTGAAATAGAAGCTGCAAAAAAGTATATAAGTGAAAATTGTCAAATTCCGCTTAAACAAATTGCTGTTGTATCTGCTTCTACTGGTTCTCTTGATGAGCTATATACTCTATTAGATTCAATTCAAAAAGACAAGAAAGACATTATTAAAAAAGTCGATAGTCAACGAATAAAAAATATTATTGACGATTTAATTAATCATATAGACGAACTAATGAAAGCTTCAAATTCCGATAAGGATTTAGAAGAAGCTATCAGAAGATGTCAATATGAATTAGACAAAATTAGCCGTAATATTGATAGACTTGTTGACTCAATGTCTAATGATATCGAGGAAGAAGGCAGAACTCTATCACGAAAGTTCGAAGACACTATTTTTAGTAAATTAAATGGGCTTGTTACGGGTAAAAGCAATAATTTTGATAGTGAAGCTATCTCTATTATTAATAATACCGCAACGATATTGCTAAATGAGTACAGAAATAACATCAATACTATACTACGCGAGAAAGCGAACCAACAGAAAGGGTCGGAAAACGAAGTCGCTCTTTCTTCTTTGAAAGAAATCGACATGTCCTCAATTCAAATGACAGGATTAAGTTATAATCTAGACTTAAATACTATGGGACATGAATATGATGGTTGGATAAAAACAGGAGTTATTGCGGTAGCTGCAGTTGGAGCTGTTGCTGCAGTTGCTGCGTCTGGTGGAACCGCTGCTGGTGTCGCTGCCGCTGCTACGGTTGATAATGTTATTGATGTAGCAGATACAGTAAGTGATGTTGGAAGTATTGTTTCAAACCAAAAGGCTGTTGGAAGGATAGAAAAAGCTGTCGGTTTTGTTTCGAATGCAAGCGAGAAATATAGTAGTTTCTGTGATTCAAATCAGCAGATGGGTCAACAAATGGGAAGTGATAAAGGCATAGTTGATTCTATGGTTGGTTTTATAACTGACAAAATGATGTCTAAACCGCAAAGGGTAAGAGCAATTAGGAATTATATAGATTCATCATTGACTCCAGAATTCAAATTGAAGTTAAATGACATATCTCAGGCTCTAGTAAATTCCATTCGAAATAGCCTTCAAAATGAAGCTTCTATTTTAATTGGTCAAAAAACAGATTCTTTGAATCAGTTGAAGTCTGAAATGAAAGAAAAAAAGGATGTTTTTGAAAATCGTATGGAACAACTACGAGAATACAAAACATTATTATTAACTATTTAATACATATGAAAATGTTAGAACTATTAGGTGGTATTGTAATTGGCGGTGTTGCCGGAGTTGCACTTAAAGACAAACTCCTGGGCACACAAGGTCAGAACTCAAATAAGCAACAGGAGTTAAATAGTCTTTATGCTGAAAATGAGAAATTTAGTAGGCGCAACAAGGAATTGGAGCGTCAAGTGGAAGATTTGCTTTCTGAATTGAATAAGGTCCGTAAAAAAGCACAAAATGCAGACGATGATCACGACGATATTCAAGATGAATTGGATCGTACAAAGAAGGAGCTTAAAAGTATACGCATGCAAAATGAAGAATTAGCACGTAAAGTTAGAGAATATAAAACTACCTGTGAATCTCAGGAAGCAGAAATTTCTCTTCTTAAAGAAAAAATAGGCTAACATGGAAATAACGACCCTCATTTATATTATAATAGCTTTCGTAATGGGAGCTATTATTGCTTTTTTCCTCAAAAATAAAGGAAAGAGCCAGGAGAACGACAATCGAATTTCGGAATTAACTAGTGAGAATAGTTCTCTTAGGGAGAAGCTATCTGCTGCTGAAAGTAAAGCAAAATCATCTTCTCTTGATACCACAAAAGAAATCGATGATATTAAGGCTAAATATGTCGCTTTACTTAAAGAAGCAAATGAACAAAGTGAAAAGTTAGACAAGCAACTCAAAGATGCTCTTTCGGGCAAATTAGATGACTCCTTAAAGGATCAATTAGCTGAAGTCGAAAAATTGAAGAAAAAAATCAAAGACCTTGAAGACGACCTTGAAGACAAAGAAGATGATCTTGATGAACTAAAAAAGAAAATCAGAAATAAAGATACAGATATTTCCGACTTGCAAGATTCTCTTGGAAAGGAACAAAAAAAATCAAAAGAATTAAATGAAGAACTTACTTCAGTTAAGCAAACTCTTGATGAAAAAATTGATGAACTCAAATTAAAGATGGGCTCTCTTGATTTTATACAAGAAATATTATCTGCAAAGGAAATAAGCACTGCTGACACGAATAAATTAAACAGGAATATTGACTTTTTTGAATCTTTTGTAAAAGGTCAATTCACAGATTTAAATGCCTATCTTTACACGACATACAAGTTGACATGGAATGACATCGAAGGAAAAGCTGGCTTTGAGAATAAAAGAGCTTATTTTCACGATGCTTTTGATCAGTGGGCTTCAACCAAAAGGAAAAGTTGGCTTGATGGAAAAACAACGATTGCATTTGTTGGAGAATTTTCTGCAGGTAAGACTTCTATTGTGAATAGAATTCTTTCGCAAGATAATCCAAACATTCCACAATTACCTGTTAGCACGAAAGCTACTACTGCAATACCTACCTACATTGCAGGCGGTTCAACTGTATCATATAGTTTTATTTCAGGCGATGGCAAAAGAAAGACAATCCTCGAAGATACTTTTAAGAAAGTTTCAAAAGATATTCTTGACCAAGTTAAAGGTGTATCTTCTTTGATCAAGTACTTTGTTATGACATATAAAAATCCAAATCTAAATGGATTGAGTATATTGGATACCCCTGGATTTAACTCTAATGATAGCGAGGATCGAGAAAGAACAATTGACGTAATTAACGAATGTGATGCTTTGTTCTGGGTGTTTGACGTAAATGCAGGTACAGTCAATCGTAGTTCAATTTCAATTATCAAGGAGAAATTAAACAAACCATTATATGTTGTTATTAACAAAGTGGACACCAAGGCTGATTCTGAAGTGCAAAAAGTTGAAAACCTCATTAAGAAAACTCTTTCTGATGCGGGGTTACAGGTTCAGCAATTTATAAAATTCTCTTCAAAAGCTCCACTCACATCTATCATGAATCCAATAAAGGGGGTTAACAAAATAACAACTCGAGATACCTTTGTATCTGATGTGAGAACAGACCTTGAACAGTTATTGAACATTTTAGATGAAGCTGTAAAATCATCGAACCAATCTTACGACAATGCACGTCAGGAAGGAGAGGATATTACTGAACAGTTTATTGAATGCATGAAGGATCTTCAGGGTGATTGTGAAACTGCTTACAATATCCCCGAATGGGTTGAACATTTGTTTAGCAAGGATCGATTCGAAATGTCTGCTTCTGATGGTAATCACCTTAAAGAACTTCTGGCACAAATTGCCGATGATAGAATCCAAGCACTTGCACAGAAATTTGACGAACGAGTTGAAAAGGCGGCTGAAATACAGCAGGAATGGTCTGATCTATGTGACTTAAAGGCTGCATGGCAGAAGACAAATGAGTGTTTTGAGCAGTATAAAAAAGTATCAAAGAACATTGAATAGCATATGAAACAGAATCTATTTGAAGAATTGCAAGCAAAAAAATCAAAGTTGATTGAACTTGCAAATAAAGCAGCGGAATTTGGATGGATTCCAACAAAGAAATCCAGTGATGCATCTAATAAAGAAATAATCTCTCTAGAAGAAATAAAAGAAAAGTTAGATAAAGACACCCTCACTATTGGTGTTATTGGTCAAATGAAATGTGGAAAATCGACATTCCTTAATTCATTTGTTTTCCAAGACGACATTTTGCCTGCAGCAACAACTCCCATGACAGCTGCCCTCTCTGTAATAACTTATGGAGAGAAGGAACGCATTGTTGCCGAATTCTATACAAAAGATGAATGGGAAGAACAAAAAATGCAAGCATCAAGAAACGAGAATGATGCTGCAAACAGTTTAGATGAATCAAAAATCAAAGCTGCAAAAGAACTTGTATCTAAAGCAGAAAAACTGGGAACTTCATTAAATGAATATCTTGGTCATACTCAAGAAGACAATTTCAATAATCTTATTGAGTATGTTGGTGCAGACGGTAAGTTTGTTTCAATTACAAAATCCGTCACAATTTACTATCCTCATGAATATCTCAAAGGTGTTGAAGTTGTTGATACTCCCGGATTTAACGATCCTATTGTTTCTCGTGAAGAAAGAACTAAGGAATTTCTCAAAAAAGCAGATGTCGTTATCATGATGCTCTATGCAGGAAGACCATTCGACGCTACTGATCGTGATATTATTTTTAAGAATGTTCGTCAATGTGGAATTGGCAAGGTCTTAATTGGTATCAATAAATATGATATTCCTTATTGTAGTGAAACCAACCCAGAGGATGAGGAACAAATAAAGGAGTATGTAAAATCTGAAATCAGAAAAGCATGTCGCGATTGTAACGATAATACTTTGGTTGAAATACTTAATGATGTTGAGCCAATTCCACTTTCTGCAGAGATGGCTTTATTGTCGGAACTCCCAATGAGTAAGATTACTTCTACCGAGTCCCTCAATTTTGCCTTCAAACGTCATTGTTCTAATTTTGGCATCAGCACCCAAAACGAATTATTACAATGGAGCCATATCAATGATTTTATCGCCGCAGTGAAAAATCTTATTGAAAATGAGAAAAATAAGATTTTGTTTGCAAAACCTCTAAATGCGATTATGGCTGCAGGTGACAAGAAGAAATCTGATAATGATAATGAGTTAAATTTGATTAATAGCAAGATTGAATTACTTATGATGCCAGATTCCGATATTGATGAAGCTGAGGAAAATCTTGCTAAGGCGAATAAACGTCTTACCAAAAAGATTAACTCATTGGGTGAGGATTTAGACTCTGATATTCAAAATCTTGTACGTAAAGGAAAAAATGAGCTCGAAGATATCGTTGATGCCTCATGTAAGAGAATGAAGGACATTATTCACAATGAATGGGGTAGAATGAAGAGCTTTGAAAGTATACAACCTCGCATCGATGCTGAGCTTCAAAACTTGGTAACCCGAAAGCTAAAGAGAGCGACTGAGAATCTTGCTGATGATGGTAAGAAGAAAATAAAGCGAAGCATAGGAGATTTCTTTGCTGATGCCGAAGATTTGCTGATGCGTTATTTGCCTGACTTTGATTCGAGAGACTTTGTAAAGTCAACTCAAAACAAGATTCAAATGGATATGGAGTCTTACGACTTATTTACATTTGATTCTGAATCAGATGAACCAGATTATGGTTATGGCGATATGGTTTGGGATTTTCTCAATGGTGCCTCATGGGGAGTCCTTGGCTTGGCTGGAAATGTCTTAAGTCATGGTGAAAATGTTGCCAAAGTTGAGAATGTTATAAATTCTATTAGCAATGACTTTGATCCTGTACCCTATCTTGATTCTGCTTTTGCAAGTAAAGAAGAGGTAATAGATTTTATAAAGAATACATTCATAACAGAACTAATAGAACCCCTTCAAGATCAAATAAAAGAAATACGAAATCAGAAAGATAATAAAGAAAAAGAACTGCAAAACGCAAGAGAGAGAAGAGACGAATTAGAGAAATCTAAAGCAACTATTTCTACTCAGATTTCAAGTCTGGCTGAATTTAAGTCATCTTTTCTTTAATTCACAGAATGCAATCATCAACACTTGAATTTCCTCATAATGCAAGAACCACATACACTGCGGTCAAACATCTATTTGAGATGAAACGCACTAAGTTCAGCAGTGTAAAGAACAACGATGATTTATTCATTGTTGAAGCGAGACATGGGGCATGGATTTCACCATTCACAGAAAATGTGAAAATGAAAGTAGTAGCAACAAGTGAACATACATGTAAAGTTGTCGTTGAATCTTCTTCACGGTCATTACTTAACATCTTTAACTTTGGGGCTAACAAAGGAAATGTCTCAGATTTGAGTGACTACATCAATAATGAAGTCTATAAATTGTGTCAATCAGAGGAAATACCAATGACAAATCAAAACTCAGATCATTCAACTATTAGAATAGTTCCCCCAGAAATCCGATTCAAGTGAACTATAAATAAGAGTCAATTGCTACTCGATGCAGTTGACTCTTTCTATTTCATATTTCTTCAGTTCATTTTTAGAGGTACTTATATATAGCATAAATTCATCAAATGCCAAGTATGTTTTTCCGTTCATTGTCATCGTTCCGACATTATCAGAAATCTGTATGCGGTCAAAACCATCAAAAGATGATTTGGGTACCTTATAGTATTCTCCCTCATTTTCAGAAGGAATATATAAGTGAGTTTTTGTCACAGCATATAGATTAGGATGGAATTCATACTCAAGATGCTGATATGGTTTTACTATTTGGCAATCATGATTCAACCAGTTTTCATATGTGGAAATAACAAAATTGTCACTACAACGTGTGAGATTTATTTTTAAAGGCCATACTCCAGAAAACATGATTCTTTGTAATGGTAGTTCTATCGGATAATCCTCCAACCCGTTCGTTTGGTACCAAACGTGATCAGTATCTCCATATTGCATACCTCTCATTCTGTGTTTTATTGCTTCAGGATGTAAAAAATAATAAATGAGATCACCGTTATTACCTTCCGTAATGAAGAGAGCATATTTGATTCCTGTAAGCTTATTCTCTGAATCTTTATGCCAATGAGTTATAAAATAAGTACCATAGTCTAATGCGTCTTCAATTTGCCAGAAATCCGTGTAAAGCAACTTACCTCCACACTCATTCCAATATCCCGCAATATCAAGATTCACTCTATTTTCCTTGATACCAATAACCAAGTCATAAAGATTATCGGGATCTGTATATGACTCGTATGTATCAAGTATCTGTTGAACAAAAAACAATAATAACAGTCGAGTTTTCCGGTTTTCTTCTCTTGCTCGTGTTATAATCGGGAGTAGATTGAAGTAAGTCGCTCCACCAACAAATTTTTCCATAAGCAGCATAACTTGCTCATATTGACGACTCATATCAATTACATCACCTTCTTTAGAGTCGTAGCCAGGAATGACTTTCATCAGCATCATTATCAAAAATGGAACATTGATATTCTGATTGGCAATCTGTTTGTATAGAGTTCTTTTTTTTTCACCAATACCTTCTCTTATATAAGGAGGAAAGCAATAGGCTAAAATCTCAAATGCTATTCGTTCAGGATTAGCACGTCGATATAGATTATCTCGATAGAAGTTCCACGCTTTCTGATACTGACTTAAAACACGATTTAAATCGACCATACCATCGGTCATATTCTCTACTTCAATCTTAATGTCTCTATATGCAGAACGAAGTTTCTGTTTAGTTACAAAGCATCGTTTAATACCATTGTTATGAATAGAATGGTTGTCAAAAAACGACTCCAGTTCATCCATCGTGTTAAATACAAGACGGGTATTGGCTATTGTAGTCAACCATTCTTCGTACATATTTTGTTCTTGCTTCATTGTCAAATTGCATTAATTGCAGCAAATGTACTCTTTATATATAATATAACGAATAAACAGATTAAATATTATTATATATTGTCCTAAAATTGCATATATTTTGTATCATGATACATATTGTTTGCAATTTTTAGATGTTACACATGATTATTTCTCTTTCAACAATATAAGTATATAAAATCATGTTTATCTTTGCAGGCAGTTAAAGAAAATAATAATTTTATGAAATCAGGAAGACTTAGAAAAGTTGTTGGTTTCTGGAAGAGCTTATTCTTCATGGGAAACGTTTATAAGATTCGCAAATCACTCATGTCTTATTTGAAAGAAGAAGGTTTAAATTGCGAAATCAAAGATGGGGAAATACTAATAGAATTCAATGAAAGCTATTTTTCTTCAAGTATCGGTGAAAATGAAGACTACACCGAATGTACTATCATGTATCAATGTACAGATGAAGATTATGCAAAACTTGATATTAAAGAGAAAACATTTATGGCAGACAAGGTAAATACTGATTTGGAAAATCATGCCACAGTATATGCTTATGATGATAGTTTCTATATTACAACATCTTTTTATTTCACAAGTAAACAGATGTTGCTTAATCTCTTTGTTTCACATTTTGATGAGCTCGTCGACAGTTTGAATGAGGCAAATGATATTCTTTGTTCAAAAATAAAGGAACACAAGAATGAACAGACTCGAAGAATCGGCTTCTATGTTAATTCAGACCAACAATACGAATCGCAACCAAACGAAGTGCAGGTGGCAGCTAAATTATAGTTTTGTATTTATGATTTTTGGAACAACAACATTCAGATGTGATGAATGTGGGAATAAATTCATTGGATTAGCCGCAGAATGGAATGCAACAACTTTGATAGCTCCAATGCGTTGTACGAATTGCGGAAGTATGCATACATATCCTGTAGGATTTTGGAATCCAAGCGAATTGTTTGGTCCTGGAATAAATAAAAAGATTTGGGATGCACAGGATGCGAAGTGAGAACGCCAACGTGTCTTAGAGTTAGTCTTCTGTTGATAGTTTAATCTTACATGTTGCATCACAGATTAACACCAAAACAAGTAATCCCACTGTCTTTAGCAATTACGCGAGAGGTCAGTGGGGTTCTTCTTTTATGAATCTATTACCTGTTTCAAGTATTTTGCACATTTGCCAAAGTCCCTATACCAATCCTTCGAAGAGGGATGATAACAACAGAAGAGTGTTATAAAATGGTCTATTCTCGGCACTTTAAGGTGGCAAATGTACCATTCCGAATCAGGCAGTTTCTCTTTATCGATAACGTATGTGTTATTTGTCCTTACTTCATCAATTGTGACCATGCCCCAAGAAATTATCACATCAGGCTTAAGTTCCAAGATTGTCTCAATGAATGCCTCAAAGTCACGATTACTCAAATATTCTTTATAAGTATTGGTTGTGGGAACGAAGAACTGCACATAGTTTGTAAATGCCAAGTGATACCATATATTCTCCACATTATCCCCAACAACTTCACGCATCAATTTCTCGAATCGCTGATAGGTTTTATAGTTTTCTTCAATAGTATATTTCGGTTCAAATTTCAATTCTGCACCATGCTTGACATACTCAGGACAAATTTTGTTGTAAGGGCTGGAATCTTTTTTTTCTTGGCTCGTGCAGTCGCAGAAATAAGGGCATCCGCGCTTGTCACAGTAGAAACTGGCACCAACGACAAGAACTTTCTTTCCGTTTATGCCTGTCTCATATTCTTTGCCCTTAAACGGCACGAAAAATCGACTTGATTGGTCAGTCATAATAGTTGCAGCTATACAATGTCATTGAGACAAATAATTTATTTTAGTGGATTACGTGTGCAAAAATACACAAATTTCTTCAATTACAGATCTAAATAACGTCAAAATTACATAAAACGTGTACAATTGTTATTATCAATAACACTCTTAACTGCTCAAAATGACAAATATTTCAATCGTTTGAAGACTGTATTTAAGGATAGGCCATAAAAACATCTTTTCAAGATTGACAACGAAACGAATAAACCCACTGATTTTCAGCATCAATGCCGATTGTCAGTGGGTTAATTGTTCCCAAAATGAGACCCGCAAACCATTTTGGGAACATTAGATGATTAAAACCAGTTAAGCCATTTGCCAACTATTATGACCATGCCGTAAATGAACAATGAGAATCCCAATACGAAGAAGAACCAAAAGAAATACTGGGCATAAT
>Ga0326513_10003500_pt1 | contig 11372 bp, 17 predicted proteins | sample 2_2465_0518_D_FD_203654 | JGI IMG/M metagenome (GOLD analysis project Ga0326513, IMG submission 203654) | Bovine rumen microbial communities from UC Davis, California, United States - 2_2465_0518 | ecosystem: Host-associated > Mammals > Digestive system > Stomach > Rumen | place: USA... | reverse complement strand
AGCCGAAAACTTCGGCGACAATCTGCGGAACGCCGCAGGCGGTAAGCGTGTCTGCACCCGCAAAGGAGCACAGAGCACACACGAGAGTAAAGAGCATGAGAGCGATAGAGTTCTTCTTCATGTTGTTGTCCTTGTTAAAGTTCTTAGCCCTGCCCGGTAGTTTCGCCACCAGCCGGAGTTTCGCTGGAATCGCTCGATTCAGCCTGAGCCGGAGCCACATAGCCGCCGCTCAGCTTGACGCGGATGATGTCGCCGCTGGCACCGCCTTCAAGAGCGATACCCAGGTATTCGCCACTTTCAGCGGCAACAGCCTTGCCGTTCGCATCAGACGCGAGCTTCGCGCCGAACGTGACAGAGCCACCACATTCGACTTCGGCAATGCCGTCAAGCTGCACATCGCAACGGCAACCTTCAGCAGTATCCAGTTCGCCAGTAGCGCCAAGTACGGTTTCTCCTGCACCGGCAAGTTTCACGTTACCTTCCGTGGTGCCAGCCTTGGCAAAGCGGAAAGCGGGGACCGCAGCTTCTGCGGTGAAATTGAGGACATTACCCTTCATGGGATTCTCCTTGTTGTGTTAAACATTGATGCGGTCGTATTCTTCTGCCGCCTCTGCAAACGAAAGCACACGGCCTTTCGCTTCCTGTTCAGCCTTGTACTTGGCAAGAGCTTCGCCCGCCGCAAGTTGCGGAGTGTCGTGCATTCCCGGAGCTTCGCCGAACTCCACGATCTTCGGGAGCGCGGCAACCGTCTTGGCAAGCATATCAGCGACATTCACGCGGTCATCGCCTTCGCCAAAGCAGCCTTCGCCATCGACGGGCACTTCCTGGCACATGCCAAAGACCTTCATGAGGTTATCCTTGAGCACCTGGTTGCAACGCCCTTCGGCAATCGCCTTGTCCAAAGTCTCCGAGAACGCCGCCCCGGCACGGAGGCGCTGCGCCGCAAGCTTGTCAGCCTTGAGAGCCTCATTTTCCGCCTTGAGTGCGGCATTCTCTTCGCTCAACCGCGTCGCTTCGCTAGAATTACCTTCCGGGATAGAAGCGGTCGGTTCATCGCGAGGGGGCGTTGTTGGTTGAGGATCGGGATTCCCGTTCTCCGGCGAACCCTGACCGTTCTCCTTCTCAGTAGCTTTTTCACCGCTACCGCTTCCTTCCCCCGGTTCCCCGAAGGAAGGTGCGGTGTCCGCAGTGGGTTTTTCAATGACAGTCTGTTTCGGGAAGTTGTTCGAATCCTTGATAACATCACGCACGGATTCGATATCCTTTACAGCGTATTCCGGGATCATCTTGTCGGCGGCCTCGATGCCTTCCTTTTCAATCAGCTGTTCACGCTGACTGCGAAAAAGCGAACCAAGCGATTCAAGCTTCCAGATAAGTCGTTCAAACACAGATGCGGGCACAAGCCTGTCCCATGCGAACGATTCTGCGAACACGCACACATCCTGTTCTGTCGAACCCTTGTCGCTATCGGCAAACATGCCTTCGCCAAAGCAGATTGGTGCCATCCCCTTCATCGCGGGGGCGTGTGCGCCCAAAGCCCCGAGGTGCCTTAAACCCTTTTTCAAGTTGCTGTAAACGGATGCTGAAAGGTACTTGAAGCCGCCCTTCTTAACATCCTCAGCAAAGTCGTTGTTCACGTCGTCAAGCTTCACCTTGAGCACGCCGTTTTCCACCTTCGAATCAACGATGGAACCGACACGCGGATCATCGACTTTCGGGTGTCCCTTGACGAGCGGCGGCTGGTAACCGGCCTTGAGCTGTTCGTGAATACCTTCGTTCAAATCTTCGAGGTCCGCTTCGCTAAAGTCGTGCTCGACACCGGCCATGTCTGTGACCTTGCCCGTCTTGAACGCTTCGACCCACGGTTCCTTTAGATCATCGGATTTCAAAATTTTTTTGTCTTTCATGGCTTCAAAGTTACAAGCAGAAAACCGAAAGAGGAGATGACAGAGTCATGTCCTATGTCACGGTTCATCAAGTAAGTTTGTTGCGAGGCACTATATGGACAAGAATTTTTGGATTGAAGCTTTCAAGCAGTTCGGCATCAGCATCGTATTCGCCTTGATGCTGGCCGTATTCTATACGAACGAAAACGCCAAATGGGAAAAGTCCCAAGCCGCGGAGAACACCCGCTGGGAAACGCTGTTCCAGAAATACACCGACGAACAAAGGCAGGCCATGGAAGCGATAAGGGCGTGCTGCATGGAATTTCACGGGAGGAATAAATGAGCAAAGCTGAACTCAAGCCCCGCGCAAAGGAACTCTACACCATCCATCAAATGAGCCTGGCAGATATCAGCCGGGCTATTAACGTTTCTACCCGCACCTTACAGACATGGAAGGCCGAAGAACATTGGGACGAAGCCCGTGCAGCCGTGAGCGGCGGCGAAAAGAACTTCCACGCACAACTTTTCGAGCTGGGCGAAGTCATGGCTCGCAAGATCAAGCAGGACGAACTCGACGGCGTAAAGGTCGCCCCCGAACGCTACACTGCATTGCAAAGAATCATCGACACCGCAGAGCACGCACGCAAGTACGAAGCCGTTGCACCAAAGCAGAACAAGTCCGACCTCTCCCCGGAAGAAAAGCAACAAGCAGCTCTCGCTAAAATGAAGGAAGCTCTTGGATTATGTTAGAACGAAGTCTCATAGACTACTTTTTCCCCTACCAAAAGCGGTATCTGCTTGACAAAAGTAAGGTGAAAATTCTTGAAAAGTCTCGCCGTATTGGTGGAACTTTCGTGCAAAGTTTTGAGGATGTTCAAGATTGCATTGAGCAGCCCGGATTAAAAGTCTTTTTTAGTTCCGCAGACATGACCGCCGCAGCCGAATACATGGATTACATATCCGGTTGGGTTTCAAAGCTGAACTCCATAGCAAAAACTCTAGCAGAAATCAACTGCGAAGACATTACGGAATGTGAATTTGCAGATGAAGACAAAGGCGTAAAGTCAAAGGTAATCGAATTTAACAACGGTTCAAAGATTTACGCACTTTCCAGCAATCCGAAAGCATTCCGCTCCAAGGGCGGTAAAATCGTTTGGGACGAAGCAGCACACCACAAGGATGACCGCAAAATGTGGGCTGCCGCAAAGCCTGCAGCCATGTGGGGATACTCTATCCGAATTCTTTCCACGCACAATGGAGTTAATTCGTTATTCTATCTGCTCATCGACAAGTGCAAAAAAGGCGAACTTGACTACAGCGTGCATACCGTGCCAATCCAGCTCGCAGTAGAGGAAGGCGTTGCCGACCGCATCTGTGGCAAAAAGCTCTCCAGGAAAGAACGCGAAGCATGGCTGGAGCAGGAACACAAGGGCTGTTTGACAGAAGCAATTTGGCAAGAAGAATACTGCTGCAACCCGCAGGATGAATCCAAGGCCATGATCAGCTATGAGCTCATTCACAGCTGTGAACGCCAAGGCGTGCTGGGACTTGACAATGTGAACGGCCCGCTTTATCTCGGTTGCGACGTAGCACGCCATCGTCACCTTTACGTCATCTACGTTTTCGAAGACATAGGCGACCGCCTGATTTGCCGTGCCGTCGAAGCCTACCAGAACAAGAAATGGAGCTTCCTTGAACAGAAGCTCTACAAGTTCCTCAAGCTTCCGAACCTTATCAGAGCCTGCATAGACCGCACCGGATGCGGCGACCAGTTCACCGAACGTGCCATGGAACGCTTCGGCTCCGTCAAGGTCGAAGGCGTGCTTTTTACGAACACCGTAAAGGCTGACCTCGCCATCAATCTTTTACAGGCGTTCGAAGACCAGAAAATCATCCTTGAAAAATGCCCGAAGTTCCCCGGAGTCGAAAGCCGCATAGAGGACGAACAGGCCGAAAGCATCCACGCGGTACGAAAGATCGTGACGAGTGCGGGCAATGTTCGTTACGATGCCGCGAGCACCGAGCAAGGGCACGGCGACTTTTTCTGGGGAGCGGCTTTGGCATACCACGCCAAGAACGCAAACGCGGCGGGTCCGCTGTTCGTACAGACCGCGAATCCATACGCGCTAGAAAGCACCGATTTCAGGGGGTTCTGAAAATCGCACAGAAAGGCCCTTTTAAGCCCGTTTTTCTTTTACCCTAGTAAGCGGACGTAAAACTTTAAAAAATCATTTTTCAACGAATTTGAACGGCGATTCAAAAGGATTAGAAAACTACCGAGGATTGCATGAGCAAAAAGAACAAGAAAAAGCAGAACGAGACCCAGAACAAGCGCGATTTGCAGCTTGCGAAGGAAGTCGCGACCCGGAACGTGGCGGAATACGTGTCGGGCCTTGACTACTTGCCGAACCCGGACACCATCCTACAGAAAAACGGCGGCAACATCAAGGTCTATCGCGAAATGATAGACGCTCACCTCGATGCGGTCAAGAACAAACGCTTTGCCTCCATCACGAGCCGCGCATGGACAATCGACGGGAGCAAGGGCGACGCGAAGAAAGCGAAGTTTGTCGAGGAATACCTCTGGAACATCGACCTCCGCAACACCATATCGCAGATGCTCGATGCCATCGGTTACGGTTTCGCCGTTCACGAAATCGTCTGGGATGCGGTGCAGACCGACATGGGCGTGCTCATTTTGCCCACGGCAATCAAGGACCGCAAGCAGGAATGGTTCAAGTTCGATGCGGACGGTAAACTGCTTTTGCAGACGAAGGACGGAACCCGCGAAGAATTGCCCGACCGCAAGTTCATCGTTACACGCAACCGCCCGACAGCAATCAACCCTTACGGCACTTCGGTTTACTCCCGTTGCTTTTGGCCTCTCGCGTTCAAGAAGGGCGGTCTCAAGTTCTGGATGATATTCGTCGAAAAGTACGGCATGCCAAAGGCAATCGGCAAATGCCCGCCAACGGCGACAACCGACGAGCAGCAGACGTTCCTGAAAATGCTTACCGGGCTTATCCGTGATGCGGTCGCCGTCATCCCTCAAACCGGCTCCGTTGAACTCTTGCAGACCGGGAACGGAACGAACAACCCGCACAGCGAAATCGTGCGTTGGGCTGACTCCGCAATGAGCAAAGCTTGGCTTGGCGAAACGCTCACCACCGAACAGACAAGTTCAGGCGGCACGCAGGCGATGGCGACCGTGCACAACGATGTCCGTGAAGACCTCGCTCTCGATGACGCCGCAATGATTGAATCCAGCGTGAACCAGCTTATCCGCTGGATTTACGAAATTAACTGGCCGAACGAAAAAGAAATCCCGTGGATGAACATCATCCTACCGGAAGACTTGCAGCAAGCTCGCCTCGAACGCGACGTGAAACTTACGCAGCTTGGCGTGAAGTTCAACGCGCAGTACATTACCGATGTCTATGGAATCGACGAGAAATACTTTGAAATGCTCGAAGCACAGCCGCAAGCATCAATGTTTGCGGAAGGCCCCGAAAAGAAGCCCAAAGTCCGCAACACCAGCCACGAACTTCGCAACAACGTGAATGCGTTCACCGAGCACCTTGCAGACGAATGTGAAAAAATCGATTTCCTCGCACCCATCCGCGAACTCGTGGAGAACGCAAAGAGCCTCGAAGAAGTCCGCGACAAGCTCGGTGGTTGTTTTGGAGAAATGCCGATGGATAAAGTAGCCGACGAAATGGAACAGGCATTTATTGCCGCAGACCTAGCAGGTCGTTTCGCCATTCTCAAGAAAGCAGGCATTATCGATGGCTAAGGAACTCGGTTTCAAGCAGGGAGCGTATAAGGAAGCCGTTGATTACTTCAAACAGAAAATCAACATTCCTACAAAACGCTGGAACAGCCTCAAGGGTGCGATGCACACGAGGGCGTTCACTATTGCCGGCGCAATGCGTGCCGACATCCTGCTTGATTTCCGCAACGCCGTTGACAAGGCCATTTCGAATGGCGACTCCCTGCAAGACTTCCGCGATAATTTCTACAAGATTGCAAGCAAGTGGCGTGAATCAGACCCAAGCTTTGACGCAAAGATGGAAAAACCGAAATACGGTGCATGGCGTTCCAAGGTCATCTACCAGACGAACATGCTAACGGCAGCAGCCGCAGCCCAGGAGCGACAGGCAAGGGAACTGCCCGAAGTATTCACGCACGCAAAATACGTTTGCATGATGATGCCCACAAGCCGCGAACAACACAAGGCATGGAACGGCACGGTGCTCCCTGTAAATGACCCGTGGTGGGAAAAACATAGCCCACCTAACGGCTTCGGTTGTTTGTGCGAAAAGGAATTTATCAGCAAGTACGAAATGAAAGCAGGGCTTGAAAAGGAAACGAAAGCCCCGACCCCGGCAAATGACACCACCAACATCGGCGAAAATTGGGACTACAGCATTGGCGACGCGGATGCAGAAAATCAACGGCTCAAGGAATACACGCAAGAGAAAGAAGAAAAGGTTTTCAGAAATTACCCGGAAGCAAAGAAGAACGCAAAGGGTGAAGAACCGAACATGAAGGCAAACGAAGATGACCGACATTCGGCAATTATTGAGCAAGCAAACAAGCGTCACAAAGAAAGAAGTGCAGACGAGGCAAAGACGATTCGTGAAAAATGGGCCTTGAGAAAAGACGAACGATCTTACGATGAAGAACATCGCCAATTATTCAAAGATATCGAAAAAAAATTAGGAATAAAACGCGGTTTGTCTAAAAGTCATTTAGATGCAAATTCAGGTCAAGAAAACCCGAATTTCATAGCGAATTATCGGTACTATAGAAACTGTCAAACATGTACGGTTGTTTATCAGTTACGCCGATGGGGATTTGACATAGAAGCCAAAGATTTAAAGGATTTCCATCTCACAAAAGTCCCTTGGATGGAGAGGTTTTTAAACAGGGATGGTTCTGTAATTGATTTGTCTAAAGCGTCTAATGTCTGGTCAAATAATTTTAAATCTAATATAAAAACATCAAATCTTAAATCATTCTTTAAATCAAAAACCTCAAAAAATGGGGTTTATGAAATCTATTGCCAGTGGAAAAATGGTGGAGCCCATGTTTTCAATGCAATAAAGGAAAATGGAGTTCTTGTTATGCATGATCCTCAATCGGGTCTTGCCATTTATCCCGATGACTACATATCAAGCATGAAACCATCTAAGGTTTATATACTGAGAACAGATGACAAAATTGTCAACACTAAAATGTTAGGAGCGTTTTTGGTCAAGTAAACGAAAAATCAAACGAGCACCATGGATAATGGAAAATTCACCATTATTCAATCCAACAACACAAGGAAGTCCCACAGGCATAGGCATATCACTCATATCATCTTCTGTATAAAAATGAAAAATGTACCCATATTTTTTGTCCTTAGTTATGAAATCAGCAAAATCGAACCCATTCTTTGTGGCTTCTTTAATCGCTAATTCTTTTGCCTGTTCAACCGTAATCATGATTAACCTCTCCCCCTAATATACCACTTTTTCAAAGGAAATGCAACCCCATGGCAGATTTCATCAACGCAACCATAGAACGGCACGAGTTCGACACGCTTCTCGAAATCCTGAAAGACCGTGCCGTCCATTTAAAGCCCATCATGGCCGTGGCTGGAAACATCGTTGTAAAAAGTGTCAAGCAGAATTTCCGCGAAGGCGGCAGACCCGAAAAATGGACAAAGTCAAAGAAACCCAAGGGCATGACCTTAATCGGCACTGGGGCACTCATGAAAAGCATCCACCACAAAGTTGATGATGACGGAATGGGTGTAACAGTAATGACCGGGCCGCAAAAATACGCCGCCATCCACCAGTTCGGAGGCACGACTTCCGCACATACAATCATGGCTAAAAACAGAAAAGCACTCCAATTCAATGTTGGCGGAGCGACCATCTACAGAAAGAAAGTAAACCACCCCGGCTCAAAAATCCCCGCTCGCCCCTACATGCTCCTGCAAGACGAAGACATCAAGACTATCGAAAACATGATGATTCAACACATCGTCGAAAACTCTTAACAATGAGGCACCAAATGAAGCCCACACAAACCAAGAAAGCCGCCGGCACACACTACGACATGGAACCCATCCACGAAACGATTGAAATCATCGAAGACGTTGTGACCCGCGAAAACATCCCCCGCAAGTCCGCTTATGCCATCGGAAACGCTATCAAATACTTGCTCCGTGTCGGAAAAAAGCAGGGCGAAGACTGGCAAGACGATGTAGAAAAAGCGGAGAACTACCTGCACCACGCACGAACCGGCGAATGGATAAAGGAATGAATTTAGAACAGAGACATCTGCCCGTTGTCACGCTTCTTTGGCACAAAGTTAAGGTAGCGGTAAATCGTGCGTTCGCTAACGCCCGTTTCAAAGGCAAGCTGGTGGACAGTCTTCTCGCAGTTGTCAGCCATGTAGCGGCGCACAGCGTTCGGAGTCATCCGGGATGGACAGGCTACATGGTTGCCCGCGAAGCGTTTCCAGATTCTCTTGGCGACATCAAGACCGAGGGTCTTTGCAACCCACTTTAAATCCTCGTTCGGAAGGTCATCAAATGTAAGGGAATCCCAGACGCTCATCTGTAATTCAAATATAACTAAAAACGCACGAATTTACAACAACCCAAACAAAGGAAGTAAAAATGTCGTTTCACTGTCAAGAATTAGTTCAAACGAGAATCGGTGCGATTGCAAAAAAAGACTTGCAAGATGATTCAAATTTCAAACTGCTTTTGCGAAAACTAAGAGCAGTATCAATCATGTGGGGCGAGAAATCTACAGGAAGATCGTGGAAATACCATTATGAAACAATAGCGTTTATCATAATTGAATTGAAAAAATTCGGTAAACGTAAAGATGCATACAAGTTTTCTTGTAGAATGCATAGGATTGCAGAAAAGATTTACTGCGGAAAAACTCTTTCTCCTCTTGACGCATTCACCCTGCTAGTAATAAGCAAGGACCTGATGCAGATTCTTTCGGACAAGAGAAATGAACGGCTAGCCAACGGCTACGGCGATACCTACCTGCGTCGCAACTTTTAACGCTTTCAACAGCCCGTCAAAAGTCAGTGAAATTCCCTTTTCTATAGCCTTTGATTTTATTTCGTTCCAAATTTTATTGCTTCGACTTGCATCAAGAAACTCGTAACCCAACCAGGTAATAGCAATGTTGTTCACCCAGCATTTAGAACCGCTAAGATCCGTCTGCACATCTCCAGATATAAGCTTGGCATCCACAAGAAGTTCCAGATGCTTGCGCACTTCTATCGGGTCACGACCGAAGTCTTTGACATCCCACTCTTCGTTGGCGGGAATACTTTCGATATCCAGCATGATATCACGAATTAAATCCATGTCTCTTTTCATATTAAAACCTCAGTTCAATCAAGTTCCCGATTACGCGGTAGCTTGGGTGGGTGGGTCTTGCTTGGCGGCGGTTTGGGCGGAGAGGCCGAGGGCGACGACGAGGTTGAACAGCGTGGAGAGTTGCGTGGGCGTGGGCGTGGCCGAGCCGTCTTGCCAGGAGGAGAGCACGGCGGGGGCAACCCCTACGAGCTGGGCGAGGCGTTCAAGGGGCGTGTTGGATAGGGCTATCGCTCCCTTGATGTCAAGATTAATAGCGTTATCGCTCTTGACATTTACGACATCTTTGATTAATTCATCTTTGATTGATTTTTTATCATCAGGGTCAAGCCATTCAAAAAAGCCCAAATCTGCAAGGCGCTCTCTCCAGAGTGCACCAAAAGGGCGTTTTCCCTTTAAGCTTTGTGTAAGGTTTGGCTGACTAACGCCCATTGCGTCAGCAAGTTTTTTAAGAGTACCAAAACGCTCGGAGGCAAAATTTCGGACATCTTCAGAAGAAAAATTAATCTTTTTTGAATTTTCTATTGACATTTACTTAATCTTTGATTAATTTTGTGATGTAGTGATGATTAACCACCATTACAACAAAAGTTAATAAAAAAGGAAATCAACACAATGACTGCCGATTTCACCGTCACAAAATTCTCTTGGCGAAAGGTCGCCGAAAAGGTCTCCGAACTCGCCGGGAAGCCTTACAGCGCCAACTACGTAAGGGAAGTAGCCTCGGGTTACCGCACCAACCACCAGCTCACAATCATCCTCCAAAACCTTGGAATTGTCAAAAAAGAGGTAGCATAATGATCAAGTCAATTTACGAAGAAGATGTCGAAAATAAGACATCTGCGTCTAACGAATCGTTAGTCGCAGAACCTGAAGAAAGCCTGCTCGAAACCGCCAATAAGCTTGACGCTGTTCTTGGCACGGACGGTTCTCACAACGAAATTCTTTACGGCGAGAATGGCCTTGTCACCAACGGCGAAGAGAACGCCATCATCCCGGTAAAGCAGGGGTCCGCCATTGCACCGCCCGCCGACGATTACAACCAGTATGATCCGATTACTGGAGGAGCCTTAAAAGTCCGATCTTTTTTCTTCGTCAATACTTCTATCCGTTCGGATGTAGATGCGAACGGTAACGTATGGTTCATAGCCGATGACGTGTGCAAGGCTCTTGGCTACAAGAATACGACCAAGGCGATTGCAGACCATTGCGGCAAAGTCTATGACAGCAAGGACCTTGACGGTTCCAACGAACTCGCAAAGAAGATGATAGTGAAGGACAACAAGGGTTCCGACCATGCGATGATAGCCATCAGCGAGGGCGACCTGTACCGCCTCATCGCACATTCCAGGAAACCTGAAGCCCGCGTCTTCGAGAAGTGGATATATGATATTGTGCTACCAGCCCTCAAGAAGGGAAAATACATCATCAAGCGCAAAATCGAGTTCAGCAACCCGGAAGACCAGACGAAGTTCGAAGCCGCAAAGAAGGAACTTTCGGGCCAGTGCGAACTGTTCCCGCGGATGGTTCCGAGCGTATCGCTCCCGGCAGACATCACCGACCGCCTGAACTCTGTCAAGAAACGCCTTTTCGAGCAGGGCCACACGTTCCCGAACAACAAGGAGTTCGTGAAGTTCCTCGTCAACAAGGCTCTCGAAGATTTGGAAGGCTAGGCCCATGACGGAGCTCAAGAAATCGCAGATGAGGCGCATCGTCGAGCTTGACACGCTCCGTCGCAACTTCAAGCCCGGCACCAGGGAATACCGCCTTGTCAGCAACAAGATCCACTACGAACGGACAAAGTTCCGCACCACCCCCAACCACTAAGGATTTGCCATGAATACCACTCTTATTCATCGTTCCGCAAGACCACGCGTCTCGCTCGTGTTCACCCAAGTCCGCCACTGCGAATGCTGCGGCGGTAAGTCGAACCTCTACATCAACGGCCACCACGCCTGCGGGCGTTGCCTCAAGGCTGGCCGCGTGCTCGACATGCTCTGGAAGGAACAGGTCGCACGCCAGTTCCGCTGCGAAGGCACGGTCGTTTTCTGCAACAACGACCTGCCCACCGAAGTGATGGACGCAATGAC
>Ga0326513_10003499_pt1 | contig 11373 bp, 15 predicted proteins | sample 2_2465_0518_D_FD_203654 | JGI IMG/M metagenome (GOLD analysis project Ga0326513, IMG submission 203654) | Bovine rumen microbial communities from UC Davis, California, United States - 2_2465_0518 | ecosystem: Host-associated > Mammals > Digestive system > Stomach > Rumen | place: USA... | reverse complement strand
ATCTCCAGAGACTCCGATGTGCCCCTCTCGATCTCTGCCGTGCATCCTTCGGCTACCAGGAGACCGTTCGCGATGGTGATCTCATTAGCTGACACGACCGTCGCCGCCATCTTCGAACCAATGTCCACTATGTACGTGCCGGACCCGAAGATGCCTGCATTGACATCTCGGTCTTGCTGAGGCGTAATATGTGCTTCGCCCCGATGTCCAGTAATTATGTTCATAAATGCCTCCGTTATGATGATACGATTACGTCGTCAGACAGCTTATACTCTGTTTTCTCGAATCCAGATCTCCATGTTACAATCTTAGTTGTAACCGGAGCCGTCATAACCATTCCTGTAATGTAATCACGAGAACCAACGATGTCACCAATCGCCACGTCTCTGGCACTCTCCAGATCAATACTGAATTGGTTAAGGTTGGCTGAATCTTTCAGTCTGTCAATTCCAGATTTGATAAGATCTTCTTCTGCTGCTCCGGCATAGTCATATACCATTGCGATTTCATTTTCATTAAACAATGTCTGTGTTCTTGATATAGTCCCGTTGTTATCCATATACAGATGTATAACGGTCCTGTCTCTTAACTCACCTTGTCCGAGACAGATCAAATGATTAATTCCAGTAGAATCTAACTGCATAGTGTAGTCAGCATTCATGTCACTGGAATATTCAATCTGCGCCGAATAGTCCACGATCGGCACTGCACTAATAACGACCTTGCAACGTTCCTGATCGTACTGTATCTGCATTTTATAACCTTTGCTTTTAAGCATCGATTTAAGACCATCATAAAGTGTTACGTACCTATCATATTGATAGTTGTTAACCGTAATGCCAGTAGACTCTGATGAACTCACAAACAGATTAGGAAATGCGGAAGAAATCCGCGCCCCAATTACTGCATTGAGCTCACCTGAGTCCGTAGCATAATCAGCGCCTGGAGGCGGAATGATCACTTTTTTCTGAAGCATGCCCCTCCAAGTGTATCCGCCAACCGCAACAATATTATTTTTGGTGTCTGATTCAAGTCTTCTGTAAATACCACCGTATTCTGTTCCGGGAATATATATTCTTGCTCCATTGGGAATGTTCTCCCATTCGGCACGATTACAAGTCACAAGAAAACTATTTTCAAAGTCTCCGACCTCGAAATCGTACTCTTTATACAGAATGCTTCGGATTTCTTCGCCGCTGGAGTTGGCAACTATTACTTCATTCATAGCACCTCCTCAAATTCGGGCTCTGACTTTTCATGGAAAATTGTAATGTCACATCCGAAACTGGAGTCCCATGTAATCAGCAGATTTCCGCCTGGTATTTTGGCAAATATCGAATCAGTCTTATTGCGGAAATTAAACATATTTGTTTTTGTTCTGCCGCTGTACATCATGATTGATTTGTTTCTGCTATCAATGACCACGTATGCATTGGATGGAATTGTGGCATACAGAACATAAGGATAATTGTTGATTGTGATGCGCGGATTTACGACCGGACCATAAATAACCATCTTAAATTCTGATTCAAAAGGGAAATCAGATTGAATGGATCTTGTACCAACCGCGGGCAATGTATAATCATACATGTAATCGTATGGATAATCTAAAGATCCGCCCGTGGTTGTTCCGGAAACAGGAAGCGAAACAAAAAAGTCCTGCATCCAGAATGGATACGGGACGTAAATATGAATCTTGTCACTTATATATGTCCATGTTTCTAAAGGATCTGCCGTTGACTGTGTAACGTAGCAGTCAATGTAATAATCGCCCAAGATTATTCGACCTGGAGCCTTAGACCGCAGATCATTTTCGAAATCATTATGAAGCGCTCTAATTGTTCTTCTGAGTGCCGCAGGTTCTCCGTAAAAAACCAGCTCTGCATCGTACTCGGCTGCTTCTCTGGCGAAGTTGGAAACTCGTGTGCCGTACTGTAGTTTTGTTCCCTCAACGCCCCAGGTCCAGCTGTAGTAATTAGCAGACCTGTGCAGGATCCCGTTAGCAGTAAGATCGTATTCATCCCCAGATGATGCTATATACTTTATCGGGACTTTCATAACGCACCTGCCTCCCTTAAGATCCTGCCGAATTCTCTGTTCCCAATCTGTACCGTCAAGTCGGCATTATCCAGTGCCGCAGAAAATGCTCGATACATTCCATTGATTAATGCATTATTGTTTTTGGCTTCTGCTGCTGCAATCGCATCGGTAAATGGTTTCATATGGTTTCCAGACAACGGAACGACTGCTTCAGGACCGGCTTCACCAACACCGATGATTTGTGCCTGATTAATGATGCCGCCTCGAGCATACCAGTCAACACCGAAGCTAGGCATGTAACCCTTTCCGCCTACGCCGTAGGGAAATTCTCCGCCGTCGACGCTGAAGTGCGGCAGGCTGATGTTGTCCAGGATCCTGCCAACGCTGATAGGGAAGAATCCCTTTACGTTTTCAATGATCCCGCTAATTTTTTCTTTTGCTTTCTGGATTGGCTCAGTCATCGCATTTTTGATGTTTTCCATTGCGGATTTTACCAATCCAAGAGCTGCACCGCCCATGCCACGCGCCAAACCGCTAATAGCTTGAAATCCAAGATTCGCAAGTTTAGGCAGCAGTTTTGTGACATTCTGAATGATTGTTATTCCGATCTGCCCGATTGCCGCTAATACTGTAGGAGCGGCACGCCCAATCGCTCTAATGATAATAGGAACATTGCGGATAATCGTGGCGCCCATTGTCTGAGTAAACTCACCGATTCTAGCGCCCAAGGTAGGCAGATTATCAGCTAAAAAATTACCGATCGAATTGATCGTCTCTACTGCGCTATTAGCCAAGTTCGGTAAATACGTTACAATGGCATTAGCTAATGTAGCAATCAGTTCACCGCCCTTGGTAATTATCAAAGGCATAAGTTCTGTAATCTTTGCGGCGTATCCTGTGATAATCGTTACTGCGTTATCCCACAGGATCGGCATATATGTCACGATTCCATCACGAATACTTCCAAGTATTTCCTGACCTTTAGCAACAAGAACCGGCAAACCTGTCTGAATACCAGTAATAAGCCCATTAATGAGCCCGGGACCTTCTGTCATTAGCGTCTGCGCACCAAACTGGACAGCAGAAACAACTGCCCCAGGAATTGCCTGAACAACATTGCCAAGCATAGGAACAAGGTTCCCAAACAAGAACGTACCGACCGATTCAAGCATGGTCGTCATTGATGACTGAATGTCACCACCTGTAGTTAGCGCTGCAAGGAAATTCTTTGCAGAAGCCTTCATCGCCCCAAATGAACCGGAAAATGTTGACGATGCTTCTTCAGCCGCTACACCAGTAAGCCCAAGATCGCCCTGAATAGCATGAATTGCGCTGTATACATCACCAAGGTTGTTCATGTCATACTTGACGCCAGTCAGCTTTGTAGCATCGGAAAGTAAGCGCTCCATTTCGGATTTAGTGCCACCATAACCTAATTTAAGGTTATCCAGCATCGTATAATTGCCTTTAGCAAATCCCTGGTAAGCGTTCTGTATGCTTTCGAGCGGCGTGCCCATCTTTGCAGCATTGTCTGCCATGTCAAGAATCGCAGTATTTGCCGCTTCTGCTGCCTTGGCAGTATCACCACCAAAAGCCGCCTTTAGACCCGCTCCAAAACTAACTGCCTGTTCCGCATAGTCATTCGCAGATATGCCCGCCTGCGCAGCTTGTACGGCGTAATCCTTAGCGGCCTGAGCAGCATCTCCATACAATGTATCGAGTCCGCCATAAGACTGCTGGAGCTTTCCGCCCTCATCCAGTGCCATTTTCAAGCCTTTAACCACCGTTGCGCCAAGTGCGGCACCTCCGGCAATCTTAGCAAATTTACTGACGAAACTGGATCCAGCCGACTCTCCAACAGCGCCCATGCCTGGCGAAAGTGTCGATTTAATTTTATTGCTTATGCCGTCAGCCTTTGGGACGATTTGCACATAAGCTTTTCCTAAGTCTGACATAGCTTAATTCTCCGTTAATTCTTTCCATTTCGCCTTGAAATCCTCAGGCGAATCAAATATCTGATACTCCGGCTCCTGATTGACGCCTCGATAATAATCTGTAAATAGTTTTGGCGGATTAATGCCTTCTTGCCCGTCCTCAGTCATGCGCCATGTAAGGACTCGCAGATTATCAGCTATAGTAGCGAGCAAAAATATTTGATCATCTACCATAGTCTCTGATTTTGCCCGCTTTACTCTGGAGTCATCCCTCAGACCGACGGCGAGAGTAGCCACAAGTGACGCAGGCACTCTCTTAATGTCAAAAACCCCGTACGTCTCTGCCATATCACAGGTGAGCTCGTCGGGGTATTTAGACATCATGTCGGCGAGGACAATCAGTTTTTTGATTTAGGGAAAGCGGCGAAGATTTCGGTAATTGCATTATCCATGTCGGTAAGCTTTACAATCCCGTTCTCGCCTCTCAAATGTTCCTTTAGCGCATTTTTCTGTTCTTTGCCAAGAAGCTTTACCAAAAGAGCATCCACTTTAGCCGGGTTCTCATCAATTTCTCCAATCAGTTCCAAAAGCTCATAGTCATCTGCAAGCTCTTCGCGGATACTGAACTTAAAGCCGCTTTTTGTAATTCCCTCAATCACGCAGATTACCCTCCGAAATATTTGTGCACATATTTGCCGTCATTGTCTTTGATCGCGATCACAGTCACATCATAACCAACTGCCTCATTGGACTTATAAGTAACTTCTCCTATCTCGGAGATCTTCATGCGCGGAACTACGATTCTGAACGGAATATTACCGCGCATAATCTGATCGATCACCAGGACTCTTTCATCTGCCTCATCGTCATTGATGGTAACATGGAGTCCTGTTTCCAAATTGCCGGACACATTCGCGTCACCATTAACGAACTTCTGGACGTCAGCATTGAGATACTCGATCAATTTAAATTTAAGTGTTGCTGTTTTTTCATCCTGAGTTACCAGAACAATGCCATTGCCCCACTCTTTGATATTAGAAGTGGAAATGGACACGCTTTCTGTCACACCATCCTCTGAAACAAAGCCGAGATCAACATAAGCATCAGAAAGCGCCGACGTTGCATCCGTTGGGGCTGTTGTTCCGATCGGAGCCATAAATACGGCGCCGCTTACTTTAGGTTTACCAGTAGTCACATTGGTAGCTGTACCAGCCATATGCTTTTCCTCCTAATTAGTAGTGAATGTTATACAAGCACTGGTAGCGGTATCGCTTCGTGCTCGTGTCAGTAAAATTCGTGTCAGCCGTCATCTGGCACTGACTAACGTCCGTATTCGCCGCCATAACGTCCATAACCGCATGGACGGCCTCATTCAACAGAGCCGCCCTATACAGGCTTTTCAGGCTGTATGACTGAATCGCGATCGTGGCGGACCGGATATAGTCTGTAATGTCCCCGCCGATCTTCTCGACCACGACAAATTCTTCCGCAGTAACCGATTCAGGCAATTCCATATAAACAGGGACGTTCATGTTTGTATTCAGATAGTCAAAAACTGTCTTTTCAATCATGCTTTGCCCCCTTTCGTCATACTAAGTCCTGAAGCCCCAAGTGCTTTTACCAGTGAATTGTTTTCATAATTGTCTTTTGCCGCTTTGGCTGTATCAGGGTAGACATTTGCGATAGCAACGAACGACGCCTGATGTACACGGACGCCGTAACCATCGCCAGCAATCGAAGCAACAGTGCCGCCGGCCTCTTCCAGGGCCTTACACATACCTTCTGATTTCATGAGCTCATTCAGGCCGGGCAGATTCAATTGAAATTCAACCTTTTTAGCCATAACGCTCTACCTTTACTTTTGCGTTCCAGTCCAGCGGGATCAGATGATCAATTCCCTGCGTAGGCTCTCCGATCGTGTGGAACATCTGGCCGAAAAACTCGACTTTTCGATCCGTCCATGTGTGCGTATCGCCTTTAGGGATCGCCAGCGTGTATGCCAGATGCTTCCCGGTGAGATTCAGCGTGTCGATAACGTCCTCACTGGTAGGCTCCCCGATAAGAACGTTATCCACTGTGATCGCGACATCCTCGTAAACCGGACGATTAAATCCGTCTACACCTGTCTGTCGCTTGTCGTATAAGATTACTGTTTGTCCGCTGAGCCGTCCCATAATTCAATAACTCCATATTTCTGACGCTTAAAGCCGAGCATCTTGCGCTCGTTATTCATGAGCGACATCGCGACGCCGCCGGTAGGTATCGCATACGTTCCCGACCACGTATAACCGAGTCCGCTCTGTGATTCCTGGCTTAACGGGTCGCCTGTCTTTGATTGACGCATTGCACGAGCAACGACATCACATGTGATCATCTTTACTACAGATTCATATGCTGAATCAGTTTCGATTCTCTCATCGACATCAACACTGCATTTGCGTCCTTCAATACGAATAAGATCAGACACGAGCGGAAGTATTGTTTCCGCCCGCATCAAATCATCATCCGTATAGCGCACACCCGTAAGTGCTTCGAGCTCGGCAAGCGTTACAAAAGCCGCGCCCATTCAAGCGCTCCTTATGCGTGTGTTCTGGTGATCTTGTTGAACACAGACGTATCAGCAACGAAACCGACCTCGATCTCTGCACGAACTGCGAACATGTTTCTCTGCCACAGGTTGAGAGTGACGGTCTGGCTGTTCTCTGTGTATGTAAGAGTAGCCTGGTCGGAGATAGTGATCTGCACGCCTTCAACAGTGCCGTACATAGCCTGTGTCCAGTCGCCTGCAAAGCCGATGACATCCGCATTGTTAGAATCGCCTGCCTTGTAAGCAGCCTTTGCATAGCTTACGGGAGCACCGATCAGCATAGGGACTGCACCTTCAGCAACGTTGTTGACGAACAGAGGGCGCTTGTTGTTGTCAACAGCCTTGAGCATCTCGCCCTTAGCCTGAGGAGACATAGCAAAGCCGGTAAGAATACCGCCAGCAGTAGCGATCGCCTCATCTGCTGCTACGATTCCATTGTAGAAGCTGTTTCCGGTGCCAGAGATCGTCTGCCCTGTAACTGCAGCAAATGTATCAAATCCGGATCCAGGAGCAGTGCCGTGGAATACGGTAGCGTCGAACTTAGCGGCAAGAGCCAGAGGCAGACGCTGTACAAGTGCATCATAAAGAGCCTTCGCATCTCTGCGGAACTCCATGGAGAAAGGAACGATAACTGCCAGTTTGTAGGGAGTCATCATCTTTGTAGTGAGAGAAGGATTAGAAACGGGCTTTTCGCCAGTCTCTGCCACCCACTCAGCGGCGGGATCGCCAGTGATAACCGGAATGCTCAGGCCTCTGCCGGGAAGTGCGATCTGGCGAGCAAGGCTCATAACTGCGGACTGATCCTGTGTTTTCTGCAGAATTTCTGCGCTTACTTCTGCGGGAAGTGTGATATTTGTTCTGTTTGTGCTGATTCCAGACATAATGTCCTCCTTAATTTAATGCTTCGCTTAACCATGAAGCGAATTGATCTCTTGTTGACCCGCCTGTCTGCTCAGTAGCTCCAAGCGGTGACGGGCGATTCATGTTCGCCGCATATGCCTGATAACGTCCAAGAACTGCCTTTGCGGAAGCCGTCCATTCTTCTTCCGTCTCACCTTTGAAATTTTCAGCGTCTTCGATTGATAACCCCATCCCGATTGCAATCCGAACCTTTGCCATATCGGTTCTATACTTCTCGCCTTCGGCGATCTTAGCGTCCTTTTCGGACAGTTTCTGCTCTGTCTCAGCAGCAGTATTCTTTAGGGTTTCAATCTGCTTTGTGAGATCATCAGTTAAAGCCGTGATTTCTTCCGGAGACTTCCAGCCCTTCTCTCTCAGTTCTGTTTCAAAAGATTTCTTTGCACGTTCCAGGCGCGGACCGATTGCCGCGTCAAATTGTTCTTGAGTTTCAATAACTTTGAAATCTGCCATTTTGTTTCCTTTCCCTCTTAACCGGTCGGTATCCGTAAATTGGTATTAAAAAAGCACCTCCGAAGAGATGCCTTAATAATCAACATGTTGTTTTTTCTTTTCTGCCTTTGTTTCTGTACAGATCCAATGTGCAAGGATCATACTGTCGAGCAGTGCGATATCTGCGCCATCTAATGATGACTGATATCCGAGGCCGCCGTTAGCCCCAATCTTCCGGCGTTCACAGTTTGCAACAACCTGCGTCACTGCTGACTGATGCATGTGCATGAATGTCCCTTGTTCCATAGCTATGTCAAAAACGCTGTTTGCCTTAATGACTTGTGAGACAGTGACCGTTTCTACATGCTTAATGCGCATTTGCTTTATAGCGTCCATCAGAACGTCAATTCCGTTTTTCCCATCGACCACTGTCTTTCGGATATCTGCTTTGGACAAGAAATTTGCTATCCATGTAATGCCATTTCTAATCGGCTGACACCCGATGACTTCACAAAATACTTTCCCATCTTCAGTCTTTACCGCAATAGCAAGAGCAACGTTTTCGCCGTTGATGCCGAACTTGACGCCAGCGAACAGCTGACCCGTGAACTTCGGCACCTTGTCAACCTGCAATGTTTCCCACTCGTTTCGGCTGATTGCGGACTTTTGATTGTACTTAATCCACAGCCCCAGCCGCTGGATGTTGAAATCCGTGTTATCGTCACCAATCTCTGAACGGATTTTGCGTTCGTTTAGGTGATATCCCATTGACGGATTTGTCTCATACCACAGGTCTACATCATTAACGTCTGACATCTGCGGAACTGACCATTCAGCCCAGCCCGATGCGTACGATTCACTCTGCAGTACCTTCTTGCGGAACTTCGGAAAGACGGTTCCTGCGCTGATTGCTGTCGGCGGGGTGCCGAACATTATCGTTTGCGGGTTCGCTGAGTCCGATACGACGTATTTGAGCGCCGTTTCCTGTTCGGGGGTATATTCCTGCGCCTCATCGATGATAAGCAGGTCGTATCCCTCTCCAAGCCCGCCTGTTGACGTTCTGGTGCGGAACTCTATTGCGCTGTCGTCCGTGTATAAGTGTTCTTTGCCGAACGCACGGAATGATGACGTTATTGGAATGTCGCATTTACTACACAGCCGTCCGAGCCTGTCCCAGATTGAATGAGCCGTGCTCGCTCTGTGTGCGGTATAAAGGATTCGCTCACCATGTTTAAGTCCCCATATGCACCTCGCAAGGGCCATTTCCGACTTGCCATTGCGTCGGGGAACTGAATACCCGAATTTCTGGTGAACCCATAGGCCGGCGCCGTCTACGGCCATAATGTCATAGGTAAGTGCCGTCTGCCATTCCAGCGCATCATGTTCTGATTTGTTATAAAGCTCTATCGCTTCAGGTCCTTTGGTATCTGTGTAAGGCAGAATAACGGACACCGTCGGGGATTGCCGCCCGACTCTGTCCATATCCTATCCCTCCTTATACGCCGCAGGATCCTTGTTCCGCGATCTGTACCGCTTATACATCATTCCATGCTCCTTTCGTATTGGACCATGTATGTGTCTTGCCAACATGATAATCGATGATGCACCCACAGCCCGGATGACGTTCAAATGCACCGGCGGCAAGAGCTTCCTGGTAATCATCCCATTCGCCTTCTCGCTCCATGCACCATTGGCAAACGTCCTTCCCGTCATGCAAGCCGACGTCATCATATCTGCGGACAATGTGAACGAACAATCCAACATTCTCGCTCGCTTCCGAGTTAATACGGATCGCGTCGTCTACAATTCCAAGCGAGTTATTAGTCACCAGACCGCGCACATAATCGTCCGTCACTTCTTCAGCATCGGTGATCGCCGTAGCAAGTCCGCGTGCCTTTTCTGCATTGAACTCCGGAGTAAGAGACTTGAGCCCTACACCTGCTTTCCGATAGATGCCATTCTGGACTCTTGCGCATACCCTTGTTACTTCAGAGTAGTTCTTCTGCATGACTGCTTCGAAGATCTGCACCGCATCGTCATACGTAACCGTCGCTGGATCCATATACATCTTCAGGACATCGCAGAGCACGCCCGCTGCTTCATTGGCAAACTTATGCGCATCTTCATAGCTCCATGCCTTCTCAGCAAGAGCCTTAAGCCGCACATTCTTCCGCAGATTCTTCCCGTATACTCTCAATATCTGATTAACATCAGCCATATCAAATACCTGTTAACTCTCTGAGCTTGTCTTCAGTAAAGTAATCTGGAAATGCCGTCTGAATCTTCCCGACCGCATCACCGACCGCACCGATAGCGCTGATATCGGGTTCAAAAATGGGCTCCCATGACACTTTCGTGCGTGCCACTTGGTTGCGCTTGTAGTCCATTCCGTCACGCAGGCATGCGGCAAGATATCCCGCATTAATAAATCCAGTGCCAAGCGTACGCTGTGCTTTCCGCGCGGTAAGCCTGAGCGTCTCATGTGATGCCTTAATCGCTTCACTGCTTGACGGATTGGCAGACGGAAAACCGAGATCATCGAGCGTCAGGCCTGTCTCTCCGGCAAACAGTCCGGCGAACATACGAAGCTGCTCAATGTGCGGGGTCATAGCCTGCTGCTGGAACTGTCCAACAACAGGTTTATCGCCATCCTCATCCTTATCGATCCGGAGCATCGCCGACATGGTCGCCTGCCACTTGTCCATGCGTTCCGCATCAGAGTCCATGCCCAGAATGTACTTCTGCGGGAATGAATAAAACTCTGCTGAAATCTCAGAACGCTTTACCGTGCGGCTTGCCATGTCCTGAATATCCATGCATGCCCTGCTGATTCTGCTATGACCAAAAGGCCTTTTGGCGTCTGGACGATAGATAACCGGTACAAGCAGCGGATACGGTGCGGGATGCGTATATGTAGAAGCTTCTTTTCCGTCGATATAAGTAACAGTCTTATGCGGAAGAAAATATGCTTCTACAATCGGCTGGCCTATATCGTTCCTTTCCAGAACAGCATAACCTTCAGTCAACATGTTTGTGATCGGATCGATAATGCCGGTAGCGTTCGCGGCGTCTATTACCTGCAGGCTAGGAAAATTATTCTCATCGACACTGATATAAATAAAACTGCACCCGCAAATCAAAGCACCAACGACGGCAGAGTCTGCAAGAATATCCCAGTTATTCATTCTGTAGATAGCCTCGAGCCCGTACACATCATTATTGAATCCGCCAAGCACCAGACGATCAGCCAGGCTATCCACTGCCTTACCACACCAGCCAAATGAGTTCACCCACATGGCGAGCTTTGGCGGGGTACTGATCCGCATGTCTTCCGCATAATGTTTCATCTCGTAGAAGTCATATCTGCGGTTAATCCGCACTCTTTTCGCCGAGAGCTTATTTCTTAAATAATCAATTCCATAAATCTTACTCATTTGCATTTACCGTGTGTTTTTTTGTGCA
>Ga0326513_10003498_pt1 | contig 11373 bp, 14 predicted proteins | sample 2_2465_0518_D_FD_203654 | JGI IMG/M metagenome (GOLD analysis project Ga0326513, IMG submission 203654) | Bovine rumen microbial communities from UC Davis, California, United States - 2_2465_0518 | ecosystem: Host-associated > Mammals > Digestive system > Stomach > Rumen | place: USA... | reverse complement strand
TTGCATCGTGCGGGATTTCCGCAAAAATTCCGGTACGCTCATGCTCCACACCTCACAAGGGGGTTATGCGCCCGCTTACGCGGACGCGATAACGGGATTGCCGATGACCCAGGCCGCCACGAAGCCGATGGCGTAGAGCGCGATGTTGTAGCTCAGGCTCCCGCCCGTACCCACGTAGCGCACGCCGTAGGCGTAGGACGGGTAGGGACCGCGAAGGAACCAATAACGGGCAGCGCCGTTCAGCGTCTTGATGCGATCGGCGTTAGTCGCGCCGTCGTAGAAGGCCAGGGGACGAGTGATCACGGTGTTATCCAGTCCGTAGCTGGTTTCGGCCACGCTGTTATTGTTGCCGAAGCCCACTTCCGTCATGGACAGGGGGAACACATAGGTTTCCACGTCCACGAAGCCGCCGCCGTCGCAGTTGGGCAGCGCAACCCGGATTTTGGTTTTCACCATGGCGGCCTTCATCACCGGATCAAGCCCAGTCAGGAAGCCCTTGATGGTCTCAACGGACGCGGGCGGGAAATCCCATTCGTTCTTCTGCACCCACCAGCCCGTACCTTCTGCGTTGGCATATTGCAGCCACGCGCTCTGGTCTACGCGGTTGCATCCGTAGGCATTGCGCTCGGTGAAGTTTACGTGGTCGCTGTTGCCCTGATAGGTGGACGCGGTGGCGATGCCGAAGTTCGTTCCGGTGGTATCGCCGCTGTCGGTGGCAATTTGTTCGCCGATCTGGTTAAAACTGGTATCGTAGGCAATCCACTTGCCGCCCGTGATCTGGCTGGCATTGTAGCCGCCGCCCTGATACGCGCCCATGGTGGTGTGTCGGAGATAGCCGCCAGCCGGAATCGCCTGTTCCGCGCCCAGCGTGCCGCCGTAGGTGCCGTCCTGCGCCGTGCCACCGCCATACGCGCCCTTGTTCAATGTGAGATAGAAATGGCTGCCGCCAGCCAGGCCGTCCACCACCTTAATCAGCGCTTCCGGCGCGTAGAACTGCCGATTCTCGAAACAGTCCCGCATACCGATGGTGCAGGTGTGGGGGATGGCGCTGTTGGCGGGGGTGTGATAGTCGTGATCCAGCACGTTCATCATGATGGCTGACGCGCTCACATGCACCACGATCATGTCCCCCGCAGCCGCCGTGCCGGTGGGCGTAATTCCGTACTGGCTCAGTTCCACCGCCGCGCCGTCCAGGTGCCAGGCCGCGCCGTCGTAGGTAAATTCATACGCGCCGGGGTCGCTGTGGCCGATTTTTGCGATGAACGTGCTTTCGGCAATGGTCGCGCCCGTTACGCCAGGGGTTCCTTCGCCGCTTGTGCCGATGGTGACGCTGATGCCCGTTTCCTTTTCGGTTTCGATTACCGTGCCGACGGGTACAGCTTTGGGGCCAAGGCCCATGCTGATAAGCCGGGACGCGCCCGCGATGTCCAGGTTTTCCGCGCCGCCTGCCTGCGCAACGGCAATCGCTTCAAGCGCGTTTGCCATACGATCTGCCTTATTTCCTTCCCAGATAGATACTCCCATGTTTCATGTCTCCTTTCATTGTTACGCAGCCGCGTAAGTGGTCGTTGTTTCCAACGTGGTCAAATTGGTTACGATGGTCAAGCTTTCGCCGGTCGATAGCGTCCGGGTTTCTGTGATGCTGTTCGCCGCGAAAGTGAATACATCCGTCCGCACAGTATTGTTGCTCCCGTCCTTGTGGGTGATGCTTTGCACGTTGCCAGCGGAATCAAAGATGATGGATTGAGTTGTCCCAAAAATGTTTTCGACCTGAAGCAGATTGTCAATCGCATCTTGGGCTATTGCGCTCTTTAACGAATCCAGTTCGTCATCCTGAACCGCATTCTTTTCCCTTGCCGTGCTGTCCTTAAGATCGTATGTCGTGCCGTCAATCCGAAGATGATCCAAATCAGGCATTTTTCATTCCCCCTTACCTTGCATTGCGGATGATTACGATACCGGATGCGCCTATGCCCCTATTACCGCCCGTGCCGCCGTTCCCGGTGTTTGGGATAACTGCGGGGGCTTCGGTGTACGAATAATAACTGCCACCACCGGACGCATACAGTTCGCCGGAAGGTTCGCCAAACTCGCGTGTTGTAGTGCCTTGGCCTGTGCCGGGAGTGCCATAACGCCTTTCCGCGTTCCCGCCATCAGTACCGCCTCTGACTTCTCTCTGCCCAGCGTAATAACTGCCGTTTAGATAAGTCATATAATATCCGCTGCCGGAACCGCCAGAGCCGCCGTCCCCGCCGCTTGTCGGGCTTGCATTTTCTCCGGCAAGCGCTGTATAACTGATAGTCTCTGCTTCATCCGATAAATCAGCTTCAAAAGATGATGCTCCACCGGCTTGCCCAATGACAATATTGTATTCGTGGTTTGCTATGAGCGTGACTGCCTTTTCTGTGACTGTGTACCCGCTGCCGCCACCGCCGCCGTATGTTGTCTGATAATATTGCCCGCCTTGTTGATCGCTTGTTTGTTGCCTTGTATAACCACGGCCAGTCCCGCCGCCGCCGACAAGGAATACATCTACATTGGCCCCGCTTTTCATCGTCAGCGTGCCAGATGTAAGGAATTTCACCTTCCACCCGCCAGAATCAAGAATAACCGAATATTGCCCGTCATAAGAAAATTGCGGTAATGCTCCACCGGAGCCGCCGTTTGCAGGGAATTGACTGATAATCATGCTCAATTCACCCCCAATACGTTGATGGGTATATCAACTTCTGGCTTCGCGCCGTATGCCGTCAGCGTGATCGTTCCTGCGCCCTGCCCGGTGCATACGATATTTGCCTGATCAATTGTGGTTTTCTGTTCATCCGTCAGCGTCCCTCCCACGCCAACAATCAGGTTATTGGTGGCGGTAGCGATAGAGCAGGAAATAGTCTGCGTATAGGGGGAAGTTTCGCTCCATCCGTTTGCAAGGGCAGTCAGAGAAGCCGAAGTAACAGCGGCTTTCGCGTTCGCCGCTGTAAGCGCCTGAGAAGCGTTCTGGTTGGCTTGCGTAATCATTGCGGTATTGTTTGTCACGGATGCCACAAAGGCGTTCCAATCGGCTTCTGTGCCCGTATAACCAGCCGCTACAGCAGCGGCATACGCGCCCGCGTCCGTAATAGCCACTTTATCAATCACCAACGTAGTATCTTCCACGTGCGCCGCCATAATGCCGGAAATAGCGGTCAGCACCATCCCGATTTCGTTCTGCTGTTCAAGCTGGGAAAGCTGCCCCAGCAATGCCGCCAAAGACGGGATGTATTCATCCACCACCACTTCCCCGGACATGTCAGGCTGTACGATAAACGCCTGATCTGCCAGCGTGACAGTCCCCACGGTGCCGGACAAACGCACGGCCCCGCGCATCCCGCCAGGTACGTTGTAGCACTCAGCCCGGAATGTGATGGTTACGATATTCCCATCAATCGCGGCATTGGCCCCGGAACAAGTGACGAGCGTGTTGTTGTGCCGCAGAAATTCCCCGGAAGCGGCGTAGCCGGAAAGGTCTGCCGGTTCCCCGTCCACCAATACGGTGATCACCCACTTGTGCGCGTTCTCATCGCCGGGGAGCATGAGCAGATACGGCTGCTCCTGCCTTGACTGTGGCGGCTTTTTCAGGTCGATTGTTTTCTCAATAATCCAACTGTTCATGTTGTCCCTCCAAGCGAATCAGAAAAGGTTCTGCGGGTGGTTCCCAGCGTCAATTTCGTCCCCGTTGGCCTGTCCAAAGGCACTTCTTCCCGGCTCAGTAAATACCGCTCAGACAGCCCGTGACGGGTGCTTTCGGCCTTAATACGGTGCATGTAGGAAAAGCTTTCAATACCGTAATTGGCATTGTGAAGGTCAACAGCGCTGATTTGTACCGATTGCCGGAACTTAATTGCGTTCTCCCGAATCCAGGCGTTCCCCGTGTCCATCAATTCCTGCGGATCGGTTATGTCGGGCCATTCCTTCATGATTTCCCGCCGCCCGTACAGATCCACCGCGTCCGCGTTATAGATCACATCCCGCCCGTTATTGACGGAAGTAATATCTATCTTTTCATCTGATCCTTCCGGCTTGCCGCCGATGGGGATGATCCCGGAGAACGTTTCCTGCGAATCCATTTCAATGAACATATCCGTCATGTTCTCCCCGAACCGGATCACCTGCTCCGCTTCCGGCAAATCTTCCTCTTTCATCCAGTTCAGCGTGACCGTGTTGTTTTCGTATTGCGGGAAGATGTACCCGCCGAACTCAGCAACAAGGTATTTCTGCAGCGCGTCCCAATGCCCCGTGTACTCTGTTTTGATGTCAATATTGCCGGGGTTCATGACGGTTCCAAGGGCGAACTGCACAGAAGAACGGTTATTGATAGACGCTACCACCTGCCTGAACAGTTCATCTGCGCCGCCCGTGATCTGCGTTGGCCTGAACTGGAAATCGTTCATGATAGCCGTGATTTCCTCGCACTTGTACTCAATCGCGCCCTTAAACGTGCGCTTGCTGTATGCTGGCCGTCCCCTGTATATCAGTTCGCCATCCTTCAGCACCGAAAACACGCTGGTCAGCATGGCGATATTCCCATATGCCGGATGCGGGGGATAGATGGTGAAAGACAGGGTTCCGATCTTGTTCGCTTCCCGCACCAGCTTCGGCACGCCCAGCGGGTAACCGTCTATGCGCGGGTCAAAGAACATTTCATTATCCAGCAGGATGGTATACATTACATCACCCCATCCCGCCAGGCGAAGGTGATTCTGCCCGTCCCGCGTATCGACACCGTTTTCGGCGTGGTGGTCAGCAGCAAATCATACACCGTATGCGTCCCCGGCAGTAACGTGATGCCCGTGCCGTCGTATTCAATATTGATCTCCGCATCCACCGTGATTCTGGGCGTTACCGGGCGGGCCAGCGCTTCCAGAACCACCGTAGCGCTGTTCACCACATCCACCGCCACCACCGTTTCCCGGTGCAATAGCCTGTACGGGTTGCAGGACGCTTGAACTTCTACATCCGTCACCCGCTTTCGGGTCTGGTGCTTTACGGTGCATCTGCCGTAATAGTAATGCTCCGGGTCATCGCTGGGCGTGATTTTCAGGTTCTTGCCGTTGGCAAACGCCACGAACTCACGCCACCAGGTGTTGGTCATATCCCGGATGCCGAACGTGACCGGGCGGTTCTCATACCGGATCACGCCTGCCCATTCCGTCAAGTCCAGATCGCCGTCCGCGCCCTCAATGGATTCAATATAGGTTTTCGGTGCAGGCTCCGGCGCGTCAAAGTATTTCAGCAATAGGCCGTAATCCGTCATGCGGAAGGTTTTGCCCGCGTCATTTTCAAATGTCAATGTGTCCATCATGCGCGGCCACCGCCTTTCCAATCGCCGATCTTTCCAAGTTCAGCGTCCATCTTGCCGCCAATGGCTCCCACCAGTTCCCCGGTGTCAAGAACAATCTCGATATTCCCGGTTCCCTGACCGCTTATAAGGCTATCCATTTTTGCAAGTATTCCGCTGACAGCATTTGAAACAGATTTCTGAATCATTTGATCAAGGCTGTTTACGCCTACAATCGCTTCCGGGCCAGCTTCACCGCCGATCATGGGGCCATTATCATTCATCCCAAAAACAGTAGCGCCGCGCAGGATTTTGCCGCCAAACATGGCTTTTGCGAATTTCCCTTCGGAACCTGTATGCTCTTGCCCGCTACTTCCTTCAAAAGTGTAGATCGTATGTTCCGTGTGGGTATGTGTGGAAGTTGTTGAAGCAAGGTTCTTTCCGTCTTTTGCTTCAAGGCTTGCCATTTCGCCCAAAAGCTCTTGTATAGCACTACTTGCGCTGCCCATCGGTGTTGTTATCTTATTATCAACATCACTTTTCCAATCGGGTGTTTCTGATGGCTTAAGACCCAAGAATTTCAAAACACCATCCACAGCGCTGCTTACTGTTCCGATAAAGTCGTTTATAGGAGTAGTTATTGCATTGATTACATTAGTTATTGTCGTCTCAATAGCGGCCCACGCTTCAGTCACGGCGGATTGAATACTTGTCCATATACCGCCTAATGTTTCCTGTGCGGCAGAAATGGGGTCTTCTATAAAGCCCTGAATAGCTTGCCATGCAGTTTCAGCCGCAGTTTTAAGCGCTCCCCAAATTTCTTCTGCCTTGCTTTGTATGGTTCCCCATGTAGTTTCAAGCGTATTTTTTGCAGTATCAATCGCAGTTGTAATGTTGCTTTGTATTCCATCCCATGTTTCTTGCGCCGTAGTCTTTAGATTATTCCATACCTCGGGTATTGTGGTTGTAAAGAAACTCACAATCCCATTCCACGCAGCTTCTATCCCACTGAAAGCAGTTTCAACGGCGCTTTGTATTGCTGACCAGCTTTCTTGTGCATCTGTTTTGATTTGCGTCCATTCATCGCCGAATAGCCCTGTAAGAAGCCCGTCTATTGCGGAGAGGCCAGATTCTAAATATCCTACAATCGCTGTACCAAGCCCGTTCCAATCAAGCTCTTCCGTATCTGTAATAATCCCGCTGAATAATTCACCAAACCACCCAGAAATAGCTTCAACTGCACCTTGAATCGTTTCTCTTATAGCCGTTCCAACTTCAACCCAATTTATTTCATCAATAGCTACAGCGGCATCATTAAACAAATTTGTCAAATCTGTTACAACTGAATTTATACCGCTTACGACAAAGTTTTTGATAGCAGTTCCAACGCCTATCCAATTGATATTTTCAATCGTTGTTTTCGCGCTTTCAAAAAAACCGGAGATTGTTTCACTTATTGCAGAAATACCGTTCTCAATAAATCCCCTTATTGATTCGCCTAATGCTTGCCACGGTACGTTATTTTCTGCCGCAGAAGCAGCCGTGGAAAACGTATTTGTAAACCAGTCGGCAATTGCAAGGAAGGGAGCAGAAATGAAATCCCATATAGAAGAACCCACGCTCCCCCAATCTATCCATTTTATTGCGTCTGACGCATCGTTAAAAGCCGTTGTGAACCAATCACGTATATTCCCTATACCTTCAACAATTGCGGCCCACGCTTGGGAACCTACACTAAGCCAATTGATTTGTCCGATTGCTTCTTTCGCCGCCGTAAACTTCTCGCTGAACCATCCCGCTATCCCTTCAAATGCGCCCTTGATGGTGTTCCAGATAGAAGTTCCAAGGCTCAGCCAGTCTATATTTCCAATGGCTGTGAACAGCGTAGTAAACAGCGCCGGTAGCGCATTGATCACACCTTCCAGAATAGACCCGGCAGCATTCAGCAGCTTCGGCAGTACATCTTCCACCATGCCGGGAAGTTTTTCCGCTATAATGGGCGCTATCTTTTCAACAAAGGAAGCAATGCCAGTCAGCGCCTTTTCCACAACAGGCATGATATTCCCAAATGCAATTTCAGCCGAGCTTACAAGGTTATCAATATACGGCCCTATATCCGCATTTCCATTACCCAAAGCGGTGACAAGGTTTTCCCAGGATGCTTTCATCATCCCGATAGAGCCGGATATTGTTTTTTCTGCTTCCTCAGCCGTTGTGCCGGTAATACCCATTTCGGTCTGGATTATATGAATGGCTTCTACAACATCAGAAAACCGCTCAATGCTCAAATCTGCCATTTCGCCGTTGGCTTGTTTTACCTTATTGGCATCCGCAATCAGGCGCTCCATTTCGGTTTTCGTGCCGCCATAGCCCAATTTCAGGTTGTCCAGCATGGTATAATTCTGCTTTGCAAAACCTTGATAGGCGTTCTGGATGGCTTCCATGGAAGTGCCCATTTTGTTGGCATTATCGGACATGTCAATAATTGCCTGATCTGCCACCTTCGCGGCCTTTGCCTGATCGCCGCTCAAACTCTGAATCAGGGACGCGGAAAAGCTTGTGACCGTTTCCATGTATTGATTCATAGAAAGGCCAGCGGTTTTATAGGCTTTCTGTGCGTTCTGCAAAACGGTTCTTTGCCCCTGCGTTACCTTTCGATAATCCATCACGGCATGAGCAGCCGTTTTCCCGCTTTCTTTGGCAAATTGCTGTAAAGATTTCCCGCCGATGCCGAACAGCGTTTCCACGCCGCCTACAAGCTGTTCATACTCTGCATATGATTCAACGGCTGTTTTTGTAAGCGCACCAACGGCAGTAGCGGCAGCGCCAATAGCAGCAGCTCCAACTTTCCCAACCGTGCTGAAAGCGCTTCCAAGCTTGTTCCCGAATTGCTTAAAAACGCCCTCTTGCTTGCCTAAATCCCGCTCAAAATCGCCGCTGTCGAGCGTGAGCTTGGCCGCTAACGTGAACGCATCCAACCTATTCCACCACCTTCAGGCCCATCTTCTTTGCCCGTTCGCGGGCTATCTCGTCCGGGCTTCTATTATCTACGGGCGCAGGATGCAGTATTTCAGAATACGGCTTAATCTGTACGCCCAGTTGCTTTAGAATGAAATGGAAGCTGTCGGCGGTATAGGTTTTGTAAAAATCCTCCTTCCGAGCAGCTTCCATTTTCGCCTTGTAGTACCGTAAAAACGGCTTTATTCCCCTTTTGCCCCGGTAGTCTCCATAGCAGGCCCAGAAGAAATCCCTTGCATCATCTCCTGCGCCTGCGATGTAAAAACCGAGCGCAGCGCTTCATCGTTCAGCACTTCAATCACCCGCATGGGGAGCGTGAACAAGTTGCAATGGTATTCGCTTACGGGTACGCCCTCCATCACGGCAAGCACTTCCATCACTTGCGCTTTGTGGCCCTTGATCGCCGCTTTTGCAACCTTCAGCCTGTTCCCGGTAGCCCATGCGTCCTTCACGGCTTGATCTGCCATGATCTCAGCAACAGGCTCCAGAATATCAGCCAGAAAATCCAGCGCTTCTTCGTCCTTGTATTCGGAAAGCTTTTTCATGCGTTATCCTCCTGTATACAAGCCCCTACCGCTTACGCGGCGGCAGGGGTAACGGTCACGGTGCAGATTTCGGTATAGGTCACGGTGGATTCGGTGATGCTGGCGGTGATTACGGCATAGCCCGCCGCGACGCCGGTCACAACGCCGCCGGAAACAGTAGCAACGTCGGTATCGTTGCTGGCCCAGGTCACGGTGCTGTTCGCCGGGTAGGTGGTAGCGGTCAGCTTTACGGTATTGCCAGCTGCAACAGTTGCACGGGACTTGTCAAGAGTAATGCCCGGGGCGGTAGTGCCAGCTTTGATGTAGATTTCAAAAGGTACGGTGTCCTGCGCGTCCAGGCTGTAATGCCCGGTGAACTCAAAGGCGAACTGGCCCTTGTTCTTGTCGGTGGTCTGAATCTGGAAGCCGCCCGTGGACAGCGCGTCCATCATATGGATAGCGATAAAGCCAGCGCCGGTGCCGGTGTTCACATCGCTGTAATCGCCCACCAGCCAAATATCGCTGAAATCGTTCTCAATATCAATGGTGTCGCGGGGCGTTACCTTATTGCCGGATACATCAGCCAGCGCGGACAAACGGCGGGCCAAATCCAGAGAGCAGGCCACGAAGGAGCCGGACATTTTTACATCCCAGTTTTCCAGCCGTTTCAATTCCTTGGTGTTCTTCGGGCAGTTATCAATATCTTCGCCCCAATCGCTAAACGTGGGCGTGGTGGTGAAGTTCACGCCGCCAGAGGTGGGGCCGAGCATATCCGCTTCAACCACGGTGCCGGTGGTCGGGTCGAAATCTGCCAGCAAAATACCAGCGTTTACCGCCAAATGCTGAAAGGTATTCGCCGGGATTTTCGAGTATTTTTCACGCATGATTTCTCATCTCCTTACATTTTGTAAGCGCCTATGATCAGCATGAGATAGGCGATCTTGAGTTTCGGTTCATCGGGCGGTTGGAATTGGCAGAAGTTCGTATCAGGCCAAAGCCACACCGCGCCGCCGTCAACGGGAATGGAAGCGCCGTCCTCAACGGCGTTTTTGATTTCATCCACCTTTTCCGTGATGGCCTGAAATCCTGTGTCCATATACCAAACGCGGGCCGTCAGGCTGGAACGCTCTCCGGCCTGCGGCTCCCGCAGTTCGTAGGTGATGTAGGGCAGTTCGGCGTTATCGGGTACATTGTTTTCAACGTAGGCGGGAAGCCCGAACCCGGAAAAGAAGCGGTACAGCGCCCCGGCAGTATCTTTCAAGGCTCATCCCACCTTTCGGCGGTTACGGCTCCGATGTTGATATTGCTGACGGCGGGGGATTGCTTGTCCTGGATGTTGCTGGTCACCCGGTACGTGTTGCCGTCCTTTTCGCGCCGGAACACATCATGAAACGCAAGCGGGAAGCCTTTCCGAACGATTACGGTATAGCTTTCCTTCACGCCCTGCTTTTCGGCGATCCTGTCCGCGTCCGTGTCATCCTTGCGGATCACCGCCTCGAACGTTACGCCGTCCACATACGTTTCCTTGTGCCCGCCAAAACATTCAGGAACGATGGAGCGATTGCGCATGGTACAGGTTTCCGTCATGCTGTCCAGCAGCGTGTTTCCCAATCCTGTAATCATAGGCAAATCTTCCTCCAACGGTTCAGGCGGCTTTTGAACACATCCTGCCACGAATAGCCGCCGCCTCCGGCTTCCTCGCTTTTCGTGGTTTTGGAATAGTTATATACGCCTTGAACAGATTCCGAAGAATACGGGCTGTTGACGATGGCACCGTATTTTGCCACCCAATCATTGATCTCTCCAACAAGGGCCATGACCGCAGGAGGAACAGCCATTGCCGCAATGCTGCCTGTAAAAACTTCGGCTTGGAGCCCCGCCGCTTCGGTGTCATCGTCATTCATGATGCCCGTTTCGTGGTATGTGTAAACGCCGTCATTCAGGTCGCTTCCAACCAACCAAAACCGCTGTCCCTCCTTAAGCGGTACGGCGGGGGAAATCACGCCGTCCGCGATGATGTATTCATTGTCCCAGCAGCGCGGATAATCACCATCTTTTGAGATAAAGTAATTGTGTATGTTTTCGCACACTTGTTGCAGCATGATTTCCCCCCTCCTTTCATTACGTTCCGGCTTCTTCTTCCGCGTCAGCCGCCATGATACCGGCAGTTTTGAGAGCCGTAAGCAGCGCGTTCAGATCATCTTTCAGGCCAGCAATAGTAGTCGCGGTAGACGCTTCAACGTTTGCCGCCTGATGTACGCCGCCAAGCGTTTCTTCTCCGGCTTCGGGCAACTCATACGGTTTCAGCAACGCATCCAGCTTTTCTTTTTCCATCGTCGGCACAGCGCCGTAGACCTCATAAGTGCTGGTAGTCATGGCTGATTACCCCCGGCTGATTACCCCCGGCTGATGATGCGGGCGAAGGGGATCGCCTTGGACGGATAGTAGCCGCGAGTGGTGCCGTTGGTATCCTTTACGATGTCCCAGCGGGCAGCGGTTTCAAGCTGCGCATTGGTT
>Ga0326513_10003496_pt1 | contig 11374 bp, 24 predicted proteins | sample 2_2465_0518_D_FD_203654 | JGI IMG/M metagenome (GOLD analysis project Ga0326513, IMG submission 203654) | Bovine rumen microbial communities from UC Davis, California, United States - 2_2465_0518 | ecosystem: Host-associated > Mammals > Digestive system > Stomach > Rumen | place: USA... | reverse complement strand
GGGGATTAAAACGAAATTATCAGCCTCCTTTATGAAAACGAAAGGAGGTTTTCATAAAATGACGTGTGTTGAATTGTTAATCAGGTGGATAGTCACTGGAATGATCGCGTGGGTCATATTGGCGATTTCGGCTGCAGTATATTGCTATTCAACCTTTAGGCTCGACCAAGAAATCTTAGATTATCTGGATGAAAATCCAGAGATGGACGAGGTGTTCTTGGAAGAGCATCGGGTTATCGGTTGGTTATATATTGTTGCAGAGGTGGTCTTATGGCCTGTTTGCATCATATTGGAGGCGAAAACCATTATTGACATGGCTAGGCGTGGAATTGATTGGAAACAAAATCGTTGCGGAAGATAAGGCGACTAGGCGGTTGAAAGCTCAATCGCCTTTTCTTTTTCGATTTTTACAACCTCCTTTATGGAAACCAAACAATAAAAGGAGGAAGATCAATGAAAAAGATTATTGTTGTGCTGGTGGCGACTATCATTACTGCGGGGATTTTGATTGGAGTAAACTTTCACAATTCACACCGGTTTGGATATATTTACGAAAGAGGACCGTACAATGCTATTACTGGTCACTACAGCTGGATCGGAACAGGGGATTGCCTCTCCTACACGATTGATGAGCTGAGAGATCTGGCAAAAGATTGCAGCAGGGTGTCTATTTGTGATTATGGTCCAGACGGGTTTGCAATAGGGTTTACGCTATCCGAAGACCGTGTAATGATAGTCGAAGGACTGTCACTTGACGATGATATTTCAGAGACGTACTACATGACATTTTGAGGTTTCAAAAGAATGGGCCGACAACGGCTCCTTCTTTTTTCGATTTTTTCAAGCTCCTTTATGAAAGGGAAGCACTTAGGCTAGGCGAAGACCAGCAACCGGTATGCGGTTGATCTGCGGTGTGTATGTAAGAAACGGATGAGTTTGTATCAACTCTGAACAAGCCGTATGAACGACACCAGTGCTGACAGAATAAAACTTAACGGCTTGAACGCGGGCTCGGACACGAGCATTTGGGACGCAAGTAAAGTGACGAAGAACAGGTAATGTATTAGACTTGTACCAACAGGGGTTGGCGCCTTGGAATGCGTTGGCTGCATTGCCTAACAGAAAGAAATTGAGCTGGCAATAGCTATTATTTTTTCGATTTTTTCAAGCATTGTTATGGAAGACTTGATAAATCGAAAGGAGGAAAAACTATGTTTGTAGGGTTCGCAGGGTGTCTGCTGATCGCGGCAGGTTGCTTCCTGCTGGCTAAATTTATCAAGGGCTGAAAGAATGGGTCGATGTGAGCAGCATCGACTCTTTTCTTTTTCTATTCTAGATTAGTAAGAATCGTAGGCCGTTATCCAAAACAATTTTTTCAAAGTCTTATATGAACAGGATTCCAAATAAAGGAGGGTTTCGCTATGGGACTTGGGGCGCTGGCAATCGTTGGTATTGCGTTTATGCTTTGGTTCGTATTGAGCTGGAGCTATAACGATAACAAGAGGAATGCGGAAAAGGAGGCATGGCGTAAAGCTAAAAAGTGGAACTGGGACTGAAAAAGAAGGAGCTGATGGATAAACCAAAGGCTCCTTTTTCTTTCAAATATATTGTTTGGAGGTAGGGTATCTATGTCAACCAAAACACGACCGGAAATTTCTGAGAAAAACTGCTGGTGGATCAGCAAACATCGTTACTACGAATTACGGCATTTCTGCCTGCAATATCCTGAGTGGCAGCAGCAGATTTCTCAGATTGACGGGCTTCCTTCTGTGTCAGCATCTGTAAAAGAGCACGTTAACGAAGGACAAACAAGTGATCCGTCGGCCGCATACGCTATGGCGCGAGAATATTTGAGCCGACGAATTGATCTTGTTGATCGTGCGGCATTTGAAGCGTGCGATCATCAGTTCTGGTATACATTTCTTGTGGACGCTGTGACTAAAGGAGCAAGCTACGACGTGCTTGAGGCACAGAAAGGAATTATGCCAGTCAGCCGGGATATGTGGTATGACAGGTACCGACGTTTTTTCTGGACACTCGATAAAATGCGTGATTGATAAATTCCTCACGCAGGTGACAAGTTTCTATTCTAAGATAGTAAAGGAGCAAAATCATGAACGAATGGATTATGTTGATCGTCGGTGTTGTTTTCGGATCTTTGGTTTCTGGGGTAGTTTTTCTGCTGGCAGTCGGAAAATGGTACATTGGCTCGCTTCGTATTGATACTTCGATCCCTGAAGAACCCTACTGGTTCATGGAGATTTCTTCTGGAGGTGCAGATCGTCTAAAGAAATTGAACATTGTACTGCTTCGCGTTCGTCGAGAGAATTACATCCCCGGCGAAGGACCAATTCCCGAACTCAAATCAGAATGATTTTTTCAACTTGTGTTATGGGAAGACCCATAAAAATGAAAGGAGACTGGTTTTATGGAAAACATGATTGCGGAGTTGCTCGATAAGGAAATAACCCGAACTTTAGAGGACATTTCCACGGCAAAAACCGGAAGTGAGGAGGCGAAGGCAGCGCTGTTGAAGCTCGAAAAGCTCCACGGACAGCGCATGGCGGAACTCGAGGCGGATCGCAGTAATCGTGAACTCGTTGACAACAGTTATATCCGGACTTTGGAGAACGATATGAAGAAGACAGAGCTTGATAACAGACTCAAGATGTCTGAATCGGAACTTGAAATAAAGCGGGCAGAACTGGAGCAAAAGGAGTTGGAACTGGAGGAGGCCAAGAGGAGCCGCAGATGGCGCACAGTCCTGGATATTCTCGGGATCGGCGTACCTATTGCAGCAAGCGGATGGTGGATGTACAACGGACTCAAGTTCGAGGAGGAGGGTAAAATTTACTCATCTAGAACCGCGCAATGGGTTTCTGGAATCACTCGAATGTTCAGTAAAAAGGGTTAAACTGAGAACGAAGAGACTTCATAGAGAAATCTACGGGGTCTCTTTTTCTTTTCAATTTTAACAAAATCAGAAACGGAGGAAAGACAATGATTATTCGTACGCAGGGAAACCAGAAAGAAGCACAGGTTGTTGATCTGACTAATTATTCCCCAAATGTGAATCCGATCCTTCACTATACCGTTGAGTACGACTCGACGAAGCCGGAAGAAACTATTCGGAATTTTGTGTCGGATATTCGCAAAATGGTAGCCAAATATGCCTGGAATCGTGATCGCATCAAGGAGATCGAAAACGAGATGTCGGATATTGAGCATTACATGGAGATCGCGAACTATAAACCAATCGCGCCTGGATATCGTCTTTATCGGAAGTTAGCCGAGCTTCGACGGGAACGCCGGGCGTGCAAAAATGAAGTCGATCTGCTTCAGCCAATCTATGAATATTTCCACGCAACAGAGGTGCTAAATCGTCTTAGCACGGTTCAAGGCGAGTGCGCTAAGGCCAAGAGCACGATTGATAATCGATGCTATGTCGTGCGTACGGATGTACTTAACGAATGGCTGAATCCACCAGAAAAGCCTGCAGATGAAGATCAGGCAAACATACTTGACATGGATCTCAAGACCGAGCTTTCTCTGGACTCGCAGACTGTTTGATAAAACAATCGAACAACCTGGCGATTTGGCTGGGACTAAAGGAGGAGTCCTTCTTATTTTTTATGATGGAGGGAGACAGTGATGAGTCAAAGTCTGTACAAGTCAAGCGTTTTGCCGATCACGACCCGACAAATATACGGAAAGGGACTGGAATTGGATGATCCATGGAAAAGGCTGGCTTCCAGTGTGCTGATTCAGGCTGCTCTGGATGACATTCAATTGATATTTGAAGGCCGTCAGCCGAAAGGGATGTTCGGAAAAGACTGGGAGTTCTATTCCGGCATGATCGGGCTCGACGCCACATATGAAGATTTTCTGGTGTCAGTATTCGTAAGCGGATACTACAGAAGCGGCAAAAAGCGGCCAGGAGCAACAGACTGGATGGACTTGAAAGGAGAAAAATGTGGGGGAGAGCTGAGTGTCTTCTCGATCTGAATTGCGACGGAGGAAAGCCATGGGTCGGAATGACGATTCTGGACAGCGGCGAGATCAAAATTATGTGGCACTTCTGGATCAAGGCGCTGACAAATATCGGGCGGGCCTTCCTGATCCGATACGACACAGAGTTCGAGAAGCTGCTTGATTATGTGGCAGACAGAGAGACTGCCAGAACAGGAATGTGCCAGAGAGACGTCATCGACCGAATGGGATGGAAGCTGAAGAACTGCTATGGACGGACCTACATTTATATTTGAAAGGAAGAGAAAACAATCGAACAACCTGGGCAATGTCCAGAAGATTTATGGAGGGATCACAGATGCCATCAGCAAAACAAACGAAAGTAACAAGGGACTTAAGTTTACAATCAGTTAAATTCATTCCAGGTAAAAGAGCCGGCGTCAAAGAAGACCCATTAAAGGAAGGCATTATTGAAGTCCGGCCTGGGACCAAGGGCATTGATCTTGGCGAAAAGAAATATGCCATGGCTTATATTCGTGTACTTGATAACCTGCATTGCTTTAAAGGGATGTGCGTGTATTCAGACAATCTGCCAGACGACTATGATATTATCTGCTATTTTCGCGATCCGTGTCATGGGCTGACGGTGCTCAGAACCGTTAAGCCAGGGATGAATCTTGGTAAAGATATTATGACGAAGGTGTCAACGGACCACAGTATACTTGATTTGGAGGTCTAAAGGACGTAATTGGCGATTCTGAAACTTTAAATTGCTGTATTACGAGCAATGAAGGATGTAAAATGGAATGAGTGACAAAGAGAAGGTTATCAAAGGGCGTATAAGGAGATAATAGCTGTGGCCGACATGTGCTATGAGTGTCAGTTCTCAGGCAATGGATATTTCTGCCGATTCATGGAACATGGTGTATGTACTGCTACCAGTTGCAAGCGTATGGTCGAGATTGAGGAACGTATAGTTTTGAGCATCAGGCTTCGCAAGAATTCATTTCATGATATTTACAATCTCTTTAATGGAACCAAGAGTTCCAAGAAAGGAGAAAATGAAAATGTTGAAACAAATTACAAGAGCTGAATTCTGTAGCAAAGCTCGTGTCTCTGAACATGATCCAATGATATCTTGCTTTCTTAATGGTGAATATTTAATGCCGGCAATGGGATTTGCGTTTTATAAAGACAAAGATTGCCATTTTGACAAGTATTACGTTCGAAACGTTGATACTAAAGAAATGTGGCGAATCTCAATTTCGAAAAATGACGACGGCCGAGCTGGACTGGTGCACCATTGGAAACATGATGATTCGGAACAATTTGGAGGACATTGGGAATTTTGGAAAATTTGGCACTAACCGTTTGGAGAGCTAATCACAGGCTCTCCTTTCTTTTATATTCTTGAAGGTGGATGAATTATGAAACTATTGATTCTGTTTGCGATGATATTTGCTCACATTGTGGACGATTATTATTTGCAAGGTATTCTTGCAAAAATGAAGCAAAAGAGATGGTGGGAAGAAAATGCTCCGGATAAAATGTATCGCCATGATTATATCGTAGCTTTGATTGCACATGCGTTTTCATGGAGTTTTATGATTACTGTACCGACTTTGTTGATCAGTGATAACTACTTTGTAATGTGTATGTTCATCATTGCAAACACCATAATTCACGCTTATGTTGATAATGCAAAGGCAAATGAGCGTTGTATAAATCTGATTGTTGATCAGATTTTCCACATGTTTCAAATAATCGTTTTATGGGTGGCTATTTTGATTTAAATTACTGTTTATGCACTATTCTTCCGTAGATTACTGGTCGTTTAACTGCTCCCAACCAAATCCGGGAGACGAGGACGCTGGCAGAAAACCATGTCAGTATGTAGAGAAAGCCTACCCCGTAGCCATAAAGATCAAATTGCTGTTTTACAAAGTAACTATAACTGGAGGTGTGAATAATGGGGCGTGCAGAACGCAGGGCCATGATGAGGGCCGAAACCAATCGAAACAAGAAGCTGATTGCCGAGTACGGACGCCAGAAACGGGTTGCTGGGCTGATCCAGAACGGCATCACCCCTGACGACGTACGCAATGAATACAATCGCGGGCTTGAGGAGGGCTTCAAGCTCGCCGGTACTCAGATCATCAAGAATTGTTACGCAGGAATCATCCTTGCGCTTAAGGAGGATTTCGGGTTTGACGATGATCAGTGTTTTGAGGCTATTTCGTCCGTGGATAAAAAGGTGATTTACAGCATTGATCATCATGCAATGGCCGAGCAGGTTCTGCGGGAAACCGGTTTGCGGCTGGATATGGATGATCCGCTTGAAAGGGTGGTTCGGAAATGAGATATCACTTTGACAAGCCAGATTTTGTCAGCGAGTACAGCGAGGGTGAAACCTGGACTGGAGATCACCCTCTGTACAATCGCTGTACGTTGTTCAGGATCAAGGACCGAGGACTGGCCGTGATTCAGCAGAGATTCGATCCAGTAAAGAAAACAACTCGGTGGGACATGATTGATCCGTGGTTGAATGATGCAATTTACCTAAATCCTGGATTCTGGAACTACTTTAACAGCCGGTCCGCCCCAATTGATAAATTCGGGCACTTCCCTACTGTTACTGTAAGACAGATCATGTGGGCGTTGAGAATGAAGCCATTGCCGAAAGAGCGGTGGGAAACTGTGTTCGACCGAAAAGAAATCTGAAATTTTACGTTTTTTACAAACACCTTTATGGAACAGGATTCCAAATAAAGGAGGTTTGAGTATGGTTTATTTATTGACATTGTTGGTGATTCTGCTTGCTCTTGGCTTTTTGGCATGCCAAGGAATGGCGGAGTTTATTGAGTGGGCAATTGAAAAAATCGAAAAACGAATCAAGAAAGAAAAGGAAGAAACTGTTCAGTGAGACCAGGAGGCTCTGTGGATAAACTTCACAGGGCCTTTCGGGTTTACGAAATTTTCAATGAATATTATGGAAGGAAGAACTGTGACGCGAATGTAGTCAGTTAAGTCTGACCGGTCCAGGCGGAGTTCGCTGCTCCCGTCTGGCCTTCCAGAAATAAGAGTCTAGTGTAATTGGTGGCACGTTTAGATGAAAAGGATGCGGTTCGAATCCGCAGACTCTATTACTTTTTATATTTTTGAAAGGAGATCGTACATGATGAAGGCGTTTCTGAAAACTCTGATCGGAGGAGCTCTCGGACTGGGCACGCTGTACGTGGTCGGCCGGATCTGCTTCGAGGCAGGAAAGGATGTGGCAGAGGTTGAGCGGCAACTGGCAAATCAGGATGAGTCCAAGGTTGATGGCGGAAAATCAGAGCACAAAGGATCTTTCGAAGAGGCGTCCGGGTCCATGGATAATTCGCCGGCAGAGTCTGCGGAGCATGAGACAGCTGACGAAGTGCTCGATACTCAACGGAAGTCTGAAAAACAGACCGTGATCGGAAGGACGCTTAGCAAGATCAAGAATGCGAAATTGTTTCTGCGGGCTAAAAAGGCATTTGAAGGCAAAGGAGACCGATCCCCGGGAATTCTAGGCTCGCTCCTGACGAATCCGGACGGAGCAAAAATCGAAGCATATGTACGAAACGGAGGTGTCCAGATCAGCGTTCGTCCAAAAGCAGCATGATATTTTCCACTTCTCTTATGGAATCATAAAAATGAAAGGAGGTTCAACAGATGTTGAAGGTTTATGTGGTTCCAAAGGACGACTCTGCGAAGGAGAAATTTAAGGCGTGGTGCAAAAATCGGAAAACCGACATTGAGGTTTGGTGGTCGGAAAACAAGGAAACCGTTATCGCTCTAACTCCGGTGATTGTTGGTGGTGTAACTGTTGCATTCAAATTTGGCAACAAGTTCATTAATCTTCGACAGGAGAAAAAGATGCGAGAGCGGGCTATTTGGGACCCGCAACAGATGCATTGGTGGTACATGAAGAAAGCGCCAAGCCAGGAACAGTGGGCAGAGATCACCCGAAGGAAAAACGCAGGCGAATCAGTAAGCGACATACTGGTTGACCTTGGGATGTTAAAACGATGATTCAAAAAGACGAGGGCGGCAAACGCTCTTGTCTTTTATATTTACAAAATTTGACAAAGGAGAATAGAAATGAACTGGTTAGATGTATTGAAAAAGAAAGTCTGTGATAATGCACCGACGATCATGAGCTGGTTGGCTACATTCGGGACTGTCGGCGGATCTGTGTTGGCAGCTACAGGAGTTGGAAAAGCAAAGGAGCGCAAATACGAAGCAATTACGCAGAAAGAAATCGAAACCATAGATCGTATGCATGACTCTGGTGCCACAGACGAAGAAATCCAGAAAGCTCTTGATGACTGTCATTTGACTGTTGGCGAATGGATAAAAGCCTGTGTTCCGCCGATGATCCCTTGCGTTCTCACTGAAGGATTCACAATCGGCATGATTCACGGCAGTAATGCGGCAAATCAAAAGATTATTGCCAGAGCGAACGGAACCGCAGCAGCCGCGATGGCCGCGTACGCAGCATACGCAGACAGTGTCGGACAGATCACGGATCGTACAACAGAATTCGCTGCAAAGAAACGTGTTGAAAAGCAGGAAGAGTCGCGCACAAACGGTGAACCGCCGTGGGATGAGACACAACTGTTCTGCGTCGATGGATATTCTGGATACTTTAAGGCGACCAGAGAAGAGATTTTCAAAGTAGAATATGAAGCAAACCGGATTTTCGCCCTGAAGGGGTCTCTGACACGTAACGAACTGTTTGGTCTGCTTGGTTTGCCACAGTCTGAATATGGCAGCACGATCGGCTGGGACGATTATCTCGGCGAAGTATACTATGGATATCACTGGATCGACTTCACCCTTGAGCCAGTTCTGGATAAGAATGGACTGACCGTAACTCGGATCAGCATGCCGTTTGCAGCTCACTCACTGGACGAAGATGAAGTCAATGCCGAACTGAGTCAGAAACTTTGGAACCAGAAGATCATGGAAGAGTGCATTCCGAAGCCGATTTGATATTTTACGAAAAACACAAACCGTCTTATGAAACGAAAGGAGGTGCTCAGGAAATGAGCGGTTTTTTTGCAAGGATTCGGGACAAGATCAAAAGCATGGACAAAGCCGAGCTTGGTTCTTATCTGTGTGTTGGCGGTGCAGGCTTAATTAGTCTGCTAGGCGGCGTGCTGGATAAGAAATCCAAAGATCGGAAGTTCAAGGAGGAGATGACAAAAGAAATCCGTAAGCAAGCAGCAACCTTGCTCAAGGACGATGAGACCCAATCGTAACAAGGAGGAGGCTCTGTGTTATACACAGGGTCTCTTTCCTTTTTGGAAAGGAGGACTGCGGTTGGAGAACTCAGGGATCACACGGTTTGGATATTTAACCAAAGAGAGAGCGACAGCATTGCTGATGGCCTGGCTGGACTTCTACGCACCTAAGTATAACCTCGACTATAGCCTGCGTTGTACTAAGTGCATCACGAGCGGACTGGAGCGGGTTTATCTTGAGGGTCTGATCCGCACTCTGATTGACCGGGTTAATGCCGGAAGCGAGGATCCAGTCACAGAGATCGCGATGTACTACTATGAGATGGGAGAAGCCATAGACAGAAGCAGTTCGGATGCTCTTGTGCTGCACAGGTTTGCTGGATACATGGAGCAGGCAGCACACAGTGTTTTGAGCTACATGCAGAAAATGGAAAAGGAGCTGTACAAAAATGGGATTTAAAGAATTTATGGGCCGTTTGTGGTTCGGGGCAAAAAAGAATGCTCCGAAGATCCTGACGGTCGGTGGTATCAGCCTGATGGTAACCGGAACAGTTCTGGCGGTCAAAGCAACACCTGACGCTATGGAAGCCATCGAGGAAAAGAAGAAGGAAGAAGGCCATGAACGGCTGACATTGGTCCAGACAATACAGGCGACCTGGAAATGCTATATTAAATCGGCGCTATCGATTGGCGTCGGCAGCTTCTGTTTGATAGAAGCTTGCCGCGAGGGTGATAAGCGTCAGGCGGCTTTGATGGCTACGGTCGAGTCCGGACGGAATGTGATCAACGAATTCATGGAATACCGCAGGTTTGTGGCCGAGCGAGTCGGTGCTGCGAAGGAAGCGGAGATTTACAACCAGACAGCACAGGAAATGGTAAACAGGAATCCCCCACCTCCAGACATGCCGGATAAAACCGTTGCAGATGGACAGGCACCGAAACCAATGTGCTTTGACTACAGTTTTGGCAGGTATTACTACGTTGACTATGAAACTGCGCGCGAGGCAGTTAACAAACTTAACAATGAGATCAACACCGGACTCAATGGGTACGTAAGTCTGAATGATTTCTATTCCGAGATCCGGGTGTCGACCACGGACATAGGTGACATGGTTGGTTGGAGCACTGAAACCGGACTGATCGAGATCCCGGATAAAGAGGATCTGCGGTATGCCGGAACGCCAGGAGGCTGGCCGTGCTGGGTTCTTGAGTTTACAAACCCGCCGCAGTATGAATACCAGTTCTTTCGCAAAAGGACAGGTGTCCGTTGACTGGCTTGTGGTTTCACAAATGTAAAAATACGATTTTTGCAAACGCTGTTATGGACAGAAGTCCATAAAATAAAATTGTAAAGGAGACTGGAACAATGGAAGAGAAGATCATGGAACAGGTAGCGGAGACGGTAACTGAGCAGGTAGCGGATAAGGCCGCTGAACAGGTAACGGAAACTGTGCAGACTGCAATTCAGGCTACGGCGCCTAAGGCGCAGACTTCAAATCTTGGCTTGACCATCGGCGTTGGCGTCGGAGGGATGGTCCTTGGTGGTGGCATTACGTATGCTGCCGATCACTGGATTATTCCTAAGGCGAAAGCGGCATGGGCAAAACACAAGGAAAAGAAAGCTGCGAAGAAGGCTGCTAAAGCTGCGAAGAAACAGCCACAGAAAGAACCTAAAGCGGAAGAACCGAAGGCTCAGCCCGTTGACGCAACTGTTGATGGAATCGACCCAACGACAGTAGACGCGACAATTAAGTAATGGATAGAATCAAAGGGCGGGGGCTCATGGATAAACAATTCATGGCCCCTTTCCCTTTTCGAATTTTAATTATTGGAGGAAACAGATATGGCTGAATATCCATCGAACAGCGACAGACATAATGAGGCTCCGCAATCCGTGCAGAATTATCGGGAAAAACGCGTGTCCGGTCCGGTGATTGACGGAGGCGCCAGTTTCAAGCAGAAAACCGCGTGGGATTCCTTTTCCGAATTCTTCGGAATCGCTGAGTGCCATACATTCCGCGATTATGTTGGAGCGCTGAGTGACATGACCAATCGCGTCTATGGAGCGATTGATACTTTACTCGGAGGCAGAAGATACCAGAATCCAGGCGTGCCCGGAGGCAGAGTTGCATATG
>Ga0326513_10003495_pt1 | contig 11374 bp, 11 predicted proteins | sample 2_2465_0518_D_FD_203654 | JGI IMG/M metagenome (GOLD analysis project Ga0326513, IMG submission 203654) | Bovine rumen microbial communities from UC Davis, California, United States - 2_2465_0518 | ecosystem: Host-associated > Mammals > Digestive system > Stomach > Rumen | place: USA... | reverse complement strand
TCCAGCCCATCGGGCTGGTTCTCGCTTTCAATCATTGCGATCAGACCGTAGGACGTGCCATCCTTCTTCAGACCGCTGCGAGCGTACTTAACGACATACTTACCACCGAATTTGATGCTGAACATAATCATTACCTCTTTTGTATAGATTTTGTACCCGCCTCAACCGGTTGGCAGGTGCTGGATTATCAGTTGCCGGTACAACTGCGAATGTACAATATCTACTTGCTTGATCACTTGAAGTTCGCTATTATGCAGTTACGATTAAGTCGATCTCGATTAACATTTCGAGTATTTCTTCTGGTGTCATCTTCATCTCTCCTTTCTTTGAGATTTCACAACAAATGAACATATTACCTGTATATTTATAAGTTTTTATCTTTTTTTATTTTATTTTTATTATTTTATTTTTAGATTTATTTTAAAACAAAAAAAGGCAGACGGTTTTACCCGCCTGCCCTTTTGCTTTATGTGGGATCAGCACTTCCAAGGGAGTTCCTTCTCCTCACTGCTGACTTCCCGGCTGTGCCTCTGTGCGTAGGCATCTTCTGCTGCCGCCTTCTGGCTCTGAATCCAGTTGTAATACTTGTGGAAATGCTCTTCGTCGAAGTAGGTCACAACCTTGCCCTTCAGGTTCTTCAGCGTCCAGCAGGAGAACGGATTCACCATCATGGAGGCGAACGCTCTCTTCTTCGTCATACCGGAGAGCATGCCCTTGTTGTTGTAGCTGATCTCCTGAAGGCGCTTGACGAGGTCGTCTTCGCTGACGAACACCGTCCACTCGTTGTAGAGCTTTGCGTCACGGAAGCGGAGGATACGGTAATCGCTGTTGCCATTCTTACCCGGCTGGCGATCAGGGTAATCAACGAGGATAACGCTGTGCATCCCGTCATCAGGATCACCCCTGAAGCCTTTCTGAACGGTGGTCTTCTCATCATCGTCGTCATCTACAACGGGCGGGATCAGTTCGTCATCGCCGTTCTCATGGCGGAGCTTATTCTGCATAGACATTGCGTCCTCGTCTCTGCCCTGCGGGACGAACGTGTTCTCTTCGAGGTTCGTGCAGCCAACCTTGGACGCATCGCGAAGCTCGTGTTTGGGAGCAGCAACCTTCGGCTGAGTGTTCACGTCCTGCTGATACTCTGCATCGATGCGCACCTTCTCCTTCAGGCACTCAAGAGCGTCCTGATACTCGGCGAGCTGTGCGGCATCCATACCGGTGATGTCAACGGACTTGGCGAGTTCGAGGATTTCAGCGGCGTCAGCATGGGAGAACAGAGAAGCGAAAGAAGTGTTGGTAGTCATGGTCATGACCTCCTATGTGAAGTGAAGCTCCTCAACCGGTTGGAGCTTGCTGTGGCGATCTATCCGGTAATAGATTCACAAAAACAAGAAAGCCAGTCACTACCAGCTAACCGGTAGCGACTGGCTCTATTAGTGGCGACAGGCTTAGATCGTATCCAAGAACATATCGTTGAAAGCTTCACGAATGAGCTTTTCGGCCTCGAACGTTTTGCACCCGGTTTTGATCTCAAGAGCGTACTTGTAGAACTCATTGCCAGCCTCTGCTTCCGGGTAGCAAACTTGATGATCTTTGCCAGAGATGAACTGATGGACAACCGGATGACCGGTTTCCGAATGGTAGAACTTGTAGCTGTACATGCCGATTGTAATGGTTTTCATGAGTGACAACCTCCTGTAAAGTAAAATAAATTCGCCCAAACAGAAAGCCAGCAATGACCAGCCCACAGCCAGCAACCAGCGCACAGGTAACTACTACTATGTAGGTTACTGGTAATGTGATGGCCTGCACGAAGATATACCGTTGACAGCCAGTGTTCGACTACCAGTGCCGTAACCACTGGTAGCTGCTGGTCAGTAGCTGCTGGGCTGGGCCTGCGGGCGGCGATAGGCTCCGGCGGCGGCTGGTGAGGGCGCAGAGGTAGAGAGTAGGTTTTGGGTAGGTAGCCACCCCCACCCAGCCGGAAAAAGAGGCCACCCGGTTGAAGATATAGGTATATAAATATCTCACACACGTTGCTGAGCTCCAAAAAACCTTTTGGTACGTTGTAGCGAATAAAAAGACTTGACAAGTTCGTTTAAGCGTGGTATGTTGGCTATGGGTTCACGGGCAGAACCTCCTTTCTGTTGACGTGGGTACTGGCAGCGCAGTACGGTCTGACACCACCGCCGCTGCGTTGCCGGTATTCGACGTCACAAGCTCGCTCAGTTGGTAGAGTAATATGCACGAGTGGTGGAAGCCGTTTCGTGCGGCGTGGCTGCTGCATGAAATACAAGCGGCGAGGGAGACACGCAGCTTCGAGCTGTGCCAGAAATGGCGTGAAGGTTCGAGTCCTTTCTTGTGCTTGCCCATGGGCTGGTGTTTAAGCCACGCGCCAGCCCATGTACCAGAAAAATAGGGGGCTGGGTTTTGAGTGCGACGACAGAAAAAAATACCAGAACCCCGAAAAAGATTCTGGTAGTAAATGGCAGGATGTTATGTCCGTACTGCAAGAGCTATCTTGGCAGGGCAGTATACGGGGCAAAGGCTGCGGGGATTGAGGTCTTCTGCAAGTCAAGCCGCTGCCACAGACATTTAAGGATCGAGCTTTAAGGCTCGTGGAGATACAGGGCGATTAAGGCCGTAGATGTGATGATTCATGTCTGCGGCCTTTTCGTGTTTTAAACACTGGGAGGCCGAGTTGAGAGTTTTAGTAGCTTGCGAAGAATCACAAGTTGTATGCAAGGCATTTCGAGAAAAGGGCCATGAGGCGTATTCCTGCGACTTGCAGGATTGCTCAGGAGGACACCCTGAGTGGCACATCAAAGGCGACGTCCTCGACGTCATCGACGAAGGATGGGATTTAGTCATTGCTCATCCGCCATGCACTTATCTTTCAAACGCTGGAGCTCGCTGGCTTTACAAGAATCACGAGCTGAATGCCGAGAGATACAAGAAAGGACTTGAAGGCAAAGCATTTTTCATGCGCCTGCTTAATTGCTCGGCGAAACATGTTGCGATAGAGAACCCGGTTCCGTCAAGAGTGTACGAACTGCCGCTTCCCACTCAGATTATTCAGCCGTATCAGTTTGGCGAGCCGTGGTCGAAGAAGACCTGCTTATGGCTTCGCAATCTGCCGCCGCTGAAGCCGACAGAGATAGTCGAGGATCACAAACCGTATGTCACGTCTGGCTCATACAGCAGAAGCCACGACCCGAAATATAAGGGGTTTAGCAGAAAAGGCGGGGCTGCGAAATCAAGGTCGAAGACGTTCCTAGGAGTCGGGAAGGCCATGGCAGAACAGTGGGGTTGAGCCATGCCGAAGGCAAAAAAGACGATTGCGGCGAACAAGGACATTGTTGTTGACCTTGGGAAACTGAACCCGAAACAAATAGAGTTTTTTAATTCGACGACGTATTTTACGTGCTACGGCGGTGCGAAGGGTGGCGGTAAGTCGTTCGCTACCGACACGTTGGCGATCAAATACTGCATCGAGTATCCGGGGATCAAGGTGCTGATTATCCGTGCGCACTACCCGGAGCTTGAGCGAAACCACATTAGGCCGATCAAAGCACGTCTGCCCACTGACATCTACGACTACAACGGCAGTTCTCACATCCTGACGTTCTACAACGGTTCGGTGATCATCTTCGGTCACTGGTCAGGTCAGGAAAGCGAGAACGAGTATCAGGGTCAGGACTACGACGTCATCTTCATGGACGAGGCGACACAGTTCTCTGAAAGGACATTTCGCCACTTGGCAGGCTGTCTTCGTGGTTCAAACGACTTCCCGAAGAGATACTACCTCACCTGTAACCCCGGCGGCGTTGGTCACTTCTGGGTGAAGCGGCTGTTTATTGACCGCAAGTTCAAGGTCGACTACTCGCACCCTGAGAAGACGGAGAACCCCGAAGATTACAGCTTCATCTTCGCCAAGGCTGAAGACAACGTGATCATGTTGGAGAAGAACCCGAATTACCTCTCCAACATCTCCATGATGCACAACTCAGAAGCCATGCGTTACGGCAACTGGGACATCATGGGCGGGTGTTATTTCGACAACTTCGACCCGAAGATACACACGATCAAGCCGTTCAAGATACCGAAGCACTGGCAAGTATACCGGAGCTTCGACTATGGCCTTGATATGTTCGCCTGCTTCTGGTGGGTGATCGACGAGGACGGGCGGAGCTGGTGCATCAGGAGCTTTGAGGCTGAGAACCTGAGCATTCAGGACGCTGCAAAAGCCGCGCTTGAAAACACGCTGATGTACGAGAACGTCGTCTGCACGTATGCGCCGCCGGACATGTGGAACCGGCAGAAGGAAACGGGCCGGACGATTGCGCAGATATTCACAGCGAACGGTGTGCCGATCATCAAGTCGGACAACAGCCGCGTTCAGGGCCACATGGTCATGAGATCGCTGCTGGAGATGGCTCCCCTGCATGACGAGTATGTCATCAAGATGCTTGGTGGGCCGGAGAAAGCACCGAAAGAGCTGCCGATGCTCATGTTCTTCGACAACGTCGGCGGCGTCATAGAGGACATCCAGTCGATCCAGCATGACGAAATAAACCCGAACGACTGCGCAAAAGACCCGCACGACATCACGCACACGGTTGACGGCGTGAGGTACTTCTGCATCAACCGCAGCATGGTGAGCGAGAAGCCTGAAGTGCCCGTGCAGAAGGATGAGCTGATCGACGGGCCTGAAGAAAACTACGACGACTTCATGACTGGCGGCGAACCTACCGACAGTTACGTGAATTACTGAGGTGCAGATATGGAACCGAGTTTAAGCCCTGAAGAGTTTGAGAAGCGGGTCAAGTTCTACTTCAGAGACTGTGAAGAGAACAGGAAGGTCTTCCCAGATGAGGCCGGGATGATCAACTACATCTTTCAGGGAACTGATTGTGAAGACGAAGACGCTGAGTTCGAGGAACTGAAAACGACTGAAGGTTACGCGCAGATTCTGCGCTGGGCGAAGAGGCGCCGGACGAGCTGGCTGGAGAGAAAGATGGTCAGCGACCCGAAGTCTGCTACCGGCTGCAAGAGCGCTCTTCAGCAGGAGAAGAACGGCGGATACTCAGACAAGCCGATGGAGAGGAAAGACCGCCAGCTCATTGTGAAGCTGGACATGACAGGAGAAACGAAATGACAATTGGTACTTCTACAGTTCTTGCTTTTTTACTCACAGCAATGGTCGGACTGACCGGCTGGCTGTTCGGCAAAGCTCATGCACATACGCTCAAGATCGAAGAGCTGGAAGCCAAACTTTACCGCACCACCAAAGAGCATGAAGTGCTGCTTGATTCCATCAGCAGGCTGTCGATTGATAACGCACGACTCAGCGAACGAATCAACATGCTGGAGGATAAGCTCAGTGAGTCTGAGAGCCGGATCGCGACTCAGGTAGCCGAGAAAGTCGAAAAGAGATGGGATGCCGGACTTGAGAAAATGATGGCGTGGAATCCCTATGATATCGTGAACGAAGACGGAGGCAACTGATGGATGAACATAGCTTAGGGCTTTTCAAGGGTAAGGATAAGCCGACGCCTACTGTTGTCTATGAGTTTTACAACAAGGGCCTCAGCTTCAATGCCCAGATTCAGCTCGAAGACAACGTAAAAGTAAACCGGAACTTTTACATCGGCAAACAGTGGGAAGGCGTGGAGGCCAATGGTCTGCCTACCCCGCAGATCAATATTCTCAAGCGCGTCGTCGGCTTCATCGTTGCCAGCATCACGACCGACAACATCCGCGTCACGGCTTCTGCTTTGGCGAACACCGTCGGCACGAACGATTACAAGCAGCTCGTAGAGATCGTCAACGAAGAGTTCGACGCCATCATCGAGAGAAACAATATCCCCTCCCTGATGCGCGAGTTTGCAAGGAACGCCGCTGTTGACGGGAGCGGCTGCATGTACACTCACTGGGATGCAGAAGCCGAGACAGGCCAGAAAGCCAAGGGCGCTATCGTCACCGAGATCGTGGACAACACCCGCGTCTACTTCGGCAATCCTGCTGACAAGCATGTGCAGACGCAGCCGTGGATCATCATTGCCAAGCGCGAACCCGTGCGCAGCGTGAAGATTCGCGCAAAGGCCAACAAGAGCGCAGACTGGAAAACTATCCGCGCTGACGATGAAGAGAACAATCTGGTCGACGCAGCGAAGTATACCGACGGGCTTGTGACCGTGCTCATGACGTTCTGGAAGGACGACGACGGCGAGGTCTGGTACTACGAGAGCACCAGAAACGCAGAGATTTGCGAGCCAAAGAGCATGGACATCAAGCTCTACCCGATCAACTGGCTGAGCTGGGACGATATAGCAGACTGCTACCACGGTCAGGCGATGATCTCCGGCCTTATCCCGAATCAGGTATTCATCAATAAAGCGTGGGCTATGACGATGGTCAGCATCATGAAGTCGGCCTTCTCGAAGGTCGTGTATGATGCCACCCGCGTCAAGCGTTGGGACAACCGCGTTGGCGGCGCAATCGGCGTACAGGGCAACGTCGCCGATGTAGCGAAGATCATTGACCCTGCTCCCATCTCCCCGCAGGTTAGCCAGTACATCCAGCTCGCTGTCGAAGAGACCGAGCAGAGCCTTGGCGCTACCAGCGTAGCCCTCGGCGACACCAGACCGGACAACACTTCCGCCATCATCGCCTTGCAGAGAGCAGCTTCTACTCCGTCCGAGCTGACGAAGCAGAATCTGTACAAGAACATGGAAGACATGTTCAGGATTTATCTGGAGTTCATGGGCGAGTATTACGGCAAGAGATACGTCGATTCGCCTATCACTACCAAAGAGCGCGAAGCTGTCATGTTTGCGCAGCAGATGAATCCCGACCTTGAAGTGCCGGAGGAAGTCCCGGTGCTGTTTGACTTCAAACTGCTCAAGAAGCATCCGGTTCTGCTCAAGCTGGACGTCGGCGCAAGCACGTATTACAGCGAGATCGCGGCGACGCAGACGCTGGACAACCTGCTTCAGCAGGGCATGATCGACATCATCGACTATCTGGAACGTGTACCGGATGACAGAATCCCCGGCAGACGTGCGCTGCTTGAAAAGAAGATCAAAGAGCGCGAGGCAGCACAGATGCAGGCTGGTATGCCTGCACCCGGCGGGCCTCCTGCAACGCCGCAGCCCGGTATGCCGCAGCCCGGAGCTATTCAGGAGCTGGGCATCAAGCCCGATGTGCCGGAAGGCAGAGGCTACGGCAGCTTGCAGAGAGCGATCAACAAGACGGGAGACACGAAGGGTCTCGTGTGAGGGTGAGTTATGGCAGAGATCAAAGCCACGACAAATGAAAAGGTTTTTCCGCTCAAGGCGTTTCTCGGCCTGAACCAAAACCCTGACGGCGACACCAAGCTCAAGATGGGCGAAGCCGCCGCGATGAACAACTTCCGCGTCACCCGTGACAGGAACCTTCAGCGCAGGCCGGGAACGAAGACTGTCGTCGACCTTGAGACAGAGAACCCCGTCAAGGGCTTGTGGGTAGGCTACGTTGGCGGCACTGAGTACATGCTCGGAGCATGCAACGGTAAGCTGTACAAGTTCTGGGAAGAGGGCGACACGACACTCAGCGCCGTGGAAATCGGCACTGTCAACACAGACGGCGATGTGTTCGTCTTCGGTTTTGAAAACAAAGCGTATATCCTCGACGGCACACAATACTGGCAGTGGGACGGCACTGATCTGGACGAAGTAGATGGCTATGTACCGATTGTACAGATTGCGGTTCCACCGATGGACGTTGAAGACGAAAGCGCGACCTACGAAAACGTCAACAGGCTGACAAATAAGCGCCGCGTTTGGCTTTCACCTGACGGTAACACGGCACACAACAGCTTCCGAATTGCGGAGAAACCGGATGCTATCGACTACGTTACTTACGTGCAAGGCGGTTCTGACGTTCCTGTAACATACACATATAACGACGGCATCCTTACGATCACCGACATTATCGGTTTTTCTTCCCCCAACTATTATGAAGTTGGATACCATGTCGGGCCTGAAACCGCTTTCCGCTCTCAGGTAGAGAACATGCAGTACGCCGAGCTGTTCGCAGGAACGCAGGACACCCGCATTTTCCTCTATGGCGACGGCACAAACAAAACCATCTACTCTGGCATGGACTATTACGGGAACCCCCGCGCCGACTACTTCCCCGACCTTTACGAGGCGCTGGTGGGCGACGAGAACACACCCATCACCGGCATGATCCGCCACTACTCCAGCCTCGCCTGTTACAAGAAGGATAGCGCATGGAGCATTTCAGCATCCAGCCTGACGCTGGCAGAGGGTCTGAATGTTCCGGCATTTTATGTGACGCCTGTCAATAAGGCAATCGGCAACGCGGCTCCGGGTCAGGTACGGCTCGTCATGAACAGCCCGTACACGCTGTTTGGCAACGACCTCTACGAGTGGAAGAACAGCAGCTATTACACGTCGAACTTGACGAGGGACGAGCGACAGGCCAAGCGCATCTCCGACCGCGTATGGGCGGCACTGCAAAGCTACCGCACTGAGCATTGCTACTGCTACGACGATAACGACGCACAGGAGTATTACATCTGCTACAACGGCGACGCACTTGTCTACAACTACGCTGCTGACGCATGGAGCCACTACACGAACTTCCCTGTTTCCTGCATGGCGAACATCGGCGAAGAGCTGTACATCGGCACACCGGACGGGAAGGTCAAGCACTTCAGCTCTGACTATATGAACGACGACGGCGACGTGATTTCCGCCTACTGGGAATCCGGCTCCATGTCCTTCAATCAGGACTACATGCGCAAATACTCGGCTATGGCATGGGTAGGCGTGAAGCCTGAGAGCAACACGGAGCTGATCATCACAGCCAAGACCGACAAGAAAACCTGCGACCAGAAGACGATATCGACGAAGGCGTATCAGTTCGACTTCAACGAGTTTGCTTTTGACACGCTCCAGTTTGACGAACTGTACGACCCGCAGATGTACCGCGAGAAAATCAAGGCGAAGAAGTTCGTGTTCTACAAGTTGATCTTTTACAACGAGAACCCAGCAACACGCTGCACCGTACTTGCGGCGGATATCCGCGTAAGATTCACAGGCTTTGCTAAATAGGGAGGCCACAATGTTTACTAAATTTACCGAAGAACTGACAGCTATAACAGACCTGCCCGACAAGCCGCTTGACGGCGTTGGCGGACTAAGCCCTGCCCAACTGAAAGCGAAGTTTGAGGAAGACCCGAACAAGCTCAAGGACTTCATCAACGACCTGATCGAAGCCATCGCCGCCGGTACTGCCGCAGCGAATATCGGCGCAAAGACGAGCGGCGGGCAGAGCACGAACCTGCAGGCCGTACTCAACACGCTCGGCGAAGCCGTGAGCGTGGAATACAGCGGCACTCTTGCCGCTGACGGCTGGACTGGAAGCGCCGCACCGTTCACGCAGGCCGTGACGATTTCCGGCGTCCTTTCGACGGACTCCCCCATCATCGATCTTGTGCCTGACGATGACGATTATGCAACGGCTGTGGCAGAAGACACAGCGTGGGGCCAGATTTACAAGGCTGTCGCTACGACGAACACCATCACGTTTTACGCCAAAGAGGAACCGACCGTGGCTCTGACCTTCAAAGCGAGGTGTATCAGGAAATGAGTGAAGCCATGATTACCAGACGCGGCGGAGGCGGCGGCAGCAGTATGCTGCAGTCCAAGACCGTATCCATCACCGGAGCTTCGACGAACGTAGTCCCCGACAGCGGCTATGACGGCATGTCATCCGTCACCGTAAATATCGCGGCAGAATCACAGATAGCGGCAACGAGCTATACACCGGGGACAGCAGACCAGACCATCGCGGCAAACAAGTGGCTCGCAGGTGCGCAGACAATCCTCGGTGATGCGAACCTTCTTGCGGCGAACATCAAGAAGGGAGTCTCCATTTTCAACGTAGCCGGTTCTTACGAAGCGACGGTGCTTGACACGAACAGCGCCATCCTCAAGGTCGTGACTTCGACCGGCTGTTCCGTCAGCGTCACGAACGGCACGGGCACCTTCACGCAGCAGGACGCAGACGGCTTTGTGAGACCGAACGACGCGAACGTCACCGAGCACTTTTTTGTGATTCCGGCTGCGGCCTTCGGTACATACAGCGTAACGTCGACTCACCCGACCTACGGCGACAACACGAAGACGAATGCCGTGGTCATCGGCAACGCTGGGAAGGTGTACGAGGTTCTGTGCGGCGGCAAGAATATCATCCTCGACGGCACGTTTGGCTTGCAGGAAGGATATAGCTGGGTAAGAGGGTCTGGCAGCTCTTCCTACAATGCAACGTATAAGCGGATTGAGTATACAAGCGGAAATTCATCCAACGGGCATCTTGAGCCGATGATTCCTGTAACGGCATTTGATACTTTAACGGTAGCCTCAACCGCGTTTAGCGCAGGACTTACACTGTACCTCACAATTGGAGGGGCCAAAATCTGCGAAATTTCTGGGGAAGGCGAAAAGTCGGCCCAGATAACTGATAAGCATTATACCGAAGCGACATTTGGCGCGACAAGTTTTATGTACATCACAAAAATTGTTCTCACGTAAGGAGGTACGACATGGCAATCAAAATCAAAGCGGGAACCGTGTTTGTGCTTCCCGTGGAAATAGAAGACCCGAACTTTGACCACATCTCCGGCATCGAGTTCATCTTCAAGCAGGAACTTGGAGGCGAAACGCTAAAAACCGCTTACTGGTCAAGAGACGGCGAAAGCCGCGACTGCCAGAAGAAAGAAGACGAGGACGTCATCCTCGTGCTGTTCTCCCGCGAGGACAGTTACAAGTTCGTGCAGGACGACATGTTCCAGCTCGACACGCGAATCCACTACGAGAACTCGATCACGAATCCCCCGACCAACATCATCCGGTTGAGGATGAACGCCACGCTCTTTGAGAGCGGCGAGGAGGTAAACGCATAATGGCTGACAATGTAATTGTAAGAGTACCGGAACAGCAGTTCATCCGAGGCGAAGACGGCTACAGCCCCGTAGTCACCATCGAGAATATCGACCACGGGCACAGCGTCAACATCACCGACAGAGAGCATCCAGAAGGCCAGACCTTCAACGTCATGGACGGCGCATCTGCTTATGAGCAGGCCGTCGCAGGCGGCTACACCGGCACTGAGGCGCAGTTCAACGAGGAGCTTGCCAGCTTCAAGGAGCTGAGCGACGAGATGAAAGAAGTCGCGCCGTTCTATGCCGAGTATGGCGTGACCACAAAGGCGGAGATCGAGGCTGCCATCAACAACAAGCGGCAGATTTATCTCAACCGCGGGGGAGGTTTAGGAGGAGTCGTTGCCCCATATACCGGCACGT
>Ga0326513_10003493_pt1 | contig 11381 bp, 13 predicted proteins | sample 2_2465_0518_D_FD_203654 | JGI IMG/M metagenome (GOLD analysis project Ga0326513, IMG submission 203654) | Bovine rumen microbial communities from UC Davis, California, United States - 2_2465_0518 | ecosystem: Host-associated > Mammals > Digestive system > Stomach > Rumen | place: USA... | reverse complement strand
ACCGGCAAGGGCTGGGATCAAGATTTCTATGATATCCGAATTTGCCAGGGCAAAGGGCTCAGAAACGGCGTGATTATTTTCAAATACGGGTATGATCTGTTTAACTTCCTGAAAACGTACAATGTTATGCCGATGCAGGAGCAGCTGCTTGGCCTTAACGGCAAAAAGAACCCAAACAGCTATTTTCTGCTGCGCCGGATCATGGAACACAAAAACATGAATGTGGGCAAGAAAAACGAAGATTTGATTTCCGTGAAAACGCTGCTGGAGAGCTGCCCAGGCTTGCCAAGTTATGATGAAGTACGGGCGGGCAGGCTGGGCTATGATCGAAAGATCAAAGGGCCATTTGAAAGGGATCTGGACGCGCTGGCGAATACGCTTCGCTGGGAATACTGCCACAGGAACGGAACCCCGTTGACAGATACGGAACTGGCCAAATTCGATTATGCGATTTTCATCGAGTGCTTGATTCATGTGACCTGGAACAATTACCCCGACCAGACAAAGCGCCTGGAGAAGCAGGCGGCCCGGAGAGAAGAAGCGGAGGCCGCCGATAAAAAGAAGTCATCCCGCAAGGCAGCCCCCAAAAAGAAAACGGGCAGCAGCAAGGCAGACACAAAATGATGTTATTCCGCGAAAGCCCTTCCTCAAAATATCGACCGTCCGCAGGCAAAAGGGGGGTAACGCGCAGCGAAAAGGGGGGTAACGCGCAGCGAAAAGGGGGGTAACGAGCAGAAAAAAGGGGGGTAACGCGCAGCAAAAATAGCCCTAGACCCTTGAAAAATAAGGGCTCCCGAAATCTAAAATAACTAAGATGTCTAAACATCTTTAAAGCGCCCAGCCGCCTGACGCTATCGCGGCGGCTGTGCTACAATAAAACTACCCCAAACCGCGGCCCGGAATTCACCTTTACCGGCAGGGCAGCCACCGACCGCGCCTAGACTATGCGGCAAGCAATGCCTTTTGCCGTCAAAAGTCGAAAACAGGGGGAACACCCCCAAACCCCTTTGACGGAAAATTCTTTTCCGGCTGCAACGCAGGATCAGATTTTGTAAGCAACGTCCGAGAATGGATAAAGGCCCAGCGCGCACCTGCCCCCCTTGCATGGAACGATGCAGCAAAGTGCCACACCGGGCCGTGAACCCGTTTCTTCCCCCGAAAAGGCTGCATAGCCCCCTCCCCAATTTTTGCGGCGAATTGCGGCGATTTGCGGCGAATTGCCGCAATCTGCGGCGAAAAGCCGCGAAAAAATCCAGCAGGCATAAAAAGGGATCAGATACCCCAACCGGCAAGAAAGGGTATCTGATCCAGGGCCTACCAGCAGGCAAAGCATGGTAATGGCAGCTCTATCTTATCACCATGCTGCCAATATTTCAAGCAGGGCCAGACCGGCCCGGAAAGGAACAGTATGGCAGACAGAGAAACGGCGCGAAAAGAGATCCGCAGCAGATGGCGGGAGATCATCCCGACATTAACCGAACCGGCAAAGCAGAAAATGAACGGGGAAACCAGCTGGATCTGCCCTTTATGCGGCCATGGCAAAGGCGGGGACGGCCTGACCAGGAACCCCCGGAGCGAGGACGGCCACGGCCTGAAATGCTTTGCCTGCGGCTTCGGCGGGGATATTATCGACCTTTACCAGAAGGCCACCGGCGCAGACTATAACAAGGCCCTTCTGGATCTGGCGCAGAAAATCGGCCTGACGATTGAGGGCGGCGCGGCCCCATCTGAGCGGCCGGCAGCTGCGAAGCCTGCGGAGCCCCCGGAGGAACCGGAGGCCCCACCCGTGAATTATATCGGCTATTATCGGGAGTGCGCGGCCAGGATCAGCGACCCCGCAGCGGCTTCTTATCTATCGGCGCGAGGAATCAGCGCGGAAACGGCCCAGCGGTATGCAATCGGCTTCGACCCTGCGGCAGATCCGGCGAGCAATCCAGGCGGGAGAGGGCAGCCCCTGCACCCCGTGCCCCGGATCATCATTCCGACCAGCCGGGAGCATTATATAGCCCGCAGCATTGACCCCAGCACCCCGGCAGGCTATCGGAAACTGAACCCCAAAGGCAGCACCCCCGCGATCTTCAACGGCGGCGCGCTATACCGAGCGCGGGAAGTCTTTGTAACCGAAGGCGCTTTTGATGCCTTATCGATCCTGGAGGCCGGCGCGGAGGCAATCGCGCTGAACAGCGCAGCAAACGCGGAGGCCCTTATAGAAAATCTGGAGGAGCGCCGGACGGAGGCAACCCTGATCCTTTGCCTGGATAACGATGAAGCCGGGAAAAAGGCCACGGAAACGCTGTGCGAGGGCCTGCGGCGGCTGGATATCTCTTTTATAAAGGCCGATATCTGCGGCGGCCATAAAGACCCCAACGAACACCTGCAGGCCGACCGGAAGGGCTTTGCGGCTGCGATCCAGGCGGCGAAATGGGAAGTGATGAAGCCGGATAACACGGCCTATTACCTGCAAACCCTCATGGCAACCGAGATCGAACGATTCCGGCACGATATCAAGACCGGCTTTGACAACCTGGACAGCGCAGCAGGCGGCGGGCTCTATTCCGGGCTTTATGTGCTGGCGGCTATATCATCCCTTGGCAAGACCAGCTTTGCCTTGCAGCTGGCCGACCAGATAGCGGAAATGGGGAATCATGTGCTGTTCTTCTCCCTGGAGCAATCCAGGCTGGAGCTTGTCAGCAAGAGCCTTGCCAGGCGCACCGCGCAGGCTGACGAAACGCAGGCCGTTAAAAGTCTGAGCATCCGCAAGGGCTATCTGCCCGAACAGGTAAGGAAGGCGGCCGCAGAATACCGGGCCGCCGTTGCCGACCGCATGAGCATCATAGAAGGCAATTTTGCCTGCGATATTTCTTTTATCGGGGATTATATCCGGCGTTATATGCAGCGGAACGGCACCCGGCCCGTTGTGTTTATCGACTATCTGCAGATCCTTCAACCGACAGCCGACAGCCGGCAGCGCAGCGCGAAGGAAACCACCGATAGCGCCGTTCATGAGCTGAAACGGATCAGCCGTGACCTGGAGCTGCCCGTGATCGTGATCAGCAGCGTGAACCGGGCCAATTACCTGACCCCGATAGATTTTGAGAGCTTGAAAGAGAGCGGCGGCATAGAATTCACCGCTGACGTTGTATGGGGCCTGCAGCTGCAATGCCTTCACGAATCGCTCTTTGAAAAGGCCACCAATATAGGCGAAAAGCGGGCCAGAGTGAACGAAGCAAAGGCGGCAACCCCGCGGGAGATCGAGCTTGTTTGCCTGAAAAACCGTTTTGGCATATCGAATTATTCCTGCTACTTCGACTATTACCCGGCTGCCGATCTGTTCCTTGAGAGCGGCAGCCCGGAGCCCGCCCGCACCCCGAAAGCGGGCCGGAAACTGTAAGGGAGGCGCAGCTCATGGGCTTATCTTTATGGGAATATGCGGAGCGAAACCCGCAGCGGGAGCCGGAGGAACAGCAGACCGCACCGGCCCGCACATGGGCAGAAGCGGCCCAGGATCGGGAAACCGTGGAGCGGATCAAGGCCGGCATAACCCAGCAGCTTGACCAGGGCAACGAGCCGCAATATATTCTTTATTCCGCGCTGCGGGCAATCGGAATCCTGACCCAAGACCAGGAATGGACGGAGGCCAGCACCGCGGCCCTTGACCGCGTTTATTCTGACCTGGCGCAGCAATCCCTTATGGCCGAAGAAGCCAGCCTTGCCGCCGACCGGCTGGCCCAGCAGCGGGCGGCCTATATCCAGCAGACCCGGAAACAGCTGCAGCAGAACCTGGCCAAGCTGGAAAAGATGAAGGAGGCCGTCATAGCCGCGAGAGCTGCCTTAAATCTCTTGGAAGGGATCCCGGCAATAGAAACGCCCTGACAACGCGCCAGACGCGCCCAGGATGGCCCAGGAACGCAGGCGGCGAAAATAGGGCAGATATACCACCCGCAGCAGAAAAGCCCAGAACGGCCCACGCTGCGGGACAGCACGAACCAAAACAAGAGCGAGCCGACACACGGCCCGCTCTTTTGCTTTCTATCGGCCTTATCTGCGGCAGGTGGAGCCCCCCAGGTCATTCCGTTGCAGACAAATGCAGGAACCGGGAAAGTGACCCACAAAAAACTGATTGAGAGAGATACACGGATTTTGGAAGAAATAGCCGGAAATTTCAGGAATTACCCGGAAATAATCTAAAAAGGCCGTTTTTGCGGTGAGACATCTGCGCGAAACCCCTTCACCCCGCGGTTCGGCACTTTTGCACCCCCGGAAGCACCCAGGGGGAGCCCCCGGCCCTGTATTTTCTTGCCATTTCCTTATGTTTTCCCTTTACTTTCTGCGGGAAATCCTGTATAATCTGCACATGAAGTGCTAACAACGTGAGAAGTGAAAAAGCCGCAAGAAGCGGCAAAGGCAGAGCCGCCACAAGAGGCGGCAGAGGTAAAGGAGGGCCGATACATCTTGACCGAAGAAGCGAGAAGGCTGCAGCGCGAATATTTGCGGCGCTGGCGGGCAGCCAATCCCGATAAGGTGAAGGCCGCAAGGCTGCGCTATTGGGAGAAGCGGGCCGCCAAGGCTGCGGAGGCTGAACGCGGAGCCGCAACGGAGGAACCGCGGGCGGCTGCGGCGAATTGAGAAGGGCAGGCAAAGCATGATCCATGAACATCTTTTTACCGGCGCTGGAAATGCGCAGACCTGCGAAATATTGTGCCTGCGGCTGGATATCACGAAGAAGGAGCTGCAGCGGGCCGTGAACGCGGAGCGCCTGGCCGGAATCCCGATCTGTGCGAGCAGCGGCAAAACACCGGGCTATTTCCTGGCGGCAACCAGGGAGGAAATGCAGGAATTTTGTGCGAGCCTTCGGCGGCGGGCCGGACAGATCCATAGAACCCGGAGAGCCTGCCTAAAGACGCTGGCCACGCTGCCCAGCGCAGCCGATAAAGAAGGGAGTGGAGAGCATGGCGAAAGTCCCCAGCTTCAGGATCGTTAAAGTGCTGGCCTGCCTGAAAGACCATGAAGGCATGAAGAAGCTAGTGACGCTGACGGAATGGTCTGGACGGAAAGCAAAGATGGACATTCGCTGGTGGCTGGCCGATGGCCGGCCCGGAAAAGGCGTGACCTTTGACGATGAAGAAGCGGCGGCCCTGCTGGCCGTATTGAAGAAGGCGTTGAAGAACTGAGGCAACCGGCAAGGGAGGAATGACCATGCCAAGGAAACCGAAAGACACCTGGCGCAGAAGGACGCGCACCGCGGCCCACGCTTACCCAGGCTTAAAGGCTGCGGAGCGGGAGCTGCGGGAGGTGAGGATCACGCCCACCTTCGACCATGAGAACGCCCACGGCAGTTTCCGCAGCACAGAGGACGCAGCAATAAGGGAGCTGCCCCCGGCCCAGCGAAGGCAGCTGGAGGCCGTGGAGAACGCCCTGCGGGCAATGTCCAGCCTGGCGAGTGCGGAGGATCGGCAAAAGCTGATCCAAATGGTCTATTTTACCGGCAGGCGGTACACGATAGACGGAGCCGCGCTGCAGATCCCGGTAAGCCCCCGCACCGCGCAATTATGGAACAGCGATTTTCTGCTTTTGGTATGGGCCAATCTATGCCAGGGCAGCGGGAAGGAGGCGAAAGCATGAGCGAATTTGCAAGACGAACCACCGGCAGCTTTACCGCCGCGGGCGGCAGACCCACCGGGCGCACCACCGGCCGCGGCGTGACCAAGAGCCGCACCATGAGCGGCCCCGAATTCCGCAAGTATATGATGGACAATATGCGGCGGGCTCAGATCCGGGCCGATTGTGCCGCTACCGACGCTGAGAAGCGCAAGCACCTGACCGAAGCTATCCGGATCGGCAGGATCGTCAAGAAGATGGATCAAATCTGGCCCACCACGAGCAGAGACAGCCGGGCCGAAGCGCCTGAAAGGCGATAATCAGAAAGGACGGGTAAAGCATGAAAATGGCAGACATTGAGAAGAAGGCGGCGGCCAGGGACGAGGAAATGCAGACCCTGGCCAAAGCCCAGGAAGAACTGACGGCCAAGATCGAGGCCGAGCAGAAGGCCGCGAAAGAGGCGGCGGCTGCCGGAGATCGTGAAGCCTTCGCACAGCACAAGACGGAAGCCCAGGCCCTGCAGGCTGAGCTGGAATTCTCCAAGACCCGGCAGCAGGCCCTGAACACGGAGCCCGCAATCACCCTGGAGGAAGCAAAAAGCGCCTGGGAGAGTTTCCGTAAAGAACACGATGCTACGATGCAGGCCGGGCTGAACTATTACAGCGATCTGAAGAAAGACCTGCTGGACACCTACAAGACCCTGCTGGATAAGCAGGCCGAAATGATCCGCGAGCGGGACAAGCTGGTGAGGCTGGCCGGGATTACTGCGCCCAGGGAAACAGGCCTGAAGACCCGCGATTATGCGCGCGTGGTATTTCCTGCCGTGACCCTTCCGAATAGGACTGTGAAAACCGGACGTTGCCTGGACGATCCCGATGCCGTGTTTTACATGGCAGATCACGCGGCCACCGCGGGCGTGGGCCTTCCTGGTCAGGATCCTTTTTTGGATTATATGCTCAACGTTGTCAGCTTGCAGGCCTTCAGCATTTGACCGGGAACGCTCCACCCGGCGCAGCTCTTTGATTTTCCATTGATTTTCTTTCTGCTTTTGGCACATTCCATTTTTTCACTCACTTTCGGGAGAGGGCCGGGCCTAGCGCCTGGCCTTTTCCTATATGCGCGGGAAGTGATACCGACACAAGTTGCACAAGAAGTGACAGATTTTCCTTGACACCTGCCCGCGATCCTGATATTATGATGAAAGAGAAAAGGAAAGAATAACACAGAGGGAGGCGGGCGAAATGACCGGCAGCAGGTATGCGCAGCACCTGGCCCCGATCCAGGGCGGCCAGATCACCGGCGCGGAGCTGGATCAAAGCCTTTTCCCTGCTTTCGTGGAGTGGATCGGGAGAGGCGAAAAGACCACGCGCAGCTACCTGACGAATCTAAAACAGTTTGCGGCATGGCTGGCCTATTCCTCTATCGGAAGCCCGACCCGGCAGGATATCCTGGCCTATAAGGAATGGCTGTCCGCGGAGCATGACGCAATCCGGCTGGACACCGTGACCGGCTGGAGCTATCGCACAGACGCACACGGGGAGCCGCTGCGGATCACCTGCCGGGCGAATACCAGGGCGCAATACCTGCGCACCGTCTGCGCCTTCTTTCGCTGGACGGCTGCCTGCGGCTATTATCCGAACATAGCCGACAACATACACCCGCCGAAGGTGAACACGGCCACGCACCGCAAAGAGGCCCTGACCGCGGCCCAGGTTTTGGCCGTGGAGCGGAGCATAGAAGCGCATGGCGCACTTCTGGAACAGGCTGCACAAGAGGCGGCCAAGGATAAGGCCGGGAAGATCCAGCGCAGCGCGGAGCAGAGCAGGCGGCTATATGCCATCTACCTGCTGGCCGTCAATGCGGGCCTGCGCACCGTGGAGATCAGCCGCGCGAATATCAAAGACCTGGTAAGCAGCGGCGGGCAGGCATGGCTTTATGTATGGGGAAAAGGCAGGGAAGAACCAGACCAGAAGAAGCCCCTGGCCCCGGAAGTCGCTGCAGCCGTTAAGGAATATGTGCGAGCCCGGACGGACAGGCCCACCGGCAGCAGCCCGCTTTTTGTCGCTACCGGGAACCGCAGCGGCGGGCGGCGGCTCGATCCCGTGACGATCAGCAAGCTATTGAAGAAGGCCCTGCAGGCGGCCGGCTTCGATTCCGAGCGGATCACGGCGCACAGCCTGCGGCACAGCTGCGGAACTGCCGTTATGGAGCTGACCGGGAACGTCTACACGGCGCAGCAGTACATGAGGCACAGCAGCCCGGCCACCACGGAAATTTACCTGCACAACGAAACGGAGGCCAAGGACGCGGCCACGGCCCGGCAGCTTTACGCCCTTTATCACGGCGCGCCGGATCACCGGGCGCAGCTGGAAAGAATCCTGGACACCATGAGCGGCCCGGAGCTGGAAAGACTGGCCGGAATAGCCGCAGACCTGGCGAAAACCGGCGAAAAGGCCGGGAAATCTCCCGAATACAGACAACAGCAGCGCCCAGGCTGATACTTTCCTCAATGTGTTTCCTGCTATCGTCTGGAAATGCCCCGATTTTGGCGGCTTTTGGCCGTTAAAATAGAAGAAGGCCGCGCCCCGGCAGCCCAGCAAGCACACGGGACGCGACCAACACCCACCACACCAGCGGAGGGCAAATCTATTATAGCCCTCCATGCTGCACTATGCAAGGAGGCAAAAATCATGGAAAAGACCACCACGATCACGAAGGAAAACAAGGACGCGGCCAATCTGCGCCGAGCTATCAGCGAGAAGTTGCCCGCGGCCACCATGGGAGAACTTGCTCTCGTCTATGGCATTATGAAAGACAACCCGACCCTGCCCCTGGAGCAGCTGCCCCTGGAAGAACTGCGGGCCGCTTTCCCTCATCCGTCTATTGACGATGCCGCCGACCTGGTCATTGAGCTGCGCGAAGAAATGACCGCAGACCAGGCCGAAGAACTCACCGTGCAGCTTATCGAGGCCATAGAGCCCGCAGAGGCGAAATCCCAATACTGGCGGCTTCTGCTGATAGTCAGAGAAGCCTATTGCCGCGGCTTCGCTGCAGGCGTTTACGATGCCCAGGAAGCGGCCCGCCTGACTATTGAGGAAATGGCCGAAAGCAATTGATTTCAATTGCGCGCAATTGCCTGCAATTGTTTTCAGGCTGATCCGGCTGCCAGGGCCGGGAACCACCCGGCCCGGCTGCCCTTCCTGACAGCTGCAGCAATCCGGGCTTTTTCTGCTGTGACCAAAAACACCCCGCAAATTTACACCCCCGGCAGGCATACCGAAATCTCCCGCTCCATTACCAGGCAAGCGGAACCCCCCGAAAAGCATACCATTTTCACCCCTTCGGAAAAATCGGAAAAAGGTATGGAAAAAGCATACCTATTCCTGCGATCAGACCGGCCCCGGCAAGGAATTTCTTTCCCTGGTATTTATCAATAGCAGAACTAGAAATGATGCACACGAGGCGCATAAGGCACATCTGGCACTTTTTGCATATATGGGAGGCTGATAAAATGACGGAACCGACCCGGACGGAAGGAAACGCGCGCCGGCTGGCGGGAGCCCTGGAAAGACATTCTGACCCGCGCACCGTGGAGCGCCTGGCCGCGATCCTGGACTATCACCCGCCCCAGCTCGCGGAGGATATCCAGGCCCTGGCGCAGCTCATGGAGGAACGGAGGCCGATAGAATGAAGATCATCACCGCGGCGATCATCAAAGGCGGGAGCGGGAAAACCACCACCTGCGCGGCGCTGGCCCAGGCTGCGGCCGCTGCCGGGAAGAAGGTGCTGGCCGTTGACCTTGACCCCCAGGCCAGTTTCACCGCTACCCTTGGAGCCGATCAGAACCGGCCCGGAGCCGTTGAGCTGCTGCATGGCGGCGAGCCCTCCGAGCTGATCCAGCACACGGCGCAGAAGATCGACACCATATCCGCAGCGCCTGACCTGGCGACAGAAACCACAAAGACCGGGAGCGCCTGGCGGCTTTGCCGAATCCTGGACGCGATAAAGGGCTATGATCTGATGATCGTAGACACCCCGCCCACCCTTGGAGAACTGACCTATAATGGCCTGATGGCGGCCACCGGCCTTATCATTCCTTTAGAGGCTGACACCTTCGGCCTGCAAGGGCTCTATCAGATCTGCGACATAGCCCACCAAATGCAGCGGAACGGAGCCCGCCTGCAGATCCTTGGAAGCGTGATAACCCGCTACGATGGCCGCAGCAAGATCAACCGCTATTGGCATGATGCCATTGCCACCCAGGGCGCAGAGGCGGGCGCGCCCCTGCTGGCCGAAATCCGGCCCGGCGTTGCCGTCAAAGAGGCCCAGGCGCTGCAGCGATCCCTTTTTGACTATGCCCCGAAGTCAAAGCCGGCGCAGGACTATCTGGCCCTATACAAGCGGCTGAAAATGTCGCACACGAAGCGACAATAATACATACTGCACAGGAAGCGTCTATAACACAAAATTACTGAAACGGAGGCAACCACCAATGGCGAAAAAGCAGGATTTTACGGGAGTGAATACCGGCAGGGCTTATGCCGGTATAGAACAGGCCACGGCCCCGAAGGGCCAGCAGGGAAACGTGAGCCCCCAGGAATTTGCAATCCGGGCAAGCGAAATGCGCACCCAAGGCCGGAAGGGCGCGCGGCTGCCCCGGATCAACCTGGCCTTTTCTTCGGAAAATTATGATTTTGTCAGAGTTGTTGCGGCGATCCACGGCCAGAGCATGACCCAATACGTTAATGGGATCGTGACGGAATACCGGCTCGCACACCCGGAGCTTTACGAAAAGGCAAAGGCCCTGATAGATGCCGTAGCAGCTGACGAGCTATAACAGGAGGGAAACCCTTTGGACAAAAAGACCGACCAGGCGCAGGATCTTCTGGAGGGACAGGAAACGCTGCCCGGCTTCACCGCACAGGAAGTGCCGCCAGCGCAGGCTGCACAGGAAGTGAACGAAGATCAACCTGCGCAGCGGGATTTTGTGGGCCGCAGCAAAATCGGCATACCGGCTGACCGTCTGGACGAAATCACGCTGAAAGAAATCCTGAAGCTGGCCAAGACTTTTCAGGAACTATTCGACCAGGTGGAAGAGCGCCTGGAGGCCCTGCCGGAGCCGAAGAAGAACCTGGCCCCGTTCCTACTGGCCGAGCTGCCCGAAGACTCTGATCTTCTGGATAAATACGGTCTGGCCGATCTTCTTTCGCTGGCCGTTGACGATGAAGGGAATCCCGTTGACGGGCCGTTAAAGGAAGTAGTCGAGCGGGCCAAGCGGCGGCAGACAGAAAGCCGGAGGATGCTGCAGGGGTATATCCGGCAGGGCCCGATCACCAATCAGCTGACGAAGATGATTGCGACCACACGAAACACCAAAACGGACAACCTGGCGAACACGATGACGATCCGGCGCGGCACTTATACGCTATCCTTTGACGGATATGAAAACCTGCAGGGCCCGCGCGTGAGTACCTACCAGCTTTTTGACGCGCTCACCGGCGAGCTGACGCGCACCGGCGCGAAGGATCCTGAAGTGCGGCTCCCGTTAAAAAAATACATGGAAATGCGCGGGCTTTCTGATGTAAAGGCGGCGAGGGAGCAGGTAAAGGAAGATCTTGAAACGCTTTTCCGCGGCAGGCTTTCGGCAAGATCCGATACCGGCAAGGGCTGGGATCAAGATTTCTATGATATCCGAATTTGCCAGGGCAAAGGGCTCAGAAACGGCGTGATTATTTTCAAATACGGGTATGATCTGTTTAACTTCCTGAAAACGTACAATGTTA
>Ga0326513_10003491_pt1 | contig 11385 bp, 9 predicted proteins | sample 2_2465_0518_D_FD_203654 | JGI IMG/M metagenome (GOLD analysis project Ga0326513, IMG submission 203654) | Bovine rumen microbial communities from UC Davis, California, United States - 2_2465_0518 | ecosystem: Host-associated > Mammals > Digestive system > Stomach > Rumen | place: USA: California... | reverse complement strand
ACGCAGTTCAGGATCCCCAAAGGACTCAAAAATATGGGAGAAGGGGCGTTCATGCACTGCAAGGCGCTCGCCGGATTTACGGGCGGGACGGAAAATGCGGCGCAGGCCGGAGGCACGGAGCGCGCCGGGAACCTGCCGGTCCTGGATGCGGACGGCGCGGTCTATACGGCGGACGGCGCGATGCTCCTGGCCTATCCCATGGCGGCCGGAAAGAGCTTTTCGGTAAAGAAGGGAACGAAAGAGATCGGGTACGGGGCCTTTGACGGGTCGGAAGTTCTTGAGGAGGTGATCCTGCCGGAGGGGCTCGAGCGGATCGGCAACTATGCTTTCTATGGGTGCAGGATGCTCAAGGCGCCGGTACTTCCGGAGGGACTGAGGAAAGTAGGCGTGCACTGTTTTGGCATGGGAGAATGGGCATATGAAACGGAAGAGATCCCCGATCAGCAGGAAGTGGTCTATATCCCCGCGTCCCTGGAGATAATCGGGGTGCATGCCTTTGACAAGTTTCTCAATGTGAGGTATGAGGTGAGCGGGGACAACCGCCACTACCTGGCCGTGGACGGTGCGCTCATGAACAAGGCGGGCGACGCGGTCCGTCAGATCGCGACTGATGACAGCCTTACCGCGGTATTTCCCGAAGGAACGGTGGAATTTACGGAAGAATCCCTGAATGTCTATGACAGCCTGAATGTTTTAGGGAATTTTGTGGTGAAGCAGATCTATCTGCCGGCGTCCATGACGAAATTCCCGGAGGAGATAGAGGGTTACAGGAACAAGGACGAAAAAGCAGTCTATCACTGTCCGGCGGGATCCGAGGCGGAAAAGTTCGCGCTGCGCATGGGCCTGCAGGTCACCAATGAGATGGAGAGGCGGGAAGATAAGCTGGAGGTGCCGACTTCGAAGGGGACGCTGTATTTTGACATATACAGCGACCATGCGGTCCTCACCGGATATTCGGGGGAGGACGAGGTGGTCGAGATCCCGTCCGAAGCGGGCGCGAAGGCGGTTACGGCAGTCGGAAATGGTGTGGAGCCGCTCTTCTCGACCGAATACTCGATCGCTGACACGGGGCGGGAATGCCCCAACCTGGTCAAAATAGTGATCCCGGAGGGCGTTACGTCCATCAACGCGAATGCGCTGGACCAGGTCAATTTCGGAACAGAGGTCGTTCTGCCCTCCACGGTGAGAAGGCTCGGCAAAAGAGCGATAGGTTATGGCGCAGTCATAAATGGCATGCCGGAGGATCTGGAGATCCTGGAAGAAGAATGCGTAGGACTGTTCGGAGACGGCGTGTTCAGGGTGACGCCCAAAATGAGCTACATAGACGGGATGTTCTCGCTCTATGTCACAGCGTTTGAGCAGGAGGGCGAAAATGAGAGCTTCAGCGTGCGGGACGGCGTCCTGTACAATGCGGACGGCACCGTGCTGCTGCAATACCCCTCTGCGAGCGGGACAGAAGAATTCAAGGTCCCTGAGGGGACTGTCTATGTGGGGGATCAGGCGTTCTACAATTGTCCGTACCTCCAAAAGGTTGAACTGCCGGATTCCCTCAGGAAGATCGGAGGATCCGCGTTCAGCGGAAGCAATTTGACGGAAGTCGCGTTTGAGGACGGAACAGAGCTCGAATCGATCGGTAACTCGGCGTTTTCAAACTGCGATCTTCTGACGGAGATCTCGCTCCCTCCGGTGGCGGAGATAGGGGCGAATGCATTTTCGTACTGCGATACACTTGAAACAGTTCACTTCTCGGAGGGGACAAAATCGATCGGAGAATCCGCTTTTCAAGACACTGCGCTCGCTGCGCCGCAGTTCCCGGAGAGCCTTGTAAAGATCGGGAGCCGCGCGTTTGGACGGTACGACAGGGAGATCATGCCGGGAAGCGCGGAGGTGATCCGGATCCCCGCAAAGGTGAAGGAAATCGGGGAATTTGCATTCCAGAGTATTGGAAATACGAGTTTTGAAGTGGATCCCGGCAACACGGCCTTTATGGCGGTGGACGGCCTTCTTCTTGACAAAGACGGAAATATGCTCTACTGTTGTCCCGCCGGAAAGAAAGGCAAGGTTGTCGTACCGGACGGCGTTACAGTGATCGAATACGGCGCTTTTGACTATGCCATCGGCGTGACGGACGTCTTTATTCCCGACAGTGTCATCCATTTGAGCGGAAATTTCGATCCTGTCACGGAGTATGACGATAACGGGGAAAAGAAGGTAACTTATCCCATTACGATCCACTGCAGCAAGGAATCCGCCGCGGAGACTTACGCGCGCGGCAGGGATATCCCTTATAAGATAGAATAGCGGCTCCGGGCGTCAGCCCGGGCAGGGCGGAAGCGTGCGGCGCAGACGGCAGCCGTACTCATACGGCGGCTTCGGGCGGCAGCCCGGGCAGGGCAGATCAAGAAAGGACTATTATGAATTATGCTGTGATCTTATCCGGCGGTATCGGCACCCGGATGCACATGGGGGACTTCCCCAAGCAGTACTATAAAGTGAAGGACCGGATGATCCTCGAATACACGCTGGATTCCTTCCAGTACGCGGAATCAGTGGATGAGATCGTCATTGTTATGGCGCCCGCCTGGCAGGAGAAGCTCGAAGCGGAACTCCGGTCAAAATATTCCAAGCTCGCAGGTTTCGCACAGCCCGGTTCGATCCGGCAGGAGTCAATTCTCAGCGGCATTAAGTTCTGCATGGAGAGGTCCGTTTCGGAGCTCGACAAGGTGATCATCCATGACGGCGTCAGGCCGCTGGTGACTTGTGAGCTGATCGAGGCTTGCTTTGCGGCGATCGGGGAGTACGAGGCGTGCCTTCCCGTCATTCCCGCGACGGACACAATTTATTACAGCGATGACGGCAAGGGAGTCGACAAGCTGCTCGACCGGTCCAAGCTGTTCATGGGCCAGTCGCCGGAGACCTTCTGGCTGCACAAGTATTACAGGGCACATGAGGGAAAGAGCCACGAGTTTCTTGAGAGCATGCGCGGGACGACGGAGATCGCCCATGTGGCCGGCATGAAGATCTGTATGATCCCGGGCGACCCGATGAATTTCAAGATCACACATCCGGCGGATCTGCAAAGGTTCAAGATGATCGCGGGGGAGTGAAGCTGGTCGGTATTTTGCCCTGAAATCCTCGCAATTGGCCATTTTATTATGGTAAAGTGTTTAGAGAATAATGGTTTAATGTTATAATTATTATAATACCCGATATATTCCTGAAACTATAAGAGAGAAGCTGAAGGGAGGATTCAATGAGAAAGTTAATGGGAGTTTTTCTTTCTATGGCACTTGTGGCATCGACGCTTGCAGGATGCGGGGGAACGTCAGCAAGCAGTTCCGCACAGCCCGCTGCGGAAGCGACCGAAGAAGCTGAGCCCGCTGCTGAGGCAGAGGCTGCAGAGCCCGCCGCAGAGGCAGAGGCCGCAGAACCCGCTGCTGAGGCAGAAGCTGCAGAACCCGCCGCAGAGGCAGAGGCCGCAGAGCCCGCCGCAGAGGCAGAGGCTGCAGAGCCCGCTGCTGAGGAGGTCGGAGAAACTGTTGCCAGCACCGGCGACGGCGAGATCAAGCCTCTGGCTGCGATCCCCGGAACCGCGATCGGCGGCATGAGACCCGCTGAGGATATGGAAGATCCGGACGAGCTGACAAGTGAAGATACAGATAAGCTGGACCGCGCGATGAGAGCATATACACCGCCGGCAGATTCTCTTCTGCAGAATAAGGCCGAGGTCTATCATTACTATGAGCAGATGACCAAAGACGAGCAGGCCATGTATGACGCAATGCTGATGTGCGCGTCTGACCCGACCACCACTGACAACATCGCGGTGGCAAATATTTCGGTGGATCCGACAACTGAGGATTTCAGGCCTATTTTGACAGTTGCTTACTGGGGACTTCTGTATGATCACCCGGAACTCTTCTGGCTGTACAACGCCACGGAGGCGGATATGTCCTTCGGCGCGCCTTATGAACAGCCCGGAGACGGCACTTATACAGTTTACTGCTATTTCCAGGAGCCCTTCGAGGACTTCGAGGAGATGATGACTAAATTCAATGACGCGGTGGATACTTTCCTTGAGGACATCGATCTGGACCAGAGCGATGAGGTGATCGCGAAGGATATTCATGACAAGCTGATCAACGACGTCAAGTACAATACGCCTGTCATGGAAGATACTACGATCAACGGTTACTGCAATCTGGCGCACACCGCTTACGGCGCACTGGTCGATGACGGCAACGGAAATGCAAACTGCGCAGTCTGTGACGGCTATTCCCAGGCTTATGTATACCTTCTGGAGCAGGTCGGCATCGAGGCGGCTGTTATCGTCGGTGTGGCAGGCAACACGATGGAAGACGCCGGCGGACATGCCTGGAGCGTTGTCAATCTGGGCGGCGACTGGTACGAAGTCGACTCCACATGGGATGACGCAGGCACCCTCGACGATGCGGTCGACAGCATCAAAGAATCGGATCCTTTCAGCTATGGATATTACTACGAGGCTCTGACAGATATGGAGTACAGAGACAAGCTGCAGCACGCGCTCTGCTATCTGACAACGGCTGAGATCCGGAATTACGTGGCCGGTGATTACTTCAACTACGTGACCAAGGATCAGAAGTATATTCTGACCCTGTCCGGCAACAGTGTCCACGAGCGCGCGAGCGACTTAACACAGGGATATGAGAACTTCAGCATGCTGATGGAGCGCGCACCGATCGCGGAAGGTGTTCTGTTTAAGCTGAGATGACGGATTTATGAGACCCGGCGCCTCATAAGGCGTCCGGGAGACTCTTTTTTGACGGAGGTTTGGCCATGGGGATGGATGCAAAAAAACTTGAGAACTATATACGTGATCTGGCGCTCGACGGAGCGGGAAGCAAGAGGGATCTTTTGCCCCTGTATGCGGACGGCGAGGCGATGGGCGCGCTGATCAAATACCTGGCGGAACCCTATCGCGGCAAAGTAGACTATGTATGTGCGCCCGAACCTCTCGGATTTATCGTCGGCGGGATGCTGGCGGGCGAGCTCGGCGTGGGCTTTGTGGCGATCCGCAGGAACCAGCAGTTCTGGATCGATCCGGAGGAGCAGGTCAATGCTTCGTATATCAATCACCGCGATCAGGTCACTACGCTGATCACGGAGAGGAAGATACTGCCGGCGGGCAGCAGAGTTCTGCTGGCGGACGACTGGATCGAGACGGCTGCCACGATCCAGGCCTGCGCGAACGTGATCGAGGACACCGGATGCAAGGTGGCGGGGATCGCAGCAGTGGGCGCTGACTACCAGTCCGGCGCGAAGAGCATGATCGATTCGGGAAGTGTAAGAATTGTCTATTGTGAGAAATAAGAGATTTACTGTTCTTTCCATCGCTATCATGGTCTTTATCTTCTCACAGTCGGCCCTCACCGCGGACTTATCGAGCGCGGAGAGCGGTGTGATCGTCGATCTGATCATGAAGGCAATGGAAAGGTGCATCGGAAGTCGCGTCGGAAGTCGCGTCGTCAGGCGTGCCGGAATTGAATAGTGGATCGCAGATCCGGATGATCTTCAGCGGGGCTGGGGGCATCCGGATCTTTTTTGCGTACAGGCTTAGGCCGGCGGGATTTTCGATATATACCTTTGTGAGAACCCTTTATTGGCGGAATTTTCGCTGAAAAAGGGCGGCGAAGAAGCATATTCATAGTATCGGAGGGTATAAAGTACCCTTATGCTTTACCCTTTATTGGCGGAAATTCCGCTAATAAAGGGTAAAACATAAGGGGTGTGCTGAAAATCTAGAACAGGCCCAGGCTGACGCATGCGTTGTAGATGCCGTCGTCGGCGACATCGGTGGTGACGAGGTCTGCTTTGGCCTTGAGCTCGGGGCAGGCGTTGCCCATGGCGACAGTGGTCCAGTCGTCAGTGAACATGGACATGTCGTTGAGGGCGTCGCCGAAGACGATGACGTCGCGGTAGTCGGCGCCGAGCTTGTCCATGATCAGCTTGATCCCGACGGACTTGTCGGTGGGCTCGACGAAAAGGTATTCCTCGTGGTAGCGGCACCAGGGAAGAGCGTTCAGGGCCCGGAGCTGCTGCTCCTCGCCGGGAAGGCAGGCGATGTACATCTTGTAGAGCTTGTCGCAGGCGCGGGGATCGAGGCCCGGCACGACGCGCGTTTGCATGTAGGCGTCGTGGGTGAAGTCCTCGAAGCGGCTGTCAGGCGCGGTGCGGTAGGTGGTGTTGTCGCTCTGAAGGGCCCAGGGCATGCCGTGGGCATTGCACTCGTCGACGAGATCGACAACGAGGTCTTTGGGGAGCGGGAGCGCGCCATAGAATTTATCGTCAATGGTGATCCCGTAGCCGCCGTCGCTGACCATATTTGTGAATCCGAGTTCGTGCATGCGGCCGACGGCCATGGCCTGGAGGCGGCCTGTGGCGATGCAGAGAAAATGGCCCGCTTCGCGGCATTTCTCAAGGGCCAGAACGGTGGAGTCCGGTATGTACTGGCAGCTGTAGTCGCCGGCGAGCAGAGTTCCGTCTATGTCAAAGAACAGATATCTTTTTTTATGCATGTTGTGTTACCGATATTTGTGTGGTGCATGGTTATTGGAGCCAGTATAATGATACTATACGGAAACGGTTTTTTGTTGCAAAACTAAACCTGCAGTTGATAGTAATTTCTGTGATATTGCAGTATCGTTATATCAGGCGGGAGACCGACTCCCGCGCCGGGCGCAGGGCCCGGCGGCGAACAGTCACTCTGTTGCGGGCGGCGAAGGCTGCCCTGTGCGAAAGGGGGATGGTAAGTGGTCGATATTTTGAAGGCGGTCATCGGGTATGACCTGGTGCTGGGCGGGATCCTGTTCCTGACCACAGTGGTGAAATGGTACGCGCTGAGGCCGCGGATCGAGAAGAACGGCTGGGAGAATATGAATCCCTGCGACGCGATGACGTTCCTCGTCTACGCTATTCCGGTGTTCGGGCCGATGAGCTTTCTGGCGCTGATGACGACGCTGGATGAGGGCGCGGTGACGAGCCGGGCGGAAGCCGGGGATGTCATTACGGTGATAGTGGGACCGATGCGGTATGTGTTCGCGGACGGTACAGACAAGAACAAGGGAGGCAGTTCCCGGTAATAACGCGGTTTGAGCGTTTTGCCGGGGAGGGCCTCCACTTTCATCTTTTGGGGAAAAGAAACACCTCATCGGCATGACGGATGCTGATGAGGTGTTTTGTTATGATGCGGCGCGGTGTTCGTTGCGGAGGCTCGCAAGGGGGCCTGCCGGCTATTCTCTGGAGTGCCGGGCCAAGGCACTACAGGTTGCCTAAGAGGAAGTCTTTAGTGAGCCCGAAGAACTCCCGGAACATGTTGTTGGGGAGGTAGAGAAGGGTTGAGGGCGCGGAGACGGCATAGACGTCGGTCAGGCCCTGCTTGCGGGCGAGCGCAAGAGCGCGGGTAACGTGGAAGTTGTTGGTCACGAGCGCTGTGGGGGCGTCCGGGGAGGACATGAGGCGCATGCTGTACTGAATGTTCTGGACAGTGTTGCGGGCCTGATCCTCGACGATTATGCGGGCGGGATCGATGCCAATCTTAATGAGGTAGTCGCGCATGCCTTCGCCCTCGGAGACCGCGTCGCCGGAGCCCTTGCCGCCGGTGACGATGCAGAGGGTGTCGCTGTTTTGGCACAGGTACTCTGCGGCTGCGTCCAGGCGGTATTTGAGGACAGCGCTGGGGCCGTCTTCGCGGACCTGGGCGCCCAGGACGATCAGGTAGTCGAGGTCTGCAGGCGCCGTGCTGTGGAAGCCCCTTAGGACGAAGCCTTCACAGAGGCAAAACAGGAACAGGCCTGCGGTCAGGACCAGCAGGAGAAGGGTGCGGGCTATTTTGGGAAGGTGGTCCCAGAAGCGGATCCGGGTGAGGCAGCCCAGGAGCAGGAATGAGGCGCCCAGGGCGAGCCAGACGGCGTAGAAGTTCGTTCCGCTGCGCAGCAGGAATACCATGATGCCGTACAGGACGCACAGGATCCCTGCGAGGGTCAGAAGTATAACGGGCAGTGACATTGTTGTGGCCTCCGTAAAGTACTTTTAGGGAAATTGTATGCCCGGGAGGGCGAATGGTCAACTGCGGGCCGGAAGGGTGTTGGCAGCTGGGGCGGGAGACAAGGCCAGCCGTAGTCGTGCGGCAGTATCCGGCGGGGCGGAAGGGTGTTTCTCAACCTTAGTGTCCAAAGGGGCGCCTGTATGATATAATGGTCGAAATAAATTGGATATAATCCTAAAAATGAGAGGTATCTATGAAGAAAGACTATACAATCGGTGTCCTTGGCGGCATGGGAACTTATGCGACGATCCATCTTTTTCAGCAGTATGCGGAGATCTTTGAGGCGGAGAAGGAATGGGACCGCCCCAGGATGATCATCGACAACCGCTGCACGATGCCCAGCAGGGTGAGGGCGTTTCTTTATAATGAGAATGTGGACAAGCTGGTGGACGAGATGGCGGATTCCATGCAGAGGCTCAAGGACGCGGGATGTACCAGGATCGTTCTGGCCTGCAATACGTCCCATCTCTTCCTGCCGATGATCTATGAGAAGGTGCCGGGGCTGGAGCCTCTGGTGCTGCATATCATCAAGGGCTGCGTGGAGGCCCTCAAGAAGGACGGCGTGAAGGAAGTTTATCTCCTGGGGACTGAGGGGACGATCGATTCCGGCATCTACCAGAAGGCGCTGGAGAAGGAAGGCATCAAGTGCAATGTGCCCGCGCAGGAGGAGTATACGAAGCTCAGGGACTGCATTGAGGCGGTCAAGCAGGACAAGTACACGGACGAAGTGAAGGCGACCTTCCTGGACCTTGTGAACAGGGCGGACACCTGCATCCTGGGGTGCACGGAGCTGCCGATCATCTATGAGAAGTACAAGGACGGCGTGACCTGCAGGAAGGTGTATGATCCGCTGGAGATCAGTATTTTGACACTGAAAGAGGAGTACGATGCTTCGAGATGAGATAATGGAGGCCATCAGGCCTGTGCCGCAGAAGCGCATTGTGGAGAAGATGAACGAGTACATGAGCCGCCGGGACTACGCGGGGGCTGAGCGGCATCTGCTCTACTGGCTGGCGGAGGCGGAGCTGGGGCGCGACCTGCAGGGGCAGCTGATGCTCCGGAATGAGATGGTCGGGCACTACCGGAAGACCGGGCAGCGGGATAAGGCCATGGAGAGCGCCGGGAAGGCGCAGGAGCTGCTGGCGGTGCTGGAGCTGGAGGACGCGATCATCGCTGGGACGACCTATGTCAATATCGCGACGGCGTGCAATGCTTTTGGCGACTATGAGAGATCGCTGGAGCTGTTTGAGAAGGCGCGCGCGGTGTATGAGGGCAGCGAGTTTGTGGAGCCGCAGCAGCTGGGCGGGCTCTACAACAATATGGCGCTGACCTGTACGGCCCTGGGGCGCTATGAAGAGGCGCTGGAGCTGTACGAAAAGGCGGCGGGCGTGATGGCGCAGGTCCCGGACGGAGAGCTGGAGCAGGCGATCACCTACCTGAACATGGCCAATACCGTGGAGGCGCAGGCGGGCCTGGAAGAGGGCGAGAGCCGGATCTGCGGGCTTGTGGAGCGCGCTGAGGAGCTTCTTGAGAAGAAAGGCGGGGAGCTGCTGGGCGCGGATCAGGCGCTTTTGAATGAGGAGGGCGCGCTGCGCGGGCTGAGCCGGGAAGAGCGGGCCAGGATCGGGTATTACGCCTTTGTATGTGAGAAATGCGCGCCGACCTTTGAATATTACGGGTATTTCCTGGCGGCTGAAGGGCTCAGGGAGACGGCGGAGAGGATCTACAAGGAGACCGGCGCTCCGGAATGAGGTGGCGCCTGGCCGGGGGCGTGTCACCAGCGCGGTGGCGCCTGACCGGGGACTTGACGCCACGGCCGGCCGCCAAAAAGGTGACAGGTCCCCGGCCTGCTGACACCAAAAAAGGTGACAGGTCCCCGGCCTGCTGACACCATGAAAGGATCAATGCAGCATGAAAGGACTTGAGCTCGCGAGGGCTTATTACAGAGAATTTGGAGAGCCTATGCTCCGGGAGAGATTCCCGGAGCTGCTTCCGCTTGTGGCGGCGGGGCTCTGCGGCAGCGGGTCGGAGTGCTGGGGATTTGACGATGCGATCTCTGAGGATCACGACTTTGAGCCGGGGTTCTGCCTGTTCCTGCCGGGAGAAGCGGTGGTGGACAGGAAAGCGGCTTTTGAGCTGGAGAGGGCCTACGCGAAGCTCCCCAAGGAATTTATGGGCTATCGGAGGCAGGCCGTTTCCCCCGTCGGAGGCGCCAGGCACGGCGTCATCAGGACGGCGGATTTTATGATGGACAAGGTCGGGACGCCGGACGGGCAGCTCGATCTCATGAAGTGGCTCTATGTCCCGGAGTATATGCTCGCGGAGGCCGTCAACGGGGAGATCTTCATGGACGGCTACGGCGAGGTGACGGCGGTCCGGGAGAGGCTTCGCCGAAGGCCTGAGGATGTGCGGCTCAAGAAGCTCGCAGGACAGCTCCTTCTCATGGCGCAGTCGGGCCAGTACAATTACAGGAGGTGCCTGAGCCACGGCGAGACCGGAGCGGCCCAGCTGGCGGTGGCGGAATTTGTCAATAGCGCGATGTCGGCTGTTTTTCTGCTCAACAATGAGTATCAGCCCTACTACAAGTGGAGCTTTCGGGCGATGAGGGCGCTGCCTAAGCTGTCGATCACGGCGGAGCTTCTGGAGTACCTGCTGACGACGGACAACGAGCCGGAGACAGCGAAGGAGAAGTACAGCGTGATCGAAGGGATCGCGTCGGATGTCATAGAAGAACTGCAGGAGCAGGAGCTGACGAAGGCGGTCTGCGGGGATCTGGAGAAGCACGCCTACAGCGTGAACGACAAGGTCGCAGACGCGCAGATCCGCAATATGCACGTTCTGGCGGCGGTGTAAAGGCTCGCCGAGAGGAAGAAAGTCAGGTTTTATGGGAAAAGGTAAAGTGAGAAAAGTTCAGATCGCTCTGGTGGCAGTTCTGTACGCATTTTCGTGCCTCGCGGCATATCACTGCAACCAGGCCAAAAGATTGCCGGCGACAAGGTTTTTTGTGGCGGCTTTTGACGGGCTGTGTATGCTGATGATCGTGATCGCCGCTTCATACCTGGTGCGGAGGATCGGAGAGCTGGTGAACGCCGGGGAGCGGTCCGGAAAGATCGCCGGGGCGAAGACAGCGGAGAAAACTTCCGGGGCGAAGGCCGCAGAGAAAACTTCCGGGGCGGAAGACGTTGAAGCGGCAGGGCGGGCCGTGGCCGCGGGAGCGGCCGGGGAGGCCCGGAGACCCCGCAGATTTGTGCCGGGCATGCTCCACGGGTTGTTTGAGAAGCACGGGAAGCTGAAGCTCT
>Ga0326513_10003489_pt1 | contig 11388 bp, 20 predicted proteins | sample 2_2465_0518_D_FD_203654 | JGI IMG/M metagenome (GOLD analysis project Ga0326513, IMG submission 203654) | Bovine rumen microbial communities from UC Davis, California, United States - 2_2465_0518 | ecosystem: Host-associated > Mammals > Digestive system > Stomach > Rumen | place: USA... | reverse complement strand
TTTGCCTGGTTGATCGTCTGCTGCTTGGCTGCCGTGGCTCTCTGACTCGCTAAACGGTCAAAGTTCACCAGTTTGTATGCCTCTGCAAACCTCATACCGGGGTGACTTGTGACGTAGTCCATTACGTCACCGAAGTTCTCCTGCGACAATATGTCCTGTTCGTTGTTTACGGACGGGTCAAACTGTATGACTGTCCTTATATCTTCCTCAATCATTCTTTGAGACTGGATCTGATTGAGCTGATCCATGGCTGCCTGTGCTTCCCTCACTATCGGACTGTTGGCTATTGCCCTGTCGATTACAGAGGGGTCTATCCCTGCCTGCTGCATTTCTTCCTTGGCCTGCAACCTGTCCTGTGCATCAAGTGCCTCAAGATACTCTGCGGGGGTTCTGATTGGCTGCCCTGTTTCGGGGTTGGTCAAGCCCTCGAATCTCTTCGCATACATAGCATCAAGCCTCTGCTGTTCGCTCTGATACTTTCTCTGCGCTTCAGCTTCCGCTTTACGTCTCATTGCTGCGTATGCTGCGTTCTGCTCCGGGGTCTGCTGTTCGGCGGGTTCAGCTTCGTTTACGCCTGTCTCCGGTGCGGCCTCTTCTCCTGTCGGTTCAGCGGCTTCCGACTCGTTTACGCTTTCAGTTTCCTCTGCGAAAAACTGAAGGTTAAGGGGTAAAAGTTCTTTTTTCATATTCAATTTCTCCTTTGGATTTTTACGCTATCTCCTGCGAATTTTTTATAAAATAAAAAAGAGCCGAAGCTCTTTCTCATTCCTCTATGGGTTTTACCGGGTCGTACACCGTTTCAAACACCTTCATGTAGTTCGCACACTGCTTTGATCTACACTCTAACTGCAATCTGTAGGCAAGTGTTCCGTCTTTCCTCTTTACAAGGTCGTTCGACTTTATCCTTGCCTCTGTCTTACATAAGGGGCATTTCATTTGGCATACCTCCCATCTGTGGCATTTCCTGTGGCTGTTGCGCCATCTGCTGCTGCTCTGCTATCCTCTGCTCTATCATTGACAGTGCCATGCCTGCGTTGGGATAGCCGTTGGCTTTCTGGACTGTCCAGTACAGTCTTGCAGTCTCTAAATCCCCTACAGAGCCGAAAGCACCCGACTGTAGCTTCATGTCTGCTTGATTCCACATACTCTCTCTATTTGCCATCAGCGTGGACGTGGGGTCGGTCTCAAAGATAAACTCGTCATCCCAGTAAAACTCTCCGCTTGAGTCAAGCTTCAAAAACTCCTTACGGTTCAGTGTGTCATACGCTATCTGTCCGTTAGGGTCGGTTGACGATATCTCTGTGTCTTGGTCACTGTAGGCAAGCCAAAACTTGAACATCAATTCGTACAGTTTGGCATAGGCTTCGTTCTTCAGAGTCCTTTTCGACTCTAATCGGCCTGCTGCCTGGTTGATTGCGTACTGTCTTGCAGTACCGGAGGTCTCGGATGCTTGGAAACGTCCCTGGTATGCATCCGTTATTCCTAATGTTGATTTAGCCCATCCGTAGTTTATCTCCAAAAAGTTCTCATCCTGTGCAGTATTGGGCTGAAGCGTGATTGACTGGATCATCTGCATCTGTGCAGGATTGTCAATTCTCACTATCTTAAACTCTTTGTCGGTCTTTTCTACGTCTATTCCCTTGGGAAGTGTCACAAAAGAGCCGCCTTTAAGGAGTTTTTCGTTGATTTTTGTTCCCAGTTTCTTTATTGTGTCCTGTTGGTCGATTATTACCTCTGTGTCACTTGATCCTAACAGGTGATCGTTCCTTGATATGTTCTTTCTCAACACTATCGGGAACACATTCGGTGTGTAATAGGGTATCTTTTTGGTGATTTTCTTCATCTGCACCCTTGGCATACCCGTTTCGTCATACTTTACACGTCCGTTTTCGTCCATTATCGGTATCGGATTGCCGTTTTCGTCTACTTCCGGGGTCTCCTCAAAGGGTTCTACCCTCTTTACACCGCCTAAATCCATTCTTACGTCTATGCCCTCCGCTAATTCCTCATATTCTTCGGGCATTTTCTTGGATTTCTTGCTTCCACACTCCGGACAAACACCGTTCTGCATTACTGCTCCGCATTTTGCACAATGATCCAACTGTCTGGACTCATAATCCTCTATGTCGAGCAGTTCCGTCTTGTCACACCATATATAACAGCCTATTCCTCCGTGGTCGTTCCGATATATAGCCGTGTTCACCGTCACGATATCACTGTTGTGTGAGGCGTTCTGTATGTCCTCTGTGGCTTCCGGCTGGTCGTTCTCTGCTTCTTCTACGTCCACGCCATACACTCTCTTGACGTTGTCCTTGGTCATTACTTCCTGTATGAAGAAGTAGTCCATATCGTCAAAATCTACCACGCCCGGCTGCGGTATGAGCTTCTTCGGGTGGATTTCCTTTACCCTCAAGTCCCCTATCTCGCTATGGAGTCCCTTGTTGGCATCCCACTGTACGTAGAAGTAACTCGCACCTACCATGGGTACGGTTCTCTCCATTACGTCATTCAGCTTCGCAAACTCGCATGTCTTGATCTTGTTCTCAAGGAGTCGCTCTATCTTCCTTGCGAGTTCTTCATCATCTGCGTGTATGGCTCTTACCTTCGGCATGGGTATACTTGAGTCTACCTGTGACTCTATCAGCTCATACACGATATTTCTCACATTGGTGGCCTGCTTGGTCACGCTCTGATTAAGGTTCGGGTTGGGCTGTACGCTTCTCTCACCCTCGTAATAGCCCGTAAACTTCTTCATTTCTTTACGGGTGTCTGCATAAGAATCTTTGGCGTTCTCAAGCCTTACAGCCCATTTATCAAGTTTCTTGTTTGTCTGAAGCATCCTCTTCACCTTCTGGAACAGTTTCATAAGGGTTCACCCCATAACTCTATTAAGTATCTCTTGTCTTCCTCTGATGCGTTCTCGTAGTCTTCGTACTGATCCCTGCGCCACTTCTTCTTGCGACCCTTTACCTCTACGTTTGCCGGGTTCGTCCAGTAAATAGCCATATACCTTACCGCATCTACCGCATGGGTCAGCTCATGGGATTTCTTCGTCTCGTACACGTTAGGGTGCTTCTCGTCATGCTGTATCTTCTTTAAGCACCTTAACAGGTTGGGTGCGCAGTTATCTAATATCGTTAATCGTCCTAACTGTCCGTCTCCGTGTCTTAAAAGCTCTTTTAAGGCTAAACACCCGGCTTCCCTATCACGGTTCACGCTGATTAGGTTTATGCCGTATTCGCCAAACATGATCGCAGTCGATTTTCCTGTCTGCACATTACGGCTGAACAAGTCTGAAGGAGCCAAATACTGTACTACGTTAAACTCCTTCGCTACACTCTTTATCGTGTCGGCTGCCATGCCTACATTCAGATTGCTTTGGAATATCTCTGCTACTATCTGGAAGTTGCCGTAGGCATCCCTATTGAAGAAGTACCCTGCCAACATATCCAAACCATAGTCCATGGCAAAGTACGTTACTGTCTCTCCTTTGAGCGGTTCTCTCGTTAATATGGACGAGTCAACCACTTCCGGGAAAAATGCCCCTCCGGGGGTGCTCATGGCTTCCTCTGCCGTTGCAGGGTACTCTTGAGCCATCAAGACATCACCTATAGTCTTTTTGGTCTCGTCATACCATTCCTGTGTGCGCTTCGGGTCTGCATACCACGGGATGAACACTTTGTAAAATGCGTTCTCACCTTGCCAGAGTTCCTCAAACAGTGTGCCTCTTTGGTTTGTCGATATCCCTATTAGCTGTCCACCTGTAGGTCTATTTATCGTAGGGAAGATACTTCCCCATATGTCCCTTGCGTTCGCCTGTGCCGCCCACTCGTCTATTATGAACAGGTCTGCCGTAAAGGATCGTCCTGCATCACTACTACTCGCAAAACACTGCATCACACTATCCGGTCTACCAAACCTATGGATCGTAACGCTCAGGGCTGTACTCTCAAACCATGGACTGCTTTTCTGCCACTCCGCACTGACGGGCTTCTCCTTTATCAGCTCCGGCATAGCCCTTAAGACTACACACATTCTCCGGATTAGCTCTTTGGCTTCATCCTCACTTCGGCTCATCCCCAGTACCGTTCGTCCCGGCTTACACAGCATCAGTCTCGCTGCATAGTTGATTGCCAACCATGTAAAACCCAACTGTCTCGCTTTTAACACGATATTCAGTCTATGGTTCTCAAAGTCTATCAGTGCTTCCTTTTGCTCATTCCACAATCTAAACGGCTGTACAAGCTCATCTGCGTCTTTATCCTCATAGTGCCCGTAGTTCTCTACGAAGTACACCAGGTTCTTTCCGCAGTATTCGATTTCTTTATCTCTGACTTCTGCTATTCCCATAACGTGTGTTCTGCCGAAATTGAAAATTTAAAAAAATTTTGAATGGGATATAAGAATTTTTTTCAAAAAATTTTCTCGCTTCGGCTACCGGGGGAGGGAGGGGGTAGGGGGTAGGTAGGGGTATAGTCAATATAGATCGCCACAAAAAATACACCACCCCTTGAAAGAATATACACAGTGTATATCTATATACCCTTCCTTCTGATCCCGTTTCTATATTATGTTACCTTGTATTCTATCTGACCCGCTGCCACTGGCTTCTATCCCTTATAGATAAAGGGTTTACGGTATGCCTGGATCATGTTTCATTTGTTCGTATAATTAGAAATATGCGAACATCTACAGGATATAACCCCGTGATTTTTGATACCTTGGTTTACGTAACAACTATATATTATGTTGTTATGTTATCCGTTTAGTCTGTTTTCGACCTTCTCCAATAGGCTTCTATCATCATCTGTCATTTGCAATGAGATATCCTGTTTGGCTGTTGGTTGTTCTCCTATTGTGTCACGCACAAACTGCCCCGCTTTTACGTTCCCTTCTGTAGCTTGTAAGTACATAGCGGCTAACAGTGCGTCCTGCTTTGTTGCTCCTGCTGGCAAGTGTAGGTTTTCGATTGTCTCTGCATCTGCTGGTTGTCTCAATAATATATCTAGCGTCTCACTCATTGAGAGTCTTTGCTTCATCTTTGCTTGCAGTGCTTCGCCACCCTTCCGGTGAATGTCTCTATCTGCTTCCGGATCGCTTCCCAATGGCTTGAGTATTCCACCATTAACAGCCATCTTTGTATGGCTTTTATTCCATGTACCATTTGGAAGCTTTTTATAGTAGTTATCAAATATATGATCTTCTACTATCTTGTTTCCCTTTTCGTCTGTCGGTGCTTCCTTTAATATCTGATCTATGTCTATATCTCCGGACTGGTCGGTCATCAACTCGCCTGCCGTCTTGATCCCGCTTGCAGTTTCTTTGATCTCTCCAAGGTCTTCAGATATGCTTTTTTTGACTTCATCAATTAGAGACATTCTTATATATTCCTTTGCATGAAAAAAGACCGGAGCTTTTGCCCTGGTCTCTGTCTTTTCAATATCCACTATATATTATATATGCTTATTTTGTCGCATTTGTCGCATCACATAGAAATTTTTACCCAGTATTTGCAAGGGTTTGCGGGCATTTTGAAAAAAATTTGAAAAAAGGGGTTGACTATCGCATAGTGCTATGCTATCATAGCAATTGTCAAGAGGACAGCAGCCAACAAGCCAAAGGGCAACAGGCCAGACACCAAAGACACACACACACAACAGGAGGACGAAACAATGACAAACGCAAAAATCATCTTCGAGGAAAGCTTAAAGCTCATGAATGACGGCAAGATAGGCACGACAGGCCGCAAGCTTACAATGGTAGCCGAGGACGGCACAAAAACACAGATTGACGAGCCGGAAATGCTTCACACTTTCGCAGAATGGAAAAAACTCGGCTACTTCGTAAACAAAGGAGAGAAGGCCGTGGCAAGGTTCGCAATCTGGAACTACACAAGCAAGCCGAGCAAGCGCACACAGGCATTAAGGAAGGCCGCAGGAGTTGACGAAACCGCAGATGATCCCCACTACTACATGAAGGAAGCCTACTTCTTCACCATCAGCCAGACAAGCGCAGCACAGAAGCAGCTTCCCGCAGTAATCTAAACCACACACAGCCGACCGGAGGCGGCGCAAGTCCTCCGGAGGAGTAAAACATGGACAAGATCAACAAAATATTGAAGCTTCACAGCATAGAGACAAAAAGAGAGGGCGGCAGGCTTTACGCGTTGGAGGTCTGGACAAACTCGGACGGATCATCTGATGAACAGTGGATAGACTGCACCGGATGGACAACAAGACAGGTTTATGACTGGTTGGGATATTAAGGAGGGCGAGACAATGAAGCGAACGGTTGAGCATAGCAAAGACTTTGTAATGCCTACATTCACCCGCAACGAGCTAATGCAGCAGGCCGACAAGATGACAAAAGAAAACACCATATCAATATTTGAAACAGCATAAGGAGGGCGAAAAAATGAAGAATATCATAGCAGGAATCATTATTGGAGTAGCAGCAACGGCAACCATAACAGCACAGGCACAGCCTAAAGGGGCATTATACCCCACTTGCGGAGTCGTAACAGAGACAGACGAGACCACCGACACGGTGACATTCACAGAGCCTAACGGCAACAGATGGAGCTTTGAAGGGGTCGAAGACTGGCAGGAAGGTGACAAGATAGCCGTGATAATGGACGATAACGGCACACCAGAGATAATTGATGATGAAATAGTTTCAGTGAGATATAAGGGATAAGGAGGTGGAAAAAATGACTTTTAACGAAATGATCGAAAAAATATATAACTATGATGGTGTTGGTGCTGTTTTCTTCCGTAATGACGGCACGCGCCCGGTATACTTCTATGAAGATTTTCCCGGTGAGGGTCTCGGTATTGATCGCGCCTCTCGTGATTTTAACGCACTCCATGAGGCCGGAAAAGCACACAAGGCCGCATATTATTGGAGATACAACAAGGGATGCGCCACTGTCGGGGAAAAAATAAAGGTTCATTTTATCGACTGGATCACTCACAAAGTAACCCCCTCGCGCCAAGATGATCAAATATACACGGTATACAGAAATGAAGGCAACGCGGGCATTGATTATGCCGGAGAGTTTACACCCCTGTCGAGCTTTGCTGACACTGGCGTAGTATTTGAAATCATAAAATAAAAAATTCCCCCTTGACATTCGCATAGCGATATGCTATCATGTGAATTGTCAAGGGGAAACCCAATCACACACAATCCAAAAGAGGAGGAACAAAACAATGACAGACAAGAACAACGTAACAATGAAGACGGGCGATATCGTAAGGATCGAGAACGCGTATTTCAAGAACGACAACGGCTATTATTACATAGAACACACCCCCGGTGATCCTTCCTGGTGTGGCGGTGATTACAGTCTCCATAAGATCGGAAAGCGCGGAAAGATCAGCACAGCATCATATTCTATCGCATTTTGGCCCTTGTCCGCTTTTTGCAGCGACAGAGCGAAGAACGCCGCATCCCATGAGCATAATGAGAAATATGCAACGATTGAGGTTGTATATGATATCGACAACAGCGAAGTGATCGCACACTTTGAAGAGGAGGCAAACAGCCACAGAGAGACCGGGAAAATATACGCTTACAGATTCGGAGAGGACAGCGAAACGACAACAAAAACCTTTATGATTGCTGACTTCTACCAGTCAATAGCCGACAGAATGAAGGACGAGAAGACCCCCGCCCAGGAAGCAGCACCGGAGGCAGCACCGGAAGAGACTGCACCCGCGAAGGAGTCCGAAGAGATTACCGAAGCACCCGCCCAGGAAAAGCCCGCAGAGATTCCCGCGAAATATTACGACATTAGCGAAAGCACCGCAGAGCGCGCCTGGTATGCGGTTCACATGGGGGATTACAAGAAGAACAGCGCAACAAACGAATACCGCGCAAGTGTAGACGAGGCTCACCGCATAGCGGAAGCGCAGAAAAAGAAGGTTTCAAGCTACTATCACGACAAGATTGATGCCCTGTTGGATAGATACTCGCGGAAGCTTGCGACCTGGTACAATGACTATAACCGGAATGAGGCCTCCTGTCCTTCGTGGTTTATAAGCGGCCCGGCTAACTATCCGGTGAGGAAACACGAGCGCAAAATGAACCGGGAGCGTTCACTGTGGGAAGAATACGACCAGATCAAAGCAATCGTGGATAAAATAAAGGCTGTCGGCACTGGCCCGATTGATTTAGCAGACCCCCACGCGCGGGAAATGTTGACAGAGCGCATTGAGAAGTTAAAAAATACCCTGGAACGCTCAAAAGATATCAACGCATACTACCGCAAAAACAAAACTATGATCGGATTCCCTGGAATGTCACCGGAAAAGGCCGAAGAAATGACCGCGACAGTAAAAGAGACCCTTGAGAGGTGCCCCTGGATCACTCAACCCATACCCGCTTACGAATTAACAAGCCTGCGGGACAAGATCAAGCGCACCGAAGAAAGGCTGCAAGAGTTAGACAGAAGGCAAAATCTGACTGTCGAAGAGGAGCAGCACGAAGGCTTCCAGATAGTGCGGAATGTGGAAATTGACCGCTTGCAGATTCTTTTTGAAGACATACCGGATGCAGATACGCGCACCGCTTTAAAATCAAACGGCTTTCGGTGGTCTCCCCGATATAAGGCTTGGCAACGTCAGTTGACAGACAATGCGGAAAGAGCCGCCCGGCTTGCTCTCAACTTGAATTGACCACAACTAACGACTTGCGGAGGCTTCCGGGTCTCCGCTATAATCTAACACACAGGAGGGTCAACAATGGGATATAACGGCTATACAGACAAGAAAAAGGAAAGTAACAAGCGTTATATGGATAAACTTCAGCGTATAACACTATGGCTTACACCGGAAGAAAAAGAGGCTATTGAGAAAAAAGCCACTGATGCAGGAAAAAGCGTAAATATGTATATCAAAGAAATAATATTGTGATATAATAGAGGTGTGTGTGAAAGCCCCTACCAGGTTTCTGTCATTGTACCTGGCGGGGGCGTTCTTTTATCCTTTTATGTCCTGTTTGATTACCTTGTAACCAATTCCAGTATGATCTATCACGGTGTAACCCCCGTTTTTATCTACATTGACGGTATAATCACCGGGATGATCGGCAAAAAACTGAATTTCTGCCAATGGTTGCTTTTGTGCTTTGATCTCATCCATGTTTTATTCCTCTTCGGGTTCTTCTGTCTCTTTGTACAGTGCATAAAGGGTTAATATGTCGGTATCGTCTCGGATCACTGTCTTGTCGATTATTCCACGTCTTACAAAATCCTTTGTCAGATGATAAAATTCCTTGAATCCCATAGCTTTTACCCTCCTTTGTTGTTTAAGTCCTTGTACAGTCTCCATGCCTGCTGTAGTGCCTTGTCACGTATCTTATACAGGTGTTGCCTGTTGTAGTGCCTGTCTTGGGCTATCCTCTGGACTGATTTATGGCTGATATAAATGTCACATAGGATTGTAGCCCCTCTGCTGTCTACCTTGTCTAATGCCTCTAGTACGGCCTTTATATCGTCCCTTGCTCTTAAATACTCCCTTTGCAGTCGTGCCAGTTCGTCTTCAAGGTCGGCTTTTTCTGCTGCATACTTGGTCATTATGTCTTCGGGTGTACTCATGACTTGTGGTCTTGAGTAATCAATGCCGGATGGAAGCATTAAGTATGTCAGTCTTTCAATCTCTGCTACTGTCCTTGTGATCCTCTCGTCCAGTATGTAGGGACGATTGAAAAATCTCTCTGCGGGGTTGTTCATTACTTGTCCTTTCTGCGTACTTGATCCCGGCTTTAAAGCCTTCGTCATACACTGCCATTATTATTTCTTGGACGTTCATGATATCTCCTTTCCTTGCCCTGCTTGGCTTCTTAATGGTATGATATCATTCACACGTCCGGGGTGAATAGTTCTTTGCACTGTACCCCCGTCCTTTAAATCGAACGGAGATTGAACAGATGACGTACACTAAAGATATTATTGTTAAACTCAAAGCAGTACGGGAAGAAAAGGGACTTTCCTACTCTGACATACTGGATCTCATGGAGAAAAACGGGGACTACCTCGCAAAGTCTACCCTGTCAAGGGTGTTCGCTGAAGGAAGTGAGGAACAGTCTTTCAAGTATGAGGAGACTATCAGGCCTATCGCTAAAGCTCTTCTCGATATTGAGACCATAGAAGATACTGATGATCTCGACACGCAAGCTATGAAGATACTGCTGACGTATAAAATCGACCGAATTAAAGAGCTTGAAGCCTCTGTACAGTCTCTGGAAGCGTCCCTTGCCAATGAAAAAGTGAAATATCATGAGAAACTGGACAAAGAACGTGAACAGTATGCCCGCACTATTGAGTTTTTGAAAGAGCAGATATCCCTAAAGGACAAGCGCATGGATCAGCTTCTTGATGCCGTATTTGAAAAGGACAATCAGCACAAGGAGCTGCTTGAATTGATCCTTTCCTGCCCTGCCCGTCAAGGGAAAGAGTGCTAATCCCCTTTTAGGTGCTTGCCGTAGCTTAATGCCAGGTCTACAAGCTTTTGCTTTACTTCGTCCAGTTCGTTGAACACCTTTTCGGCCTCCTCTGCTGCCCACGGTTCAACTCTGGACTTTATGTGGTTTAGTGCTTTTCTTCTCTTGTCTGTCATGCTTCTTCGCAAGGCAATGTCGGACAGTCTGTACCGTTGCACTCAAACGCTCCACATATACCCTCTTCGGGATCGTAGTATTCGCATGTTTCACATTTCATGTGTTTTCCTCCTCTATCTCTACGTTTAACCAGTCGGTGACCACAGGCATCAACTCCTGCACTCCTTTGGTGATGCTCTCGCACTCGTCTGAAAAGCTCCTTACTACCATAAACGAGATTGCTCTTGCCATTTCCTCGATCCCACCGTTTTGTATGTATTCATATCTTTTCATATCGCACCCCCTATCAATATCACCGCACTCCATACCGCCACCATAGCTATCAGCTCGCACATACGCCAGTACCCACGGATTTCAAAGAGTGCGAGGACTATCAGAGGTATTATTGATAGACCGAGTAAATATATGAGTATTGTTATCATTCCTTATCGCTCCTTTCCTGTGGCTCAACCCAAATATCCAACCAATATCTATATTTGTCAGAATAGGAATCCTTTTCAGTTTTGAGATTATCCCATATCAGAGGTCTTAATTCTTGTAATATCCTGTTCTCTATATGAGTTTTCAGTAGTTGTGGTGTGTCCGGTGAATCAGCTATATCCCTTGCGTCTATCATTTGTGATATTCTGTAATGCTTTGGTAATAGGGTTTTGTGCATCACAGGATATGGCTTTTTAGGAAGTGTTTCTTCATATAGCCTTTTAAAATGTTTTGCTTTCTGCCTTGCGTTCATTTCTTATCGCTCCTTTCCTGTGGATCAAACATATA
>Ga0326513_10003487_pt1 | contig 11391 bp, 14 predicted proteins | sample 2_2465_0518_D_FD_203654 | JGI IMG/M metagenome (GOLD analysis project Ga0326513, IMG submission 203654) | Bovine rumen microbial communities from UC Davis, California, United States - 2_2465_0518 | ecosystem: Host-associated > Mammals > Digestive system > Stomach > Rumen | place: USA... | reverse complement strand
CTTGGCCGGGAGATTGCTCGTCAGCTCAAAAAGCAGGGCATTTCACCTACGAATGCCAATGTGCGCAAAATTATCGAAGCCAAGAAAAAAGACAATATTATTAACCCTAGCGACCTAAAAAAGTAAGCCCCGGCCGTTTATTCGGCCAGGGCTTTTCGTGCAAAACGAAAGTGCTCTTTTCTCTAGTATAAAAGCCCACAAAAATACCCCCATTTTCGGGGGTATTTATTTAGCGACCATCGCGTAGATTGAAATGTTTGCGCTTCTCGCTGTGTTTGTGGTTATTATTGCGATTCAACTTTGCGGTTGGAACCTTTTTACCTTTGGTCTTGCGTGCCATAATCTATAACTCCAAATCTATTATTTTTCAGCTTTGGCGGCTTTTTTCTCGGCTTCTTTTTTAGCTTTGGCAACCTTGTTGCCGCGAGTAGCCTTGAGAGCCTCTGCCTTCTTAGCGCGAGCCTTGAAGCGGTCAACGCGACCCTCGGTATCGATAATCTTTTCTTCGCCCGTGAAGAATGGGTGGGATGCGCTCGAAATCTGCACCTTTACGAGTGGATATTCCTTACCGTCCGTCCATTTGATGGTTTCGTCAGACTTAGCGGTGGAGCGAGTTAGAAAAGAAAACTTTGCCTGCTCATCGGCAAACACCACAAAGTCGTAGTCTTTAGGTTGGATTGATTTTTTCATAATTACGGATAATTATATCAGATTGTACCCTGTAAGTAAAGTGTTAAATCATCACGCAACGTGATAAACTATTTATATGAACGAAGAACACGCAACAATTACCGCCGCGCCTTCTGTTACCGATGCGCCAAAACGCAAACGTGGCAGCCGCCGCAGCAATCCTTTAATATTTATTCTTATAGCCGCTGTCTTGATAGTCGCCGTTATAGTGATTATTAAAATCGTCAGTAGTCGCGACGACGACAGCTCAATCTTTGACGCCAAGGCCTTCTTCCTCCGTCACTCGGCCGATTATGACTCAAAATATGCTCTCTTCAAGAAGAACGGCGACAAAGTGACTGATTTCAAATTTGTCACTGCTAGCGAATTCGTCAATGGCTACGCCTACGTCCAGAACGACGAGGGCAAAGCTGGCGTCATTAACGAAGACGGCAATATGACGGTCGATTTTGGCAAATACGCCGCCATCGACCCAATGACTGGCTTCTACGAAGCTACCGATGAATCTGGCGTTCGTACGCTCATTCTTGGCAATGGTAAGGAAATCGCCAAAGATTATGACAGCGTTATCGAGAGCGTGAATATGCCATATGTCTTCGTCGCCTTCAAAGATAATCAATACAAGCTCTTTGACGCCAATGGCAACACCAAGGCCGACTTCAAGAGCGACGATATGCCGAGCCTCTCTGACGGCGGCAATTCGAACCATGTCGGCACTGCTTACTATGATGGTAAGCTCGCAATCCTCGATGGCAACAAGCTCAAGACGCTTTACGAAGAAAAGTCCGATATTCAATACCAGATCAATACCGTATCGCCAGATCGCAAGAGCATCGTCCTATCTGATAGTAGCTACGAACATTATGCCACCTTCGCTAAGGATAAATTCAACGAATATGGCGACAAATGTAGCAAGGTATCGCTCTATCGCACCAATGAAAAAACTGGATTCTTCAGTTGCGAAAAAGATGATACGGAAAAACTCATCCGTGGCGGTGAAGTTACTGATATCGCCTTCGCTGGCACCGATGATGTCTATGATGTCTTTGACGAGGACCATTACACGAAATACAATGCCGAAGCCAACGAAGCCGAAATCTTTGTTTCTGGCGACAAGAAAGCTACCGTCAAAGCGACCAGCCGCCCAAGTGTTTCGACTAATGGTTACGCCATTCGCAACCGTGACGACAACAAAATCTCCCTCTATGATACGGATGGCAAAGAATACTACACACTCGGCAATGTCACCTCTGGCGGCGTTACTGGCTACGACGAGAACGGCAACGTTATTGTCAATGATTATTCGCAAGAGAGCAATAAGCGCTACTTCATCGTTAATAAGAACGGCGATATTATCTCCGAGCGCTACAGTCGCATTACCGAAGAAAATGGCAACTATGTTGCCTATGATTACCATGAAGGCAAGGCCGCTTGGCTAGACAAAGACGGCAAAGAAGTCGTCTCCGGCGAATATGATAGCTTCGAAACTTATGGCAAGAAGGGTGAAATCGTCCTCGCCAAGAAATCTAGCACCGAATACACGATTGTCGACGTCAAGAATCGCAAGACTGGCGCCTCGATGAATGGCTTCCTGTCCTATTACGAAGCCGGCTACTTCCAGGTAGAATCAAACAATAAGATTCAATTCTATACGCTCGAAGGCAAACTCATTCACGAGTATTCTAATTCAGTTGAAACCGAAGATTAATCTCGGGCAGCAAAAATCCTCCGTTATGAGCGGAGGATTTTTTATTTCTCGATCTTGTAGAGTTTTTTCGTGATTTCTTCGAGCCGCTGCACGCCGTTTTCGAGCCGGTAGTAGTGACGGACATAGAATAGCGTTGTGACCAGTAGAATCGCTGCTACGCCACCTACGCACCAACAGATTGTATTGCCGCAAGTATCGGATTTTAGATTTATTTCAAGTGCGCCAAAGAATATAAAGAAGATAATCATGAATAGGGCAAAGAATAGTGCCACAATCAGATGGATCAAGCGCTCATGCTGAAATTGCGCCGTCATCGTCTTGTGGTATTCAATCAGCTCTGGGCTAGGCTTTTCGGCTGCCTTCTCGATAAAAGCAATGTAATCGCGTAGCTTCTTGTCCATTAGATAACGCGTCCAACCTCTTCAATTGTCGTGTCGCCACGCAAGGCTGCCAATACGCCTTTTTGTTCGAGCGTGAGCATACCCTCGGCGCGAGCAGTCTTTTCGATGTCGTTTGTATTAATGTCGGCCACATCGCCACGAATAAACTTCTGAATTGGCTCGGTCACGACCAGCTGCTCCATGATTGCAGTGCGTCCGTTAAAGCCAAATGGGCTACTCTCAGACGGCTTTTCGCGCCAGAGCGTGATATTGTTGAGATCGAAATCGTAATCGGACAAATCTAGTCCTTCGAGTACCTTGCGAATATAGCGTGAAGTGCTCTCGTCCGGATGGTAAGCCTCTTTATTCTCATCGAGGCGACGTACGAGGCGCTGTGCAATCAATAAGCGGACTGATGATGAGAAAATCGGGTTCACGCCAATCAAATCAATCATACGCGAGAACGCTGCCGAGGTGGAGTTCGCGTGGAATGACGAAAGCACCAAGTGACCCGTAATCGAGGCCTGAATCGCCGTGCGCGCAGTATCACTATCGCGAATCTCACCGACCATCACTACGTCAGGGTCTAGACGCAAAACGGAGCGTAGGCCGTCAGCGAATGAGCCGCCGTCATTGGTATAGATTGGAATCTGCGATATACCCGGAATGCCATACTCAATCGGATCCTCTAGTGTGATAATCTTGCGCTCGGTCGTGTTGAGTGCGTTTAGAATCGAATAGAGCGTAGTAGATTTACCAGAACCGGTCGGACCCACCATTAGGAGCAAGCCGCGTGGATGTGAGACGACGTCTTCAATCGCGTGGCGTTCTTCCTCGGTGATACCCAATAAATCAAGATTGAGGAGACTCTCGTCGAAGTTGAAGAGACGGAGCACTGCGTCATGGCCGTACATCGTTGGCACCATCTCGACGCGGATGTTTAGGACGTGCGAGGCGCCATCGCGGTGAATATCCATCTGCATATGGCCAGATTGCGGCTTGTTGCTAGCAGTCGAAACGTTAGCGCGGGAGCTGAGCTCGCCCATGAAGATGCGGTACTTGTCGCGGCTGATCTCGGCGACTGGGTGTAGAATACCATCTACGCGCATGCGGATGCGAATAATATCGCGCATATTCTCAATGTGAATATCGCTCGAGCCGAGCTTGTCAGCCTGATCGAGCAGGTAGTCAAAGACGCGGTCAGTCGAAACGCTATCGAGTGTTTTGGAGACTTGCTGAATCGTCTCGCTATCGCCCTCATTGGCGATCTCGATATCGTCATAATGCACCTGTACTGGCGGGTCATAGCGCAGCATGAATACCTGATAGGCGGAGTTGGAAATCAAGAAGAATTCGGCACGAAGACCCTTGACCTCGTATTCATTTTTGATGGTATTAATTGTGCTGTTTGGTGTCTGGCTCGTCACCATAAATTGATACGGCTTTACTTCATCGCCCTCTTGGAGCGGGATAATGAAATCCGAATGCATTTGATTAATTGGCAATAAGCCCATCGTCAGGGGCAGCTCACGCTCAAATTCGCGCGTATCTAGATAGACCAAACCTAGGATATGGGCGCGACGCGCGGTCGCTTCCTCTTCATTTTGCCTACGCTTGGCTTGAACCTCACCTTCATTCATAATATAAGTATATCATGAAACAGCTTACGGTTATATTGTATAATATCCGCTCAACCTACAATGTGGGCGCTATTTTGCGCACCTGCGATTGCCTAGGCGTAACAGAGGTGATTTTTACTGGCTATACGCCTTTTTTCGACAAAGGCTTGCCATACGAGCAAGAAAAGCTTCGCAGAGCCATTCATAAGACTGCGCTAGGCGCCGAGGATACCGTCAAATGGCGTCGCGTCGACATTGAGTCCGCTATTGTCGAGCAAAAAGAGCAGGGCTATACGGTTGCGGCGCTCGAGCAGGGCGAGCATTCACTTAATCTTGCTGATTCGCCTGAATTACCTGAAAAAATCGCCCTAATTTTGGGCGAAGAGGTTCATGGCATCCCGCAAAAACTTCTCAATCAGTGCGATTGTCTGCTTGAAATACCGATGCTCGGTCAAAAAGAATCATTCAATGTCTCAGTTGCGACTGGGATTGCGCTCTGGGAGATTACCAAGTCTTCCCTGAGTGGAACAAGAAAACATCTACGTACGCCGCAATAATACCGACTATCATTGCTACGCCGCGAATATTGTTAAGAAAGCCTGCGATATCGTAGGCAAGGTTGTCGAAAGTGAAGATATTTGCCAGCGGTTCGGCTACGAAAATTGTCAGAATCGCTGCAAATACCACTGATTCGGCGATGCGTAACACTCCAAATAGGCCGCTTTTGCCGGCGCGCAGATAGAGAATTAGAGGGAAACCGACCACTAGTAGGCCGTATAATCCATATTGTATCCACATCAAATTGGAGCCAGGTAGCCACGAAGCAATCGAATTTGAGAATTGCGCGCCCCAGTTATCATAGACCGCCACGCCAGCAATCATCGCCAAAAAAGGCACACCAACATTGTGCCTAACGGCTACGAATAAGAGGAGCAGTGCTGCTAGAAAAACGGCTAAAATCATGTTTTTGTTTTTGCTTCTTTCCTGATTTGATTAAAGCACAAGAACTATCTGCTGTCAATCTTTTGCATAGCGTGTTAAAATACCTGTATGAAGACCAAAAAAGCTTTTACTGTACTAGAGTTAATCTTATCGATCGTATTTGTTGCTATCTTTGTCGTGTTATTCTTCTTCCAAAAGCGCAATCTCGACGCTATGGATCGCGATGAGCATCGCAAAATCGCCATCAATGCCATGTACTATGCACTTGAAGAGGGCTATTACGCTCAAAACAAGTATTATCCAGAGAATATTGAGAGCGCCGATGTCTTGCCTTGGATTGATCCAAACCTCTTTACCGACCCACGCGGTGTTAACCTCTGGGACAACGGCGGCAATTATAGCTACGAGACTAGTGATTGTACGGACGGGAAGTGCAAATCTTACACCCTCCGCGCCCAGATGGAAAAAGAAGAAGATTACGTCAAAACTAGCCGCAATTAATTAGCGGCTATTTTGCCATCGTATCGTCGCTGTTTTTCTTGCACTTATAAACTAGATGCGAGATGGTTTTGATTTCGTCGTGCGGTGTATCGACGTATTTTAGCGTATAGGTGGTTTCGTCGCCGACGGTCGACATTCTGATTACGCCGAGGTGGCAAATATGATCAATCAGGTTATTCTGGCGGAACGAGACGTCCTCGATACGGCGGAGCTCGATAATATTGGTCGAGTTAGCAAAGATAGAGCTGCGGGATTTTTGGATTAAACGGCGATTGGTAACGTAAATTTGGTTAGCATCGTAAATACTCTTGGTTACGAAGCCGCCAAAGAAGAAGAGGATATAGAGTACGAAGACGCCGATGCGCAAGAAGTGCATCGATGCATCATTTATATGAAAGACGGAGTTATTAATTTTTGAGCTCGCACCTGCGAAATAGATAAGGACTAGACTGAGCGCAACGACGAGGATGGCGACAACTGTCCAAATAAAGGCTACGCCGAGGCGAGAACGTTTAATATGAAGCACGACATATTCGTCCTTCTCGAGGTCGATTTCTGGAAAATCCTTCGCACTACGTTCGTGCTGGACTTTTGATAGCTCTGCTTTCATATTAGATCACTCCGTCTAATCTGATATTTATATGATTATATCATAATCCGCCCAAAATGCCAAACAGTTGACTAATCAACTCGCTTGTGGTATAATAGAAAGATATCAAAAAAGGTATTATTATGGCTGACAAAGATATAATTGGGCGCGAAGTTGCCATCGACTTTGGTGACGAAATCAAAGCCGTACCAGCAAAAGTAGATACTGGCGCAGATAGCTCTGCTGTCTGGGCAAGCGACATTTTTGTGGATCGCGACCACGTCCTACATTTTAAGCTGTTCGACGACGGCTCGCCATATTACACTGGCATTGAGCACACCACCAAACAATTCAGCGTGGCGATGACAAGAAGCTCTTCCGGTGATATGATGCTAAAATACAGGGTCAAATTACCAATTACCATAGCTGGTCGTAGCTTATGCACAAGTTTTGGCCTCAGTGATCGTTCAACGCATAACTATCCAATCTTAATTGGTCGTCGCACGCTTAGCGGGAAGTTTATAGTAGATGTCAGTCAAAGCGAAGATTTAATCAAGGTCAAAAAGAACACCCCAAGTGGTCTCAACGACAAAATGAAGAAAAATCCATACGAATTTTATAAGAAAAATTATTTAAACGGAGCGTCAGAAAAATGAAAATTGCAATTCTCTCAAACGGCAATGCCAATTATTCTACCAAGCGCCTAGTCGAAGAGGCTGAGGCGCGCGGTCATACCGTTGATGTTATCAAGTACAAAAACTGTTATATTTCTATCGAATCTCGCCAAAATAAGGTCTACTACAAGGGTAAACCGCTCGAAAACTACGATGCGATTATTCCGCGCATCTCTGCGAATATGACCAAGTATGGTACCGCTATTGTGCGCCAACTCGAGATGCAGGGCGAATATGTGCTTTCGAAATCGATTGCTATCACTCGTGCTCGCGACAAGCTTCGCTCAATGCAGGTGCTCGCTAAATACGGCGTAGATATTCCAAAAACCGTCGTTTCGCGTAATACGGCCGATATTGACGATCTCCTTGAGCAGCTCGGCGAGATGCCAGTGATTATCAAGCTTGCTTATGGCACGCACGGCAACGGTGTCATTTTGGCTGAGACCAAGAAGGCTGCCAAATCCACCTTGCAGGCCTTCTATCTGGCGAATGATGATGGCGTCTCGATTCTTTTGCAGGAATTTATCAAGGAATCAGCCGGTACTGATATCCGTGCTTTTGTGGTTGGCGGTAAAGTTGTTGCTTCGATGCAGCGCAAGAGCCTCGATGATGATTTTCGCTCTAATCTCCACAAGGGTGGCTCTGGTACGCCAATCAAGCTCACCGCGCAAGAAGAAAAAATGGCGATTTCTGCCGCCAAGGCCATGGGTCTTAACGTTGCTGGTGTCGACATTATGCGCTCCGCGCGTGGTCCGTTGGTCCTCGAGGTAAATGCCTCCCCAGGCTTCGGTATCGAGAAAGTCACCGGTCGCAACGTTGCCGGTAAAATCATCGAGTACGTTGAACACAACGCTACCCGTACGCCAAAGAAAGACCGCATCGGTGCTTAGGTAGTCACAAAAAAGAGGCTTCGGCCTCTTTTTTGTGGCACTTCGCCAATCTTGTGTTATAATATCATTCATGGCACCGTAGCTCAGCTGGTTAGAGCGTAGGACTCATAAGCCTAAGGTCACTGGTTCGATCCCAGTCGGTGCTACCATATTACAAGGCGAGGGCCTTTTTTTATTACCTAGTTCATTAAGAGAGGGGGTTAAAAAGATGCATTCATTCACTTTTAACACGGCACTTTGGCGAGCCGACCAATATTTTGCCAAACAGATGCAAAAAATCACCATACTGAAGGGTGATGGCTCACGTTTCTATGATTTTCATGAAATTCGTGTCAATAAGGGCGGCGGTCGCTGCTATCGGTACACGGTCTGGGCACTACTTGCGCTAAATGACGGCGATTGTCGTTATTGTGGTACTATCGACACGATCGAAGATGGTGATTATCGTCGCAGCGAGAATTATGCGCATGCCTGGGTTGAATTTACAGTCGAGGACGACATCTATGTTTACGATCCGCTACTCGATCATGTTGTTCCGCACGATATCTGGTACGAACTCTGTAATCCGCGCAATATTACTTCCAAGTTAACCAAGCGGGAATTACTAGAGCACTACATGACACCAGATTATGCCTACGAGGTCTCCGTAGACACTTGGCAGTTCAAACGAGCTAAAGACGTGCCGGCTGAGGAAAATCCAGAAGCGAGTGGTAATATCTTTCAGGCTCTCGATAAGGGCCATCTGATTGGTTGGTTTAGCGCTGGACCACTTCATGTTTCCAGATTCTTTGCTAAATGGACGCCAAACTGCTAAAAAAGCCCCTGCTCCGATTGGAGCGGGGGTGTTTTTTATGAATTCCTGGCGGAAGGGACAGGATACATCTCTCGCTTCGCTCGAGACTATGCGGGGCGTCGCCTCGGAAATAAAAATGCAAGCATTTTTGCTTCACTCGGCTCCTACCGCATCCGAACCTACGGTTCGCATCCTGTCGCAGAAATTAAAAAAATAGAGGCTAAAGCCTCATTTTTTAATTTGGCGGAAGGGACAGGATTCGAACCTGCGAGGCGTTAACCTGCTGGTTTTCAAGACCAGTGCCATCAACCACTCGGCCACCCTTCCACGGGTTATTATACCATAAAAAAGACTCCCCCAGGAATCTCTGGGGGAGCTGGTGCGGTGTAATGGGAAAACCGCGCCATAAATTATAAGGAGGGTAGTATGAGCTACTTACCGGTACTACCAAAGCCATTTTCGCCGCGCTCAGTCTCATCGAGTTCGTCGACTTCTTCGAATTCCGCACGTGCGCATTCGATAAACACACCTTGCGCTACGCGATCACCGGGGTGAAAAGTGCAAGGAATCTTGCTACGGTTCTTTACGATTGCGCTCAGCTCGCCTCTATAATCGCTATCGATTACGCCATGGTAAACCTCAATACGATGCTTAATTGCATAGCCGCTACGACTCCGAATCTCGAGCATGTAGCCCTCGGGAATTTCTATTGCGAGCCCAAAGGGGATTTCGACTTGCTCACCAGGCATAATCTCAACATCATTGTCCATCGCGGCATAGAAATCACAGCCAGCAGCCCCGCTCGTCATATAAGGTGGCATAATTGCGTCCTCGCGAAGCTTCTTGAAACGAACATGTATGTTCTTCGACATGGGAACACCTCCTTCTAGAAAAGATCATCCCCAAAGTAGGGAATGTTTGAATTATAGCAAAAATCCGGCTGTCGTGCGTGAAAAATGTCAAAATAGTGTATTCATTTCACGCATAAACGCTATATATAGCGTTTTTTGGCAAAAATCTTCATCTGTAAACATTGTATTTTTTACAATCTATATGGACAAAACCCCACATATAGCGTTACCATTATAACAACGAACACCAAATGTAGTGTTCACAAAGTAAAAAATTGACGAAAAACCGAACATTCTGGAGGTATATAAAATGTTCAAATCTGTCCGAAAACGCGACGGCAAAGTCGCTTCTTTTAAACAGGAAAAAATTACCGAAGCTATTGCAAAAGCTGGTGCTGCCACCGGCGAGTTTGGCCATGATCGCGCTCAAAACATCAGCGACAAGGTTGTCCGTGTTGCTAGCGAAAAAATCACCACTCGCATCCCAACCGTTGAGCAGATTCAAGATATCGTCGAGCAAGTTTTGATGGAATCCGCCTTCAAGCGCACCGCCAAGGCTTACATTGAGTACCGCGCCGAGCGCAACCGCAAACGCCAAGCCAAGTCCAAGCTCATGCAGACCTATAATACTATCTCTGAGGCCGATGCTGAGGAAGATTCTGACGTCAAGCGCGGCAACGCCAACGTCGATGGCAACTCTGCCATGGGTAAGATGCTTCAGTTCGGCGCCGAGGGCTCCAAGGAATATGCTAAAATCTGTCTCCTCAAACCTGAATTTAGCTACGCGCACGATCATGGCGATATTCATATCCACGATCTAGACTTCATGGCTACCGGTACGCTCACTTGCTGCCAGACCGACCCGCTCAAGCTATTCGAACACGGCTTTAATACTGGTCACGGCTTCCTCCGCACGCCAAACTCTATCGGTACTGCCGCCGCCCTCGCCGCCATTATCCTCCAGGCCAACCAAAACGAGCAGCACGGCGGTCAGTCAATTCCAAACTTTGACTATGCGATGGCGCCTAGCGTCAACAAGACTTTCCGCAAGTCACTCAAATCCAACCTCGAAAAATACGCCGAGTTTACTGGTCAAAAGATCAAGACCGATGTCGCTGAGGATATTACTTACGGCGACGACAAGAAGCTCAAAAAAGCTAAAATTCCAGAGGCTGTCATCAAAGCTGCCAAAGAAGATACTGAGCATCAGACACTCCAAGCTATGGAAGGTTTCATTCACAACCTCAATACGATGCACTCTCGCGCTGGCGCTCAGGTTCCATTTACGAGTATTAACTTCGGCACCGATACGACCCCAGAAGGCCGCCTCGTCTCCAAGATGCTCCTCGAAGCTACGATGAATGGTCTTGGCCATCATGAGACGCCAATCTTCCCAATCTCTATCTTCAAGGTCAAGGAAGGCGTCAACTACAACCCAGGCGATCCAAACTACGACCTCTTTAAGCGCAGCATGGAAGTTAGTTCCAAGCGCCTCTTCCCGAACTTCGTCTTCATCGATGCGCCATTCAACCTTCAATACTACAAACCGGGCGATTACACTACTGAGATTGCAACCATGGGCTGCCGCACTCGCGTCATCGGCTCCATCTTCAAAGAGACTGACGGCAAGCCAGTTTCTCGCGGTAACTGCTCCTTTACGACTATCAACCTCGTCCGTCTTGGTATCAAGCATGGCATCTGCCTCGGCGAGCGCAAAGAAGCCGACTGGGATGCATTCTATCAAGATCTCGACG
>Ga0326513_10003480_pt1 | contig 11402 bp, 11 predicted proteins | sample 2_2465_0518_D_FD_203654 | JGI IMG/M metagenome (GOLD analysis project Ga0326513, IMG submission 203654) | Bovine rumen microbial communities from UC Davis, California, United States - 2_2465_0518 | ecosystem: Host-associated > Mammals > Digestive system > Stomach > Rumen | place: USA... | reverse complement strand
AATGGGTACACGACCTTTTCAAGAACGGGCCGGAAATCTGGTGCGACGAGAAGGTAATGGTAAACGACAAGGGAATCGTGGTAAGGCGCGACACTAAAAGGCTCAGGGATTGCAGTCTGGGTCTTGTTTCCGTTTCCGGACCCGAAGAATGGTACAGGATATGCAGGCTGAACTGCCCGCCGGGAACTATAATAGAGGACTACAAGGAAGAAGAATGGGCAGCTCTTTACCAGGACATGCTTTCTTTGACCAGAAACGAGCTTACGAAGGCCTTATTGACGGAGAGAGGCAACAAGTCAGCCAAGATATTACTCGAGATTATGGAGCGCCGTGACAAGGATCATTGGGCAGAGGAAAAGGTAACGAAGACGGCCGAAGTGAAGAAATCCGACGGCGAAACCATAAAGTTCGTAATCGAAGGTATGTAAGATGGCCAAAAAACCGGTTTTTACAAGGGAAGACGGTATCCTGAAGGTTCATCTACTCGAACATCAGCTCGCTGCGGCGAACAGTAAAAAGAAAATATCCGGAATTGTAGGTGGACGCGGATGCGGAAAATCGATATTTCTCAGTGCGATGATAGTACAGGAAATGTGTCAGGGAGGCAAAGTAATTCTGTTCGGACAGGATTACAAAGCCTTGCTTTTTACATTATTCAAGGAAGTAGTCGACCGTTTCGAGGAATGCGGTTTTACGCCTTATGTGAATTACGGAACGAAATTCATGAAATTCAACGGCGGCGAACTTTACGGCTATAGCTATGAAAATATAGAATCCGTCAGGGGTCTATCGGAAGTTTCGTTACTTGTACTGGACGAGCTCGCCTTGGCCCCGAAAAATATATTCGAAACCGTTACCCCGTGTCTTAGAGGAGCGAAAAGGCCGATTAGAATATTGTTCGCGACTACCCCGAAAAAGGGAACTGTCTGGAACAAGTGGTTCAAGGACGACAGTATAGACAAGGATATATTTACCGCGACCATGTTCGACTTGCCGGACGATATAATTACCAAAGAAGAAAAAGAACTACAACGGAATACCATAAAGGATCCCGCGGCTTTCCAGCAGGAAATGCTCGGTGTGATTCTGGACGACGATATCGAATTCTGTATTATTTCGAAAAACGAATACCCGACGATGAAAATGCCGCCGAAGGGTAGGAAGAAACTCGGAATTGACCTGTCGGGTTACGGAGCCGACCAGAACGTATTCTGTGTTTCCGATGAAACCGGTATAATCGAAATAGTAAAGGAAACTGTAGCGGATACGTGGAAGCTGTACAATATAGCGAAGGAACTGATTAGAAAATACAACATAGTCGATATAAACCTGGACGGTACAGGCGGATACGGAAAAGGTTTGGCCGACGTATTGAGAACGGAAAAGAACCTGCACGTAAACGAGATAAATTTCGGTTCGAAGGCCAAGCAGCCGGACAAGTATGTAAATACTCGTACTGAAATGTATATAGAGGCTTGTGAAAAAATCAGAAACGGTTTCTATATAGACGATAATTCCGAACTGAAGGATGAATTGTCATATATGTCGTATTCGATAAACGGTAACGGAAAGACGGCTTTGGTGCCGAAGTCGACAGTGAAGGATTTATTAGGTCACAGCCCGGATACGGCCGACGCTTTCGTATTGTCGGTATATGACCTCGAAAATGAACTGGAACCGGAAATAACCCCAGAACAGGGTCTGAATATATGTATGAAATTCGTGAATATTTAGAATTATATATAATGTATGGAGGAATTTATGGAATACAAAGATTATATAGAAATTCTAGATAAAAACGATTTGGTAATATCAAGCTCGGACGGTATAATTTACAAGACCGGCAAGAAAAATAAGAACCGACCGATATGTAACAATACGGTATTTCAGGACCTGGTGATAAAGAAACAAGCCGAAAACATAACCGGGAAAGAATACGAACTATTGGGAAACTTCATAATGACGCTAATCAGGATAGTCCTGAATAATGTCAAGTTCAGATATCAGCCGGACAATATACGTGAAGATATAGTTACCGAAGCGTACGTGGATATATTTACCGCCTTGCAGAAGAAATGTTTTGACCCAACAAAGGGCAATGCATATTCTTATTTTTTCAGACTGGCCTATGTTTCGGGTATACACGTGTTAGAAAAATACAACAAGATTAGGGAAACTGAAGAAAAACTGGTCGAAACGTTCATGGAAATGTATATAGTGAATGACGGCCGTAAAATAGAAACTAATTTTGTATAGATAAGGAGATTTTATGTCAACTTGGCGAGATGTAATTACGGAAGCGGCTGTCAGGGCCAATATAGTATACAGGAAGAAGGAAGTTCCGGCCGATATTTTCACGACCGCGTCCAATTTACTGAAGGGTATTCTGCAGGAATATTCGAATCGTAAATTTATTACGGCCTATAGTAACGAATCCAATTTCGTGCCGGTTTCCGAATCTTTTCTGGTAGGCGAAGGCCCGGATGTAACCGTACAGGCGGCGAAAATCCAGACCCCCCAGTCCGTACTCTATAGAATAAACGACAACGAATGGGTGCCTTTGAATTTTATCGCATATGATCAGTTTTATGCTGCGGGTTACGGCGATTACTGCGTGTCATGGCAACCGACCGGAATCAACCAGTACAAGCTGTATTTCAGACCCAGGTTCGTAGCTCAGAACAGAACATGTAAATTGATTTATACCTTGGAAATGCAGTTCGCCGACAACGATATCATAAACTTGCCGACGCCTTATGTCGAATTACTTACTCGCGCGCTCGCTTACAAGCTTACGGTAGCATATCCGAGGACAGACGCGACCAAGCAGAACAGTTTGAAACTTGAATTGACTGAACTCGAAAACATGCTGCAGGCGTCCAATGCTTCTCAGAAAATTATTACCAGAAACTTGAACAACAGGGGATCCTTGCTCGGTAACCTTATTTCGGGTGAATTCGTATTCGGAGGCTAAGGTGTCCAAACATATTGTACAAAATATAGTGGGCGGTATAAGCAGGTACGACTTGGCTAAGGTGTCCAATGCCGAAACTGTCAATATGTTCGAAGAAACCGTAAACGCTAACGATTCTTATGTGAATAAGATACTGCGCCCTATTTCCGGTTACAAGACAGTTTGCAATATACCGAATTCCGTAACTGGTAAATGCAGGGGTATGTATACGGTTTCTATCGGTTATAACGGTCATCCGGTAACGTATGCGGTTTTCGGCGATACTCTTTTCCTTATTACGGAAAACAACATACCGTTTGAAATAGCTAAGATTCCGTACGGTAATTCCAGAATTCATTTTGCCCAGACGTCTAATCTTTACGGTTTCCATACTCATCTAGTATTCGTGGACGGTTCGGCAGTATATGCGGTAGATACCGAAATTCTGCCGGCTTTACAGATAGCTGATTTCAAGGTGATACAGCTGCCCAAACGTAACGTACAGGACAATATATTCATCAAGCCGTCACATGTGGCTTATCTTTACGGATATATAGTGGTAAACGATATGGATACTGACGCCTTTTACGTTTCTTATCAGTTTCCTTTCCAGAGGAACAGTTCGGGCGGTTCGGATAACGACGGTACGGTAGACAACAACATATTCATGTACGGTTCGCCGGAATGGGGTGAAACCGGTCAGTCGATGGAAGCATATTGGCAGCCGGACAAGACCTCGGCGATAGTATCGAACGGTACTCGTCTTTTTACTTTCGGCGATACTTCTTTCCAGATTTTCCAGTATACCAACGACGTGAATATTCCTTTCAACAGCCCGGATACGGCGGCTCGTATGATCGGACTGAAGGCGGTAGATTCTATCGCCCAGTTAGGAAACATAGTAGTATGGTTAGGATCCGCGGATTTGGGCAATAACGGTATATACGTAAACAGGGGAACCACGGAAGTAGAACGCGTGTCGACGCCGTCGCTCGAGCGCGAATGGGCCAAATACAAGACGGTAATCGACGCCAAGGCCCAGATATGGCAGGATGACCAGCATATATTCTACATAATCGATTTTCCGACAGCCAACAAGACTTTCTGTTACGATTTGACAGAACAGTCATGGACGGAAAGGTGTACTCTAGATACCGAAACTAACCGTAAGAAGTCGTGGAGATATACGGACGCGGTGATGAATTCGAAGGGAAATATTTGGCAGGCGGCGGAAAACTGTATAGTCGAACAGACCGACGACAAATGGAACGAACACGACGGCAACCCGATACTCAGACTGAGGAAGGGCGGGGTTATCTATTCCGACAGGTCGAATTTCATCATAAACAATATAGAGGTGGCTATAAACAACGGTCAGTATTCTGAAGAATTTTACGGCGAGAACGCCAAGATGATGATGAGATTTACTACCGACGGAAATGACTGGACCGATTTGGAAACAGTCGATATCGGCAATACCGGACAATACGATTACGACTGTATATTTTACAATTTCGGTATGTCGAAGATATTCACGATAGAACTGTCGTGTTCGGAAAATATACCGTTCGCCTTATACGGTATAAAGATAAATTCGGATGTAATGTCTTACTAAGGAATTCGATAATGGAAATAACTACTTCATATACTAGTCACGAGGATTTGGCCGAGGCGACCCGTGGATATTGGGGCAAGGATGTCGGCAAGGATTTTTCTCTCGTGTATTTCGGTCAGGCGGTTATCGGTCAGGCGGACAATTCCGATATATTGGAAAAAGAATGTAAATGCGCCCATTATAGATGGGTAGAAATAGGTAATAATACTTATTTAGCAATTTTGAAATAGGAGAAACAATATGTTAGGTGAAATAATTGGTGGAATCGCCGGTATCGGCGGCGCAATCGCGGACCCAGTAGTCAACTATTACACGGAAAAGGAAAACCGTAAAGCGGCGAGGGAAGCTGCGAAAAAGAAAGCCGAAGCGATTAGACAGGCAGGCGGAGCGGCTGAAACCCAATACCAGGCGATGATGGACGAACTGGACAAGTATAACGAGAGTCGTTATAATTACTCGACGCCGGAACAGCGCGCCGAATATTCTCGTCTTGTATCCGAATACGATCCGCAGACTTATGATTTCAAACAATTCGAATACGGCAAGACGATGGACGACTTTATCAACCCGGAAGCCGAAAAGATAGCCGAACTCGCGGGTCTGAAGAAACAAGCCGAACTTGCCGGTCAGGGTGCCGCGGGTGGAACTGCCGGTTTGGCCGGTATGGGTTATTCCAGATGGGAAGCCGCCAATCAGCTTTATAACGACGCCCAGCGCGCGATGGAAAACGACCGTAGTCAGGCTTACAGGGAATACGGTGACTATATCGACCGTATGCAGAAGAAACTCGATACCATGAATGCCAATCAGATGTCCAAGATAAATCTTATCGGTGGAAATATTTCGAAGGACGAAACGGCGCAGTCGGACTATATGGCCGATCTACTTGCAGTCATGGGAGACAAGGCGGCAAACCGTATAAATACGGCGGTCGCGGCGTATTCCTAATTTTAGTAAGGAGAATGAAGAATGGCCAGAATATATAATTCAAGACGACTTTTGGATCCGACCTTTGTTGAAATCATGAGAAGCAATATCGACAAGCCAGTCGACGTTACCATTACTGGAAACCGTAAAATCGCCGATTCGTTAGTTTCCGCAGCGAAAGATGTAGGCGGTATTATTGGTGACACGGCGAAAAGTTTATCTGACGAATATAAGGAAAAGAAAGCTCAAGAGGAACGCCGTAAATTGATCGGTAATCCGACCGACCCGATGGAATCGTATTTGGCTGATGAATACGTACGGACCGGTTCGACGTCCGGCTTGCTTCAGTACAGGAATATCAAGCAGATGAACGAAAATCGTGAAGCCGAAAAGCGATACCAGGATCGTGCAGCCGAAAACGAGAAACTGAGACGTTATAATATCGAAATGGAAAGCGTAAGGCCGCAGTATATCAAGCTGCAGCAGGATTTCATGAATGCCGACCCTGAACAGAAACTGGTTATCAGGGGTCAGATGAACGCGATCGAATCCAAATTTCCTGAACTGAAGTCCAGCGTGAACATGGATACAATCGACAGTGCACGTCAGGAACGTATCGAACTTGAAGAAGCCAAGAAGGCCGAAGAAGAATATCTGAAGCAGGAAAAGGAAGAAAAAGAAAAGGAATTCAAGAAGAGATCCCTCGAAAACCGTGATTATTTCGTAAAGAACTTTATTCCCGAAAAGATGAATGACGAAGATGAAAAGAACGAAATCCAGATAATGGCGACTAACCTTTACAACCGCGGCGGACTGACCGAGGAGGATTTCAAATTTATTCAGTCGAAGATCCAGGGTGAAAAATCGCAGGTAAAGCAGAATATCGAAGCTGTAGGCAGTGCCGTCGCCGGAAAACTCGGTGAACAAACCGGTAAAGATATAGAAGAATCCCGTGCAAAGAAACAGCTCGCCGATGAAGGTAGGGAAGCTATAAAGACCGGACGCCGTCCGACTAGAGCTCAGCAGAGGGCAATAGACGAGGGTTACTAATATGAATGAAATTGACAAGATACAGGATTTCGTAAACAATAACTTATTTGCCGATGTTCCGACTGATACATATAATAAGATTCTAGACGATTCCGAAAATATGGATCTTCATTCATTTGTCCAGAAATGGGATGAATTTTTGTACAATAATTCTGACGGATGGAACAAGGTGAAGCCCAAGACAGAGGAACTGAGCAAAAGAATCAGTGACGCTTTCAAGGACGACAAGTTCAATCCGTCCGAAGGCAAGCGTGAAGAACTCTACAAGGAAAAGTTTTCCGACGTTCCCCGCGAACAGTTCAACACGACGCTTTCTAATATGAAGAATTATTACGAAGACGAAGTGAAGGCTCGCGAATATGAAGCGGGTAAGGCTCGTCGTGCCAAAGAGGTAAAGGATGACTGGGGTCTTGTTCGTAATATTCTTGCGTCCGATTATGAAAAGCAAAGATATATCGAAGATCCTGAATCTGCCTTATTCGGAAAGGAAGCCGGTGACGATATCTTACAGAAAGGGGAAGCCATCAGTGACCTTTCTTACGGTGTTGCCGGTGCGGCAGGCGATGTTATTCCCGGACTCGGCGCCTTAGTCGGTCCTGGTGTACGTGCAATGCGCGACGTTCAGCATAAAGTGACCGGTTCGCCTTATCAGAAAGAAGGTGAAGATATAGTTTCCGATGTCATTTCGGATGCGGCTATAAATCTCGGAACCGAATACTTGCCGACCGCCTTGGTAAGACGCGGCGCACGCGGCGGTAAAAATGTCAGTAAGACCCGCGGATTCCTGATGGATGTTTCCGACGAAATGAAGCAGAACGCCAGAACCGTGCAGAATCTGAAGGCGGAACAGATGTTTGACGTTATCGCGGATAACGCTAATGACGTACGTGCTTTGGAAACAATCGTAGAACGTATGCCCGATTCGGATATCAAGGTCGATTTGAATTCTATAATCAAGAAGGAAGATTTCAAACCTAACGATATTCTTTCCTATATGGACGAATATAAGAACGCCAAAATCGAAGGCGTGGGTGCATACAAGACGGATCCCAAAACCGGCGCCGTTACTGTCAGGAAGAAAAGTGAGGGTTATCTTGGCGACAGCGCCTTTGACTATTTCAAGAAAGAAGAACAGCTGAAAACCAGACCTAAATCCGCAACCAGGTCGTTCCTTGCCAAGGCTGCCGGTGACTGGGGTCCAGCCGCCCAAACTTTCGTGAAGGAAGCCGATACAGCGAAGGGTCGTAGTAAAAAGGCGGAAATCGACGAAGAAAAGGTAAAGGACTGGTACAAGGCCAATTACAGCCGTGACTGGGAACTCGATTTCAAGCCCAAGAAAAAAGACGGCGATCCGAAATGGGAAGCCTATAAAGAATGGTATATTGATAAATACGGAACTAGTCCGGATGAAGAGGAGGAATAATGCTCGGATATCTTTTATCGCCGACTATACAGTTAGAAGACGTAAACGGAATACCGTTAGTAGGCGGTAAGATATACGTCTACAAGGCAAATACTACTACCCCGGCAGTTACTTACAGCGATTTCGCCGGCAACATGAATACCAATCCGATTATCCTGGATTCGATCGGCCATGCGACCGTTATCGCGGATGATACGGAAATGTTCGATATAGAGGTTCGCAAGGCTGACGATACTTTCCTGTTCAGTTCGAAACTCGTAGGTGTAAACCAGGGCGGATCCGGTACGGTAAGCAACGTGACCGTCCAGCCGGGTTTCGGAATTCTCGTAAACGAATCCATAGCCGATAACGTGGTGACTTTTACCGTTTCCGCCGATACCAATTTCATGGCGACCAAATCCGATCTGAACGGTAAACAGGACATATTGATTCCGGGTTCGAATATCGATATTACGGACAATACAATTTCCGTTACCGGGCTGGCGCCTTATTCCGCCGGCGCCAATATCGATATTACTAACCACGTAGTTTCCGGTAAGGACTGGTCGAACGATATTCTGACTGCGACGACCGGAAAAATCGATAAAGTTACCGGCGGTGCAGGTTCAGAAACTAACCCGGTATATCTGGATGCTTCTAATGTAATTCAACCGTGTTTTAGCGGTTCCGTAAAACTTGCTGAAACAGTTCCACATTATTTTTCTGCCGATGCCGGTAGTAATATCATGCTTTATGCGCCTAATGGAAGTCATAAAACCAGCGGCGATAGTATAAGAAATTCAGTTTTTATCACCAATTATGATAACTATTTGACAAACACGACAACCGATAAATATGAAAACTGCATATTTATGGGTAATTGTTATATGTATTCGCCGAATAATGCTGGAACGTGTTCGTATGAAGACAATATAATAATTGGAAACAATAGTATCAGTCTTGCACAGAGTAATACAATTTGCAATACAGTTATAGGTACGCATAATGATCTTCTTGGAGATAGGGGTGCTTCTAGTCATAAATTTCAAACAACTACGGTCGTGGGTTATCAGAATAATGCCTATACTGATACATATGCAACGACTATAGTCGGTTCCAATAATGACGTGGGTAATTATGAATCTAGTGCGGTAAATAATAAAGAAGTGCAAGTGTCCATCTTTGGAGATAATAACGAATTCACTTACGATTCGACAGATAGTTTGCCGACACATAATTTTATTGTCGGTGTAGGAAATAATGTCGTAAGTAGGGTCAATTATAAATGTGCCGCCGTCGGTTTTGATAACAATTTGACTGGTAACTGTACATTATTGTTCGGTGACGGTCTAACGGCGACTAACGAGGGTTCCTATGAAGATAAAATAATGAAGGTGGGCTTCGGAAATTGTCATTTCGAAATACATTCTTCTGGAACTGTCTATAACGTCGTAAACGGAACCAAGAGACCGTACTATACGATAGTAAATGACGGTACTGTAGGTACGGCGACCAATACAATATACATCATATAAGGGTATATCATGTTTTATATAGGCAATAACAGGAAGCACCCGATTATTTTCAACCAGGGAAACGGTGTACATTATAATCCGTGCTTGTTCATAAAGGACAACACGCTAATATATCCGTCTTTCAACACGCAGACTTATCCGTTATCGACCAATAGGTCTTTCAGCAAGGATTTCGTCGGTTTCTGCTGGAACTTGCACACGATGGGAGCCTTTTCCACTACCGGGTGTTTCGCGTCGATAAAGCTGAACGCCAACGACATGCTTCATCCGATGAAACAGTTCAACGGCTGTAACGGTTACGGTTATTACGACGCCAATAACGGTTATATGTATTTCTATATCGTTCCGTCCAATTTCATCAGGTCGGATCGTAAATATCTTGCCCATACAACCACGTGGGATTTCTGGACCCAGATCGGAACCAATAACGGCAACCTCACGGTGGTAAATTCCAGTAGCGATATCGGAAATCTTTCATCCAGTACGACCGATACTTTGGAATTACGTTTCGGCAACAGCGGTTACGGTAACGGTGATTACGACGAAGTAAAGGTGGCCTATCATGCGTATATGGATTTTTCTATTTCGGACGGCGTACATACGATGGAAGACCTATATGATAACCAGGAAATATATTGCAGGGCCGCCTTGTATACGCCGTTTTATACGGTCAGCAATTACTTGACAGGGCTTACATACCCGAAATACGATTTCAGTTCGGGCTGGAGAAACCTGCCGGGATATACGCAGAAACAATTCTATACGGAATTCGACGACGTGGGTCTTTTACACAAGATGGAAGAGGATTTCACAATGTACGATTCGGATTATGTCGATTTCTACTATAACGGAAACGGTTCACTAAAGAACAGAAGTCTGGTATTCATACCGATGATAAAAATCGGTCTGAATCTTTCCAAATTTACTTACCACGACGCCGTTATATCGATGAACTATACTGACCAGATGTTATTCAAAACGGCGGCCAACGGCGGTCGTCTGGACTAGGACGGTCATAACGGTTTCGAAATCGCCGACATAAAGGGGGACAAAATGGCGGAAACAATTTCACAGATAATTCCTTACGTACCGCAGGCCGCTTGGCCGGTAATTCTGGTCGTAGGACTTTATCTTTACATAAACAAACAGAGAAAGGATACGAAGAACGAGAGGGATACGGACAGCCTTTCTATTCACGATACTTTGATAAAGCACGGTTTCCAGATACAGGCTTTGAAGGACGCCGACTTGCACAAGTCCGACGTGCTGGAAGACCTGAGGACGCAGATTTCTACAATGAACGTGGAAATAGCTAAACTTTCGGTTTCTATCGACAACCTTACTATGCTGCTGGAAAAGAAATAATTTTATAAGAGGTAAAATATGAAAATCAACGGAGAACTGGGAAAAGTATTGTCTACGAGTCCGGAACACAAGCAGTGGAACTGCGGTATGGGTATATTCAAGCCGGGCGTGGTATACTGGGAAGAAAATCCGGAAGGACGAGTCATAATCGACGGCAAGAGGTGCAAGATACTTTCCAAAACCGAATACGATAAGAATTATGTCCTCATCGGCGGGAAAAATTACAAGACCGCAAAAATAGGGAACCAGACCTGGTTAGCTGAGGATCTAAATTGTACTTTTGAAGGAATCGACATAAAACAAGGCGGTCAACTTTCAACTAATCCTGCAATGTATTATTGGAATAATACTTGTTTTTACAACGGAAACGCTATCAGTAAAATAATTGTCCCGGGATGGAGAATTCCGACTATTGATGATTTCGATATTCTTGTAGAAGCAGTAGGCGGTATTTCAGTCGCCGGGCAGAAATTGAAATTATCGAAGTGGTCCGGTACTAATGAATTCGGTTTCAACGGTGACTGCGTAGGCAGTATGTATGCTTCGGGATATTTC
>Ga0326513_10003479_pt1 | contig 11403 bp, 20 predicted proteins | sample 2_2465_0518_D_FD_203654 | JGI IMG/M metagenome (GOLD analysis project Ga0326513, IMG submission 203654) | Bovine rumen microbial communities from UC Davis, California, United States - 2_2465_0518 | ecosystem: Host-associated > Mammals > Digestive system > Stomach > Rumen | place: USA... | reverse complement strand
TGTAAGATTTTATATAAACCTATACAATTTAGCCGCCCGGGTGTAGGGATCAAAGCAGAATTAACCGAACTTAAACGGAGTTAAACCGACTATGAGCAAAGAAGAACGAATAGCAGCAGAACGCGAACGGCTAAACGCATTGTTTGCAGATCTTGACGCAAACCAGCTACAAGCGGCAGCCGGTTTAATACGTTCGGCCGCGTTCCTGGCCGTGTCGCTTGAAGATCTTGAAGCCGAAATAAACGCCAACGGCTATATTGACAGCTACACGAACGGAGCCAGCCAGGCGGGCGAAAAAATAAGTGCTGCCGTTCAAGCCTATACGGCATTAAATGCGAAATATCAAAGCACCATACAAAAGCTATTAAAAATCGTGCCGCCAGCACGCAAACAAACGCAGCCAATAACGGCACCGAAAAAACGTAAAAGCTGGGTTCCGTGTGAACAAACTTACGAAGAATATTTAGCCGAATTAGCGGCCGAAGAATAAACCAACGTAACAATTTAATAGGCCAGGAAAGCGGAGCGACTACCAGGCCCATTTTAGAAAGGGAGTGTAGACGCAATGCAGAACACCGAACCGAAAGAAGTAAAAGAAATAGTGGCCGAAGTAATGGCGGGATTAAAACCGCCAGCGGCCACGACTTTTTATAATTGGCTGGTTAAACGTGCAGAAGATCCCGCCGACGATCCGGCCGGCGACTTTGCCACCGATGCGGCGGCAGATAGTTTTTTTCCGCGAAACATCGAAGCCAGCGCGGCGGGTTTTGCTGCCGTATTCAATTATTTGTATTTCAATAGGCGTGTACACTATCGCGTTATTGACGCATTTATAGAAAGCTGGGAAACGTTCTACAAGGACGCGACCGGCGAAAATTGGACGGAAACGGAATATAAAAAATAATGGATAAGATCATAGAAAACGCAATGTATAAGGGCCGCGAAACAGCGGCAGCCATACCAGCGCAGCCGCCTAAACTTGATTTTGAAGTGGGCGACTTTGTGCAGATCCGGGCGAACGCTAAAAACCACGTCGGAAAAGTCGGCGTTATTATCGGCATAAGATTTAAAAAAATGGATAGAGTCGGCGACGCAATTTTATATAGCGTTAAATTCAGCGACAAGGACGGCGCCGATTTTATCGCGGATAATATGAAGTTTTTAAGACGCGCCCAGGGCGGCGAAATTTGACCTACAAACGATTTTATTAACGCTGTTAATACTATTTGTTTGTGAGGTTGAAAAAATGACGATAGACGAATATATAAACGAAATGCAACGGCTGAAAATCAAAAGCGAACGGCTATTAAAAGAAATGCGCGAAGCTGAAACGCCGCTACTATCACCACGCGACCCGCTGAACCTTGGCGACGGAACACCGCGCAACAGATCCGGCGGCAATGGTACCGAAAACAAATTATTAGAGTATATAGACATACACCGCGAATTTAGCAAGGTAAACGACCAATTTAAAGAAATGCGCGACGCCATAAGACGCGCCGTTGATAATATGATTTATTGGCAAGGCTGTTTAATACATCACGTTTACGTTTACAACGTGTATTTTTACCCGGACGACATATTAAACGGCGCCGAAGAAATAGTACATACAACGAACCGGCGGGAGATCCTGGCGAAGCTGGGCGAAGCTAAAGCAGCGTTAGCCGTTCAGTTAAGGGCGCAAGGCGTAGAAATTGAGGCTTAAACAAATGGAAAAGGAAATTATTAAATTCAAGGTTAATGGGCAACAGCTTGAACGGGTGACACCGCTCAAAACTTTTGCGAGTGACACGATCAATTATATTGATGCTCAAATCGAACTTGGCGAAATGTGGAAAGATACACAATTTACCGAGTTATACGCGATATGGTACGAAGAAAACGAAAACGGACAGCACGACACATTGATAGATGCGAACGGCTACGTAGTTATCCCGCCTGAAGCGCTGACAAGGCCGGGAACGTTGAAAATGAATCTATGCGGAAACATTGTTGAAGATGACAAACTTAAATATAGGCTTACTTCTTATTCTGTCGAAGTGCTGAAGCTGAAGAAAGCTAAACTGTAAAAAACGGCGGCCCAAATTTTGGTTTTGAGCCGCTTTTTTAGTGCAATAAATAAACTATATCGGATTTAATATAAAAGCCCGTAGCGGGTCAAATTTGGCCGTATAAGCTGCCGTGCAAAATATGCCAGGTGTTTTATATACGTTTATAAATTTTGTGTTATTTATGGCTTGCAATAATAAAAAATTTATGTAAAATTGATAATGTAAGCTAATTTCAATAAAACATAATAGTTAATACATATTAGGTTTTATATATTAGCTTATAGGGAAAACAGCAATTAATAATCACGAAAGGTAGGCGCAAAATGAAAAACGTTAAATTTAAACAAATGCGGGTTTTATTCGAAACAGATCCGCAAGTATTTGAGGATAAGGCAAACGCCATATTAGCACAATCCTCAAACTGTGAAATCACACTAGACAAAGCAAGGCCGCTGACGGCGTATATAACTTACACAGTATCACGAACTCAGCCGGAAACAGTATTAGAACTTCTTGAAATGCTGGATACAGACGGCGGCCACGCAGTATGTGAAGATTGCCCGGCGTTCATCAAAAGCAAAGACAAGCGCAAGAAGTGGGGCAGTTGCCGACGCAAGAGCGGGCCGACAAAATGCGACGCGCGGGCGTGCGAACTTTATTATTTAGAAAAACGCCGCGAAGCTGCGGCAATAGCTGCGGAATTTGATCAAATTCCATACGCGATAGAATGAAAGGAAATAAACAGCAATGGAAACATATAAGCAAATGAAAGACAGACACCAAAACGAAGTAAACGCGCTGCCGCTGGCGTTTGCGTTCAGTAAAGAACAATACCGGGCAAAGCTGGACGCCTGGAACATCACCGAAGAAGAAGCGAACAACGGCGCTATTTTAGGAATAGGCGGCGGCGGGTTTATCAGATCCAGCGACAAAGATTTAGTTATTGGCACATTTGAAAGGATCCACGAAGAAGAACAAGCGGCCATAGCTGCAGATCTAACCGGCGACGGCTACATATACGAAATGTTTTTATATGAGTTAAACAACCACGAATTTAGCTATACCGGCGACGTTGAAGAAACATTAGCGGCCTTGCAGCTGACAGCCGACGACATAAACGGCAACGAAGCATTGCAGCACGGATTAAAACGCGCAGTAAAAGAGATTGCCGGCGCCTGGGATCCGTTCAACGAATAGAAAGGAAACGCGAATAATGAACATAACAAGAGAAGAAGCCTTAAATTTAATGCTGACAGAAATACAAGAAATAACTGACAATATGCATACAATGTGGGCGTTATATATACAAGACGAATTGCCGACAAACGCAAAGCAAGAATTAAAGAGCACAATAACGGCGGGTTTTGACGCATTAGAAGATTTATTTGACGCTGCCGGAATAGGTAACTAATAGGACGGCGCACAAGCTGAAAAAGCCGTTCTAAATCGCGATTTTAAGGCACGAAAACGGCTAAAGGTATAATTTATCAACCACGCAATAAAAAGACGCGGAAAACGCGCGTAGAATGGCACAAACGCGGCGGGTAGTACAACGGCAACGAAATATTGCCCGCCGCCGTTAACTCTTCCGAAAATACTTATTTAGGGAAGAATTACAAAATCACGCGAACGGCTGAAAAATCAAGCGTTTGCATAAATTGCGACAGTTCACGCACTTTAAAAAGTTGTGAGAAAATACAAAATAACCAAAAATACAAAGCTAACAAGGGGCAAAAATACAAGAAAGGGCGCGACAATGTTTTATCATTTTGAGTACACCAGCGGCGGCAATCCGTATATAGCAAAGACAGAAAAAGAGCGCGACCGCATTATAAATAAACATCAGAAAGCCGGCGAAACTGTAAAAGAGATCAAGCCGGGATTTTACGTTATATCCGATAACAGAAAGGGGCAGCAATGAAAACATTAGTTGAAAAAATTGAAACAGCTTTAGGGATACCGCTTAGCGATGAAGCGCGGGCGCTAATAGAAAAAAGTGAAGAAGAAGCCAAAGAACACGGAGAATTAAACGCCGATATTTACGAAACCTGGATAGAAGCAATCAATAAGGCTTGCGAACATTTTATTAAAGAGTCAACAATAAGCTGAAAGGGGGAACCAATGAAAGAAATAATAGCCGTTATAGCCCGTAAAGGCGGCGACGGGAAAACAACGACGGCGCAAGCTATCGGCGGAGAATTGCAGAAGCAAGGCGCCAGCGTTTTATTAATAGATCTTGACGCCCAAAAAAATTTAAGCGCTGCAATGGGCGCTAGTTTATCCGGCTATAGTGCAGCGCATTTATTGGATAACACACCAGCGGCCGACACGATCCAGCACACCAGGAACGGCGACATAATAACAAGCAGCAAATTTTTAGCAAGTGCGGATATAGTCATAACCAGCGACAACGAATTAAGACGGGCTATAAAACCTATATTAGATATTTACGATTATATAATAATTGATTGTCCTAAAGATTACGGCAAGCTAACTAGAAATGCTTTAGCAGCTGCCACCAGCGCAATAATAACAGCCCGTGCGTCGGCCTTTAGTGAGCAAGGGCTAACAGATCTAACGGAGATTGTAAAACAAATGCAGCTAATTAATCCGGCGCTAAAATTGCGGGGCGTAGTCGTTACAGATTACGGCGCACGGAGTAACAAGGCAAAAGGAAAATTAGACGACTTGAGAACGGCAGCCGCTGCCGTAGGAACGGCCGTTATAGATCCGCCTATAAGACATACTGACAAAATCGGAGAAGCACAAGACGACAATATAAATTTATGCGACTATGCGCCACGCTGCACGGCCGCACGAGATTATAAAGAGATAGTTTATAAAATTCTTAAGTGGTAATAGCTAATATATAAGTTATGTTAGAAAGGGGTTAAGCAATGGCAAATAAATTTGAAAGAGCAATGACAACGGATTTAGAAAAGCAAACCACAACGGCAGCAGCGCCACGGGGTTATAAATTAGTCCGTGAGGGAAAAACATTTCAAACTAGTTTTGTATTAAGAGCCAGCACAAGAGAAGCATTAGACGATATACGGGCCGACCTGGGAAAGAGTCGCAACGAATTAGTAAATGAAATTTTAGAAGAATACATAGAACGCTATTATAACGAAAGGGGTTAAGAATGATTGACGGCGAAAAACTTTATACAGTAAATGAAGTATGCGACATTCTGCACAAGACACGCCGCACGATTTACGCCTATATTCGCAGCGGCCAATTAAAAGCAGTTAAGCCAGGAAAGAAAAGTTTTTTAATAGCTGAATCAGATCTAAACGAATTTATCCGGGCGGGAGTAGAACCGGGCTATTTTCAGAAACTATATCCACGACCACATAAAACAGATAACGCATAATATATATTATATGTTACGGGTTTTAGGGCGGCGCCCTATGGTCGGCATTGTGGCCACAATTCCAATGCTTGCTAAAACGTTGCAAGCTGGAATAGGTGCCAAAATGCAGTGCTTGCTATTTTTTGCGGGTAATAACAAGGCTGTTTTTAGACCCTTGCAGAAACTAAAATAAAAAGTGAAAACTAAAATTTTTATATAAAAAAGGGAAACGCGGCCGCCAGCGAAGATCGACCGCGAACAGCAATTAATAAACACTTTAGGCGCTTATTAATTAACGCTTTATCTATTATATCAAAACGCAGAAAGGCGCGGCAATGATAAATAAAAAAGACATTGAAAACGGAAAGGCGGGTTTTATTTTGACTACTAAAAACAAGGGCGACCAAATAAACACGGCCGGTATTTATTACGCAATTAATGAAGAACGCCCGCATTATTTTGAATATATATGGGCCGATCCGAACATATTTACAGACGAAGCACGCGACTATTTTATGACGCTGCCGGAGGGCGAAAAGCCGAAATTTTTAGTTGAACTATTAGAACAATTTTACAGAAATAATAAAGAATACGCCAATTTTGCGCGCGTTCAGATCTACCAGGAACCAATGTTATTATTGGATTTTTTCCGCGCAATTAATGAAAGTGATTTTGAAAAATGCGGCGTTTCTATATCTTCAAAGGAATACGGCGACCGATTTAAACGCCTACAAGAATTAATAAACGAAGCAGAAAAGGCCATAGAAAAAACGCCAATAGATCCGAACAAATTAACGACAATTTGGCCGATTTTAACTATACGCGAACTATTTACCGAAACAGAATTAGCGGCGTTTTATTATCTTCAAGCAAATAAAAATAAGGGTATTCAGCTTAAAAAAGGCCGTGAACAGCGCCAGGAACTAAAAGCAAAAGCAGAGCAGCAAGGCGCAATTATGAATTTGCGCGGCGGAAATTTTGATTTTTTTTCGGATAGTGAATTGTGGGACGCATACGGCCCGGCAAAAATTTTTAAAATAGGTTCCCTGGATCCGGCATTTATTGACGCAGAAACCGGCGCAATAACGAAGTCAAATTTAACAATAGGCGAAGAAATAGAGCCGCTAACAGCGCCGGACGTATCATTAAAGGCATTAACATTATTAACGGCCATAATGAAAAATTCAGTTAATAATATTCGTGAAAGTTTTGTAAAAGGCGACCAAATAACATTTTACGTTAAAGGCGTTTTAGAAAAAATTACAGACGATACGCGAATGATAACCGATACTCAATTAAATTTAGATCGTAAAACGGCCGGCGTTTTATATCTTGAAAACCTATTTGCACCAATGCAAGGTTATATAGGCCAGCTGCCGAACGGATCCCGCTGGAGCATATTTAATTATATTGGATATGATGCAGAATCCGACACAATGACAATACAAGCGCCATATATTTATCAATTATGGAAACGCGAACAAGCGGAATATTTTGAAACTGTAAAAGTGCGCGAAAAATTAATAGAACAAGGCAAACGAACAACAAAACGCGACTACACGCCATTAAAAGTTAATTCATATTTTAAGAATAGAGCATATAGCGAAAATGAAATAACGTTAGAAATTGCCGTATATATAACTAATAGGATCTTGCAAGCCGGCGGCGCCAAAGGGCAAACAAAGAAAACAGAATTATTATTTTCAGAGTTAATTAAAAAGTGCCCGCGATTAAATGACGCCTGGCAGAATATCGACAGCAGAACCAACACCACAAATAAAACGGCCTTATATAATGCGGAATTGCGAAAGATCAAACGCGCCATTGATATTATACAAGATCCGGAGAAATGCGACTTTTTAAATGAGTATGATTTTATAGAAATCAAACCAGCAAAAGTTAATAAGAAAACCGGGCGGGCCGAATTAATACCACCGACTAAAAAGAAGCTGGAAAACAAATTAACCATTGTTTGGAGCCGTAAAATTGACGCCGATTTAATATAATTTCTATTGGGTATGAAATTTAGTTTATTGGGTATGAAATTTAGTTTATTGGGTATGAAATTTAGTTTATTGGGTATGAAATTTAGTTTTTGTTGAAGAAAAAAACGCCGTAAGCCTTGCAATTAAAGCGTTTCAGCGATTTTTTAAGCCGTTGAATTTTTCAGCTAATTATATAATTAAATAATTATATGTAAAACACGGCCCCGCTTAAACGCGGGCCGGTTTTTATTTAGAATAATGACGACAGCATAACGCCCCATTAACAGCGAAAGGAATAACGCAAAATGATAGACGACAACACAAAAGAAGAATTAAAGGCATATTTGCCGCAATATGTTGAGCAGATCACGCACAAAACAAAAGGCGGCTTGTATAAATGCCCATTATGCAAGAGCGGAACCCGCAAACACAAAACCGGCGCTTTTAGCATAGAGCCAGGCGGGATACTATGGAAGTGTTTTAGCTGCGAAAAGAGCGGCGACATCTTCAAATTAATTGAGTTAGTGGAAAACAAGCCAAATTTTACAGATCAAGTAGCAAGGGCGGCAGAAATTGCCGGAATGAGGATAGAAACAGCGCAGCCAATGAGAACAGCAAAACCAGCTTTAAAAGCAGAACCAGCCGCACCGGATCCAGCCGGACGCTATGCGGAATATATAGCAAAATGCCACGCAGCCATTAACGAAACGGATTATTTTAAATTACGCGGTTTTGATAATGAAACAATAGAACGTTTTAATTTAGGCTATGACAGCGCTAAAAAAGTTGTCGTTATTCCATACGACAGAAGCAGCAATTATTACATAACACGCGATATTTATACGGAGCCAAACAGCGGCGACCACGATTTTAGGAAACCAAAAACAAGCGAAGCCGGCCCGGAACCAATATTTAATAAGGGCGCTTTATATGAGCAAAAGCCGTGTTTTGTTTGTGAAAGTCCAATAGACGCAATTAGTTTAATGGCAATTAGCAATAATTGTAACGCTGTCGCCCTGGGCGGCACCGGCAGCGACAAGCTAATAACAGCCGTAACAGAAAAGCGGCCAAATTGTATTTTGATATTAAATTTTGATAATGACGAAGCCGGCCACAATGCAACGGAAAAGGCAGCGGAAAAACTGACGGCCGAAAACATTGATTTTATAATTGCTGAGTACCAGGACGGCGGCGCATTAAAAGACGCTAACGACAGATTAAGAGCCGACGCCGAACAGCTGAAAAAAGACACGGACGCAAACATAAAAAGGGCCACGCGCGACGATCTAACAAAATTTTTTGATACGATACAAACCGAAGCATATAAACCGCACCCAACCGGCATTAAATTTTTCGACACGCTATTAGACGGCGGCATAGTAAACCAAAGTCTATTATTACTATTAGCCGCACCAGCTGCCGGCAAAACTACGTTAGTGCAGCAGATAGCCGAAGAAATGGCGCGAAATCAAAATAGGATCATATATATCAATTTTGAAATGAGCCGCGAACAAATGTTATCAAAGGCAATAAGCGCGAAATATTACCGCAACGGCGGCACTAAAACAGCGCTTGAAATATTACGCGGTTATGAGTGGAGCGACGACGACCGGGCGGCCCTGGGAATGATAATAGACGAATACCGACGCAATAATTACCCATATATCAGATATAACCCGGACGGCGTAACAAGCGAAATAAACGGCCTATTAGCATATTTAACCGCGATCGGAAATAAAGCCGTTGAAGCTGGAGAACCGGCGCCAGCAATCGTTATAGACTACTTGCATTTAATAACCAGCAATGAACGCATAGACGACGCCGAATTAATAAAACAAACTGTAGTAGGCTTGAAGAATTACGCGAAAAAATATAATACGTTCGTTATTGGTATTATTGCCAGCAACAGAACCAGCAATAAAAGCGGCCGTTTAACAATGGAAAGCGGCAGAGATAGCAGCAATTTAGAATATACCGGCGACTATATTTTATCGCTGAATTATCAAGAGATTGACAGCGGCGAAATTAAACCATCATCGACGAAAGACGACATAACCGAAAAATTAGAAAAGCTATATAGCCAGGATAAAAGGCCAATGATATTACGCGTTTTAAAAAATCGTTTTGGCAGACAAGGCAAAAGCCGCAAAGTTTTATTTAATGCGCCATATAATATATTTTATGACGCCGACGATAAGACGCTGCCGCCAGCTGGATTTATATTAGACAATGGCGCACCGGCATTTGATGATTAATTGCGGGCAGATCTGAACAAATCCGAATAACACGAACACTACACCGGGTAAGTCGTTTTTACCCGGAAAGAGTAAAATGATGGTTCACACGCCGGTCTATAGGGCCGGCGCTTTTTTATTTGGATAGGGGGGATCTAATATTGAATTGAGTACCAAAAAACGGACACTAAATATTGATAAGTGTTAGTTAATGTTATATAATATAAGCATATAAAACATATTAGAAAATACATATTATAAAAGGTATAACCAATATGAAGATAGAAACGCGAACACTTGAAAACGAAATAGCACGCCGCGCAATGAGTTATAAAGACATTGCAATGTTAGCCGGCATAACTGAAAGAACGCTACAAGCTGCCCGCAACGGATCCGAAATAAGAACGGCGACCGCTGGCAGAATTGCGGCGGCTTTAGGTGTAGACGTTGAAACACTAACAAAGGAGTAGCGAGCCAATGATTAAAAAGAAATCAGTTATTGAAGTTATAACCGACGCTAACAAGGAACACGCGGCAGCGCTTGCAGATCTACGCGTAAAGCTGGCAGAAGAAGAAGCCAACAAGACAACGGCCGACGCAAAGGCAGAAGAAGCAATTAACAGCGGAAACGCCGACGCCTACACAAAGGCAAAGGACGCCAGCAGAACGGCAGCCGACAAAATCGAATTTTATAAAATTCAGATCAAGAAAACAGAAGCGGCGCCGTTGTTTGATAATCCAGCCGACCGCAAGGCAAAGGCCGAAGAGATCAAACGCGACTATGAAGCATTTAAGGCCGACAAACTGAAAACGGCAGCGCAGCTATTAAAGGACGCGGCCGCAATAATTGGGGACGTGCGAAACGAAGTTATTAAAAGCAACGACGTTTTAGAACTCCTGGCAAAGAACACCGGCACCAACGCCAACAATATAGACATAATCATAATTAACGGCTTGTATATGCGGGTAAACGGATCATTGGAACACGTTGACATAAAGCCATATGTTTAGGAACCTGGACAGCTGCCGACGGAGTGATCAGCAGCGCCGGGCCGGAGTGAGCCGGGCAAAAGGGTTTTTATATATGGCGGCCGGGTGTTACCTCCGGCGCTGGGTTATCCTTTACCAGCGCTAGCGCTCTTGACCGGCCGCACAATTATTAATTATTGCTGCTATATAAAAACATTTAACGAAAGGGAAAAAATTAAATGTACGACGAACTTAAAACAAAGTGTGAAACATTCAGAGCCGAAATTATGGCCGTGCTGCCGGAACTCACCGAAAACGGTTGTATTAAAGATTACCAGGCCGGCGCACTTCTCCAGGCAATCAACCGCGCAGCTAATGGCGTTAATAGCATTATTAACACCATTGACGCGTACTATTCGGAGAACTAACGCAATGAAAAAGTACATAAGCGACGCAGAGTTGACGGCGAAGTTTAATAGACGCCGCCGCGAACTTGCAGAATTTGACAAGCTGCCATTAAAAGAGCAGCAGCACCGCACCGCGTTAGGCTTGAACCCGCACGAACCATTGGCGACCAGGAAAGCAAAGCAAGCTAAACTAAAAGCCGAAATAGAAAAGCGTATGGACAAGCTACCGAAAGAAGAACGCGAACGTTTAACAGCGCTGGGCGTTTATCGTAGCAAGGACGGCGCAGTTGTTCGCAGAATGTGCGGCGAAATAAAATAATTTTGTCTTTTGTCATAACATAGGATCCCCCCCAGGGCGGTTAAAAAATACCAGCACACCGTAGACCGGTGAGTGAAAAAGTAAGA
>Ga0326513_10003477_pt1 | contig 11410 bp, 10 predicted proteins | sample 2_2465_0518_D_FD_203654 | JGI IMG/M metagenome (GOLD analysis project Ga0326513, IMG submission 203654) | Bovine rumen microbial communities from UC Davis, California, United States - 2_2465_0518 | ecosystem: Host-associated > Mammals > Digestive system > Stomach > Rumen | place: USA... | reverse complement strand
ATGTCGATAGTTTATAACGAAATGTCGATAGTTTATAACCAAATGTCGGTAGTCCTACCCTAACGATATTTGGTTAATTGCCTGTCGAAAAGTGCCGTAATAATGCGGGCTTGTGGTTATATGTCCTGCGTATTGGTTCCCGGGCTTTTAAGATAATATATTATTTTTTGTTCTGCCTTGCTTTGGATCGCTTTGCAGCGGGCTTGCGTTTGCCTGTTGCCTCCTGCTTTTTAGTAGGCTTTAATATAATGGTTATGCCGTCGGCCTCCTGCTTATAGGCTCCTATAAAATGTTCGCTGTCCTCTGTTTTCCAATAGTCAAGGCACGTTAATATTTTGTCTTTTGTCCTGTTCTGCTGCATCGGTGCGGTAACATTAAGTTCCTTGTATATTGTGGCATACAACATTTTTTTATTGCGCCTGCCACTTTTCATTTGCTGTATATTCTCTATCAAATAATCCTCTAATTGTAGCGTGCTATCTCTTTGATCTAACGGCAGTTTTAACACTTTTCTATTAAATGTCGTGATCTGTTTCCGGTTCCACGCAAACTCAAACATAATAGGCAGCCTTAATATGTGTATAGCATCGTCAACATATTTCCCATTTATAACAGCCGGTATAAACTCGGCGTGCAATAAAGTGCCGGTGTAATCAAATTTCGGGTAGTTATAAGGTTTTGCCCCCGGGTGTAATTCCGGGAAAAGCTCGCCAATATTGCTCATTTCAATAATAGCGCCCATCATTTTTTTAACGCTGTCTAATATTTTCTTGCGCTGTGTTGAGTTCGGCGCCCCGGTGTTACCCATATAATGATAAATCATAGTTGAGCTTATCCACTCGTTGCCGTTTTTGTATAGGTTGGCAATGGCAAAATATACCCGTTTATCAAATGGCGTTAACCTTTTCATAACGGGATCGGCCTCGTTTAGGTCTGAAAAAGATATAGAATAACTTATATTACGTTCTATGCCCGCTGCCTTGTCTGCCTCATTTTCAACGCCAATATTAAGGGGTGTAACGCCTATTTGCCCCGGCAATTGCTTTTTGCTGTCGGTTTCTAATAGGCTCCATATCTTGTTATTGGGCTTATCTATGGCCTGCGTATAGTCTATAAAAGACTTAATATCAACTGTGGGCGCTTTATCCTCTATCATTGCGGCCCTTGCAGCTGCTACGGCCTTGTCAAACAAATTGCCCTCAATTATATTGCCCTCGTCGTCCTCGTACCCGTCGGCCAATAAATCATCAATGCTTTTGCCCTCATATATGGGCTTTTTTATTTCCTCCTCTAAATAGGGCTGCATCTCCTCCCATTCCTGCGCAATTTGGCCTATTAAATCTTTATTTTGCGTTATAAAGTCCATTACGCCATTTAGCGTGCTTTGTATCTCTGCGGCAACTCTTGCAAGCTGATTTAAGGCGGGCGCGTATTCGTGGTGTTTTAATATTGCTTGGCCTACCGTATTTAAGAACACGCTTGCAACCTTGTTAAGATCCTCTGTGTTTCCATCGGCTGCTTTGATATTTTTCTCTTTTTCGTCTGCCATCTGTTAACCTCTCTTTTTACAGGCTGTTTCTAAACTCTATAGCCTTTTCGTAAATGTCCGCGTGCTGTGTTCTGGCCTCCGTTAGCATATCATTGACAAATTCGGTTAAACTCTGGCCTCTCACTTGGGCCATTATCTTAATAAATTCGTAATTTGCCGGGGTAAATGCTAAATTTATGCGTGGGAGCTTAACGCCTTTTTTACCACTTGTCTGCATAGCCTCCAAAAAAAGTATCTGTTCTGCGGCCGTGTATGTCTTGCGGTCTTTGTACTTTTTCTTTGTTGGCTCCTCCTCTGCAATATTGCCCTCAATATCAGTTATAACCATTTGGCCCGGTAATTGTTCGGAGCTGTCGCCTGCTGCGGTGGCCTCTGCTATCGTGTCATATACGCGGTTTGTGTTAATGTTACTAAAATCTTTCTTTTTGTTGGCTTTCATTCTGCTTTCCCTCCATCTGTTCATAGAATTGTGTGAGTTGCACCGGTGCAACTTTTCCAAATTGCGGCCGCTGCGCTTTTGGGCTCTGGATCCATCAAAAAAGAATAACCCTTTGCCCTAAAAAATCCCCTTGTATATAAAACCCTCCCTCTGCATCGGTCCTCCTTATTTTGCTATTTGGTGCAAGAGGGGGCGGGGGTATTTAAATGATTTTGGCTGCAATTTCCATATAATCGGCTGCAGGTTTGCTTTTGGGGGCGTAATTAAATATGTTTTGCTGTAAAGCTGCCGCCTCTTTAATTGCAATCCCATTTCTCACGCTGCCTAAATATGGTATATTGCGCTTTGTGGCCTCTATTACAATTTGCAACTGCAACTGTCTTGCAAGCGTGCTGCGGTCGTCATACTTGGTTAATATTAAGCCTGTAATAGCAAGCTCCTTGTTAGTTTTCTGGATTTGTAGCGCTGTGTCGGTTATCTGGTATAGGCTTTGCAGGTTGTATATATCAGCCTCCAAGGGAATAATTAAGCCTGTGGCTGCAAATAGCGCATTGTACTGCAGCTCGCCTGCTGTCGGTGGCGTGTCGATCACTATAAGGTCATATCTATTCTTTAATGGCTCCAGGGCCTTTTTTAGCCTCGTGGCGCTGCCCTTGCTGCTTGTTTCGGTCGATAACTCCCACGCTGCCGGGATTATATCAAACGGGTGTGTGCAAGGCTGTATAAGCTCTGTAATAGGCGTGTTGTGTAGTAAATCAAAGCTGCTCCCTGCTGCTGTATTGGCTTTGCAGGCAAAAGATAAATTGCCCTGCGGATCCAGATCTATAACTAAAACCCGCTTGCCCTTTACGCCTGCTGCCCCGGCTATGGCTGCCGCTGTTGTTGTCTTGCCGCTGCCGCCTTTTTGTATTGCCATTGTTAATATTTGCATTGCTGCTGCTCCTCCTTGTTTAGAATATAGGCTGTTGTGTTCCACATAAAAGCTGTAAAGGTTGTAACAACGGTTTTATTAAGGGCCTCTTTCTTTGTTGGCTCTAACTCCTGTATGCACTCTGCTAGTATCATTTTTTATTTCGCCTCCTTTTTAAAATCCCTTGTGCATAGTATTTAGTAGGTTTTATACATTTTCTAATTAAGCTATTCAATATTAGTTTAATTAAAAATCGTTTTTAAAATAATAATTTTGAGCATTATCTGCTGTCATTGCATCGGTTGCTCTGCGCAAATACAAAAACAATTCTTTTAATGTTTCTGCTGGAATTGCATCTGTTCCGTTTTCTTCTCTGCTATCCTCGTTTAACTGTTTCACTGCATAAATGATATAGCCCCGCATAGCATTGTTTTGCTCGCCGCTCCAATTTTGCATCTTGTTACCTCCTGTAAAAGTGTAAATAGCTTATTAGCCTTTAGAATCTTTTTTAATAGGCCATTGCTGCCGCCTCAATTCGGAATGTTTCAAGCGCTGCAATATCCTTTTTTCTCAAATGTGCGCCTGCTGCCTCTTTCGCTAATAGGTCTGCAATCTCATTGCCATATATGCCGCTGTGTCCTGCAACCTTTATGTAGTTTACTTTTATAAAGCTGCTCATTAACTGCGCATAATCCTTGTAGTATTTGGAGAGTGCTGTTGTTGCTCTCCATTTATCCAGGGGCCATTGCTCCAGGCCGGCGTAATCGTAATATAGATTTATCTCTGCAATATCTAGCCGCTGCGCTGTGTGTAGCACTTGCAGGGCGCCTATAGCCTCCCCGGCAATATTGCGATCTGGTAAATATTCGGGGTTGTTCCCGGTGCCCTGTAATATGTGGTATTTGCCTCCTGCATATATATAGCCTCCCCAACTGTATAAAGAATTATTTTTGCTGTAGGATCCATCTATATAAGCCAGAGGCAGCGCCTCATTTATCGCGGGCTTATCATCCGACAAAAGAAAAGCCTCTGCTGCTGCTCTGTCCTCAAAGGATTTAAAAACCGCGCCGCTGTAATGGTTTATTTGCTCTCTGCACTCTTGCCAATTTTCATAGATCCCCGGGGCTTTCCCTACTTTAACCGCGTAATATTTCAATTCGTGCCTCCTGTTAATGCGCCATTGCTGCCGCTATGCCTGCAAGCTGCTGTATTTGTTCGGGCTGCAGTATTGCTATAAGGTCTGTTAAACATTCTTTTTTGTTGGCTGCTGCTGTGCCTTTGCTGTGGTATCTGTTGTAAAGCTGCTGTGCAATATCGGCCTCCTGCTTTTCTGTCTTGTTATGCAAATATATCTCTGTTGTGGCGGGGTTTGCGTGCCTCATATACTGTTGTGTTAAATACAGGTTGCCTGTCAGCTCTTGCACGTTGGTACCTGCTGTATGTCGGAGGCTGTGGGCGGTTATTCGTTCGCTGTTAAAGCCCGCCTGCTGCATTGCTCTTTTAAGCATCGTGCTTATTGTCGTTGTTGCAATCCTTTTGCCGCTGCTCCTGTTGCCTGTACTAACAAAAAGCGGGCTGTTGCCTGTTATCGTGTCGGATCTGCTTTGCAAATAATCATCAATAGCAGCTTTAACCTCTGGCGCTAGTGTTTTCTTTGTGTCGGGCTCTGTGTGTCCTTTGCCCCAAATATATATACAGGATTTGCCGCCTCTTGTTTCTATGTCCTTAACATTGGCCCGGTGTAGCTCTATTGTCCTCAAACCGCAATTTACTGCTAACATATACATTGCTAAAAGCCGCTTGCCTTGTTCGGTAGCTCTGGCCGCGCTGCCTGCTGCATCTTTTTTCTTGTCGGCTGCCTGTTGGGCCTGCTTATCAGCGTGCAATAATATGCTTTTCTCTATGCTTAATACATCTGCGGGGCTTAACGCCTCTTTTTTGTGGCTGTCCTGCCTCACTTTGGGCGCGTGTATATTCTCGGCAATATTAGGATAAAAACCCTCACTTGCAGCCCACTTAAAAAACTGTCGCACACTCTGTAAATATTGCTTTACGGTGTTGGGCCTGCATTTAATATATATTGCTTGCCCGTTTGCATCTGTTCGGTAGCTCCATCCATTAAGGGCCTCGGGATCCAATTTAATAGCTATGTGCTCCACCGTTAAATATTGCCTGTATGCTATTATATCCGCTCTGATCGGGCGCCTTATCTCGGCATACTTTAGCCAGGCTGCAAATTGCTTTAGATTTATAATGTATGTGCGCGTTGTCTTTTCGCATCTGTCTATATATGCCACAAATTTATTAAATAACTCTGGTTGCAGATCCGTTGCCGGTATCAGATCGGCGGCGCCTCTCACTGTTAAAACCTCCATTGCTTGCCCTCCTTGAATTTCTTGTGTGCGTGTTCTTTTTCTATTTCTATTATACAAATAAATAAGAAATTGCGCAATAAATCATTTGTTTTATATAAAATCTCTTGTGCAACGGGTGCATTGCTTGTGGCGGCAGGCGTTTTGTGGTGTGTTTTCTCTTTGGTGGATAAATAAACGCTAGAAATATTAAGGCGGCTGTTTGGGGCTGCTAGGGCCTTGTGTGGCATTAAAAAAGGGCCTGCCTGCTCTGGCCTGCCCTCATCCGACAAAAGATAATTGTTGTTTGGTATTATGCCTTTTTCTTTGCCCGGTAATTGTTTAATACAGTAATTAGCGCTGTGTATGTCTTTTTCATTTCGTTAGCCCTGTTATTAAGCGCGTTACAATAGCTGCGCAATTCAAATTCGTTAGCTGCCAGATAATAACCGGGGTTGTCGCCGGAGGCTGCACAAATGGGGCAGCCCTCCCTGCGCTCTTTTTCCACTAACGCTGTAATATCGCGCATACTGCAATCTAGTATGCCTGCAAGCTCCCTGCCTGTCTTGGCCTCGCTTGCGCCGTAACCTAAAAGCTCTGCTATCATTGTTTAGGCCTCCTGTTCCTGTTCTGTTTCCGTCTGCTCCTGTTGCTCTAGCTCTGCGGCCTTTTTGCTCCAATAGCGTTCCTGCGCGGCCTTTACCTTATCTCTGTTTTTCCTGTTCCATTCTCTCTTGTAGGCTCTGCGGATCTGTTTTGCTTTTTCGTTCATTGTTGCACCTCCTGTATTAGTTGCGGGTTTTCGTACAATAGATTTTAATAAAATCCCTTGTGCATATTATAGCATAGAAATAGGAATATAACAATTTGTCCGGGGCCTTTTAAGCCAACAAAAAGAAAACTTTAGCAGCCCGCTGCTGCATCAAAAAAGCGGCAGCCTTTTTGCAGCTCCCGCCTCTTTTTTAGTCTTTAAATTGTCGATTTTGGGTCATATTCTTTGCGGCCCTGCTCCATCAAAGGGCCCGGCTCCATAATAAGGCCGCTGCTCGCGTTCCTCATATTGCACATATAAGTCATTAGCGGGGTAATAGTCAAAACCGCAAGTAAAGTTAGCTATTCCGTAACGATTTTTTAAACATAACAATTCAATCTTGCGCGGGTTTTCCGCTTTGGCCTCCCTCACCTTTTCACGCTTTTCTTTTAATTTATTCTGGCTGCTAAATATATCATCGTTAAGGCATTGCAACTGCAGGCCCCATATTACATCCGCTGTATATTCGATGCCGCCACTCTCTTTTAAACTCTCAAAATCTATGGGCGTTAAATAGTTAGCCCTGTTAACGCTGCTAATAACAAATATAGTTAAATCATCCTGGCGGCTTAACCTCTTTAGCTCTGTTACCGTGCTGTCAATAATATCTTTCGTTGCCTGCCTCCGGGCCTCATCAACGGGCTGCATTATTTGCAGGTAGTCAATAAATATTATAGGCCGGCAATCATTCACTTTTATATAGTTATCCACATACTCTTTTATGTAGTTCACATTGCAGCCAAAATTGCCCTCTATAATGCTCATTCGGTCGGCTATGGTATCTTTATACTGTTGCAGCGCCTCTGCCGCCTCTGCGCCTTGCCCTTTTCTTATTTGTAGGCTGTTAATTGCGCTGCTAGGTTTGTTAGCCTTTTGGATCCTGGCAATACTCTTTGTTATTAGCTCTAGCCTGCTCTGCTCCAACGAAAAAAATAATATATCCCGGCCCGCTGCCGCTAAATTGTCTGCTATCTGCAGCGCAAATGTTGTTTTACCTAAACTGCTTGTTGCTGCTATCACATAAAGCCCCGGATATAGGCCGCCGCTTAACCTGTCTAAACGCGCAAACCCTGTTTTAACATCTGCCCCGGCTTTCATCCGCTCTATGTCGTTCTGCATAATATAGTCAATATAATCTCTAGCGTTGTGCGGGCGCTTGCTATCCGGGGGCGCAATTCGGCAAATATCGGCAATAAATTTGCTGCGGTCTGCAACTAATGCCTCATTTGCATCTTTATATTTGCCGCAAATATCCGCAACTCTAACGCGCGTAAATTCAAGCTCTTTTAAGCCTGCTAATATAGTTTCTGTGGCGTTCTGTCCGGCGCTGTCATTATCCAGAGTTATAATCAATTCTAGGCGGCTGCTTATTTCGTTATTTTCAAGCCCTTTTTCAAGCTCTGTTAACAATATATTTGCATTGTTTGTGCTGTTAAGCCCTATTGCATCGGCTCCCGCCTCTATAATGCTCAACGCGTCAAACGCTGCCTCTGTTATAAATACTTTCCCGGGCTTATATAGGGCCTGTTCGTTAAATAGGCCGGTATTGCCGCCGCCTGTTTCGTTCATTTTTCTAAACTGTTTGGCTGTGGCTGCGTCATTTACTGCCCGCGCTAAATAATGATTTGCGCTCATTGGTATTATTATTCTTTCCGTTGGATCCGGGCGCCAATCGTTGCCCTTTGCCTGCTGATTTTTAATAACTTGGGGGCTTATCCATTCGGGATCATAGCCGATATTGTAGGCCGCGGCTGTTTCTAGGCTTATACCTCTAGCCGACAAATAAGAAATTGCGGCGGGCGCCTCCAGGTTTGCATTTACGCGCTTGTAATATTCGGTATAGTCCTCCAGATTTTCTTTTGTGGGCTCCTGTGCGGCCTCCTGTGCCTGTTCGGGCTGTTCTGCGGTCTGTTCTGGCTGTTCCTGCTGTTCCGGGGCCTGCTGCGCCTCCTGTGGCTCCTGTGGCTCTTGCGGCAGATCTGCAGCGGGCTTTTGCTTGGGCCTCTCTTTATAGGGCCTGCTTGGGGCTCCTGCGCCGCCTGTAAAGCCCTCGTCATTTTCAACTGTCGTGTTTAATATGCCTGCTGCTATCTCCAGGGCCCCGTTAAAATCACAATTATATTTGTGTGCAATAAGGTCTAGCGCGTCAAAATTTTTTTTACAACTGAAACAATGACAATTATTGTCTTTTTTGTAATAATAAACGGCTCCTGTGCCCTGGCCTTTGGTTCCTGTGTCGCAATACGGGCACAAATAGCCTCCCTTTGGTGCCTTTTTTAGATAATCTAGGCAGCCTATTTGCCTCCGGGCCTTTTCAATCAATTCTTTTCTTTGCATTGCTGTTTCTCCTCCTGCCCGGTTGTGTTAAAATAGCTAGTGGCCGGGCCGCTCTGCTAGCTGTTCGGTTTTCGTCTGCGGCTGTTGCATTTTTCTTTGCGGGTTTAATGCAGCAGCCCTTTTTTATCCAAAAACACGCTATATCCTGCAGAGAAAAACTATCCTGCTGCAGCGGTGTAGCACATCATTAGACCGTTGTTTAATATGGGGGCGTGCTGTGCGCCTCTGTGCGCCTTTATAGCTCCCCCTGTCAATATTGTTTATACATTCTCCTGTATACCGGTGATGCTCCCTTTTCTGCCGCTCTAGGACTCCATAAAAAGGGGTTTTATCCTCCCGCCCATCTTTTCTAGCTTGTCGGGGGTATTTGGGCGCTTGGCCTGCTTGGGCGCTTGCTGCCTCCCCGGGGCCCTCCTGCCAGGGTATTTGTTGCGGCGTTGGGTAAATGTGCGGGTGTTTGGCGCCTGTGGGCTTTTCGCTCTGGATCCCCGGGGCGCCTGGCCTCCATCTGTGCCCGCTGCCTGTTTAGGCTTAAAACCTCTGAACATTAGCCGACAAAAAGAAAATTCTCTGCGGTTGCCGGTAGTTTACGATAGCACGCCGGCCGCCGCAAGCGGGCCGGTGCTGCGTGTACTTATAAGACTTTTATATACTTATAAGACTTATGCCGTTTAGGATAGCCCTCAAACGCTCTGCCTGTGCGGGTTTCAAAAAAGCCCTTTAACCAAATGTCGATAGTTTATAACCAAATGTCGATAGTTTATAACGAAATGTCGATAGTTTATAACCAAATGTCGGTAGTCCTACCCTAACGATATTTTGTTAATTGCCTGTCGAAAAGTGCCGTAATAATGCGGGCTTGTGGTTATATGTCCTGCGTATTGGTTCCCGGGCTTTTAAGATAATATATTATTTTTTGTTCTGCCTTGCTTTGGATCGCTTTGCAGCGGGCTTGCGTTTGCCTGTTGCCTCCTGCTTTTTAGTAGGCTTTAATATAATGGTTATGCCGTCGGCCTCCTGCTTATAGGCTCCTATAAAATGTTCGCTGTCCTCTGTTTTCCAATAGTCAAGGCACGTTAATATTTTGTCTTTTGTCCTGTTCTGCTGCATCGGTGCGGTAACATTAAGTTCCTTGTATATTGTGGCATACAACATTTTTTTATTGCGCCTGCCACTTTTCATTTGCTGTATATTCTCTATCAAATAATCCTCTAATTGTAGCGTGCTATCTCTTTGATCTAACGGCAGTTTTAACACTTTTCTATTAAATGTCGTGATCTGTTTCCGGTTCCACGCAAACTCAAACATAATAGGCAGCCTTAATATGTGTATAGCATCGTCAACATATTTCCCATTTATAACAGCCGGTATAAACTCGGCGTGCAATAAAGTGCCGGTGTAATCAAATTTCGGGTAGTTATAAGGTTTTGCCCCCGGGTGTAATTCCGGGAAAAGCTCGCCAATATTGCTCATTTCAATAATAGCGCCCATCATTTTTTTAACGCTGTCTAATATTTTCTTGCGCTGTGTTGAGTTCGGCGCCCCGGTGTTACCCATATAATGATAAATCATAGTTGAGCTTATCCACTCGTTGCCGTTTTTGTATAGGTTGGCAATGGCAAAATATACCCGTTTATCAAATGGCGTTAACCTTTTCATAACGGGATCGGCCTCGTTTAGGTCTGAAAAAGATATAGAATAACTTATATTACGTTCTATGCCCGCTGCCTTGTCTGCCTCATTTTCAACGCCAATATTAAGGGGTGTAACGCCTATTTGCCCCGGCAATTGCTTTTTGCTGTCGGTTTCTAATAGGCTCCATATCTTGTTATTGGGCTTATCTATGGCCTGCGTATAGTCTATAAAAGACTTAATATCAACTGTGGGCGCTTTATCCTCTATCATTGCGGCCCTTGCAGCTGCTACGGCCTTGTCAAACAAATTGCCCTCAATTATATTGCCCTCGTCGTCCTCGTACCCGTCGGCCAATAAATCATCAATGCTTTTGCCCTCATATATGGGCTTTTTTATTTCCTCCTCTAAATAGGGCTGCATCTCCTCCCATTCCTGCGCAATTTGGCCTATTAAATCTTTATTTTGCGTTATAAAGTCCATTACGCCATTTAGCGTGCTTTGTATCTCTGCGGCAACTCTTGCAAGCTGATTTAAGGCGGGCGCGTATTCGTGGTGTTTTAATATTGCTTGGCCTACCGTATTTAAGAACACGCTTGCAACCTTGTTAAGATCCTCTGTGTTTCCATCGGCTGCTTTGATATTTTTCTCTTTTTCGTCTGCCATCTGTTAACCTCTCTTTTTACAGGCTGTTTCTAAACTCTATAGCCTTTTCGTAAATGTCCGCGTGCTGTGTTCTGGCCTCCGTTAGCATATCATTGACAAATTCGGTTAAACTCTGGCCTCTCACTTGGGCCATTATCTTAATAAATTCGTAATTTGCCGGGGTAAATGCTAAATTTATGCGTGGGAGCTTAACGCCTTTTTTACCACTTGTCTGCATAGCCTCCAAAAAAAGTATCTGTTCTGCGGCCGTGTATGTCTTGCGGTCTTTGTACTTTTTCTTTGTTGGCTCCTCCTCTGCAATATTGCCCTCAATATCAGTTATAACCATTTGGCCCGGTAATTGTTCGGAGCTGTCGCCTGCTGCGGTGGCCTCTGCTATCGTGTCATATACGCGGTTTGTGTTAATGTTACTAAAATCTTTCTTTTTGTTGGCTTTCATTCTGCTTTCCCTCCATCTGTTCATAGAATTGTGTGAGTTGCACCGGTGCAACTTTTCCAAATTGCGGCCGCTGCGCTTTTGGGCTCTGGATCCATCAAAAAAGAATAACCCTTTGCCCTAAAAAATCCCCTTGTATATAAAACCCTCCCTCTGCATCGGTCCTCCTTATTTTGCTATTTGGTGCAAGAGGGGGCGGGGGTATTTAAATGATTTTGGCTGCAATTTCCATATAATCGGCTGCAGGTTTGCTTTTGGGGGCGTAATTAAATATGTTTT
>Ga0326513_10003475_pt1 | contig 11414 bp, 7 predicted proteins | sample 2_2465_0518_D_FD_203654 | JGI IMG/M metagenome (GOLD analysis project Ga0326513, IMG submission 203654) | Bovine rumen microbial communities from UC Davis, California, United States - 2_2465_0518 | ecosystem: Host-associated > Mammals > Digestive system > Stomach > Rumen | place: USA: California... | reverse complement strand
ATTATTCCCAGTAACTATTTATCTGTACAACTCATTCTTTTAATTATATATTATATTAATGAAGTAACCTGTATAGGTGAAACATATTAATTAAAGAGTCATAATAAGAGAAATAAAAGACCACTAGAATAAAACTAGTCTACTGAAAAGAGATATAAATTGAAGGAGAATTAGTATGGAAAAGAAATGGATTCAGGTATTCGTGGATGACAAAGACTCAGAAGAATCGGTTCCAATGAGATTTGATCCAGAGATTATATATGGGTTTAAGAAATTAAATCAATATAAGACAATCTTATTTACAAAGATTGGACCATTTGTAGCATGTGAAGACTATGATCATTTTTGTACAAGATTATATTCATTTGTAAATAATGATGATCTTGAAACTACAGAAACTGTTACAACAAAGAAACGGTATTTGGTGAAACGAAAACCTGTAGCTGAAGAAGAAACGTCATATTATGACAATCATCAGCCTGAAACAAATAGCTGATAATTCCAAAAAAAAAACAAAGAGTGTATTAATTTATACTCTTTGTTTTTTTTTGTTTAAAAATACACGAAAAACATAACTATATACCTTATAATACTTTTAATGGAGAAATTTATGGCTATTATAAATCACTTATTTGATCCGACAGTAAATTCTGATAAACCGGATGTATATGATAAAGATAATGGACATCGCCTTACTGCATTCTTTTATATAAAAGGATCTAAAGATTTTCCTAGTGGACAATCTATTTCGGATCCATTTGGATATGATTTGAAAACAGATGGTGATTCTAATTCACAGCAAGTTTCCGAAAGACCTATTTTTAATACTTCTATTAGAGATATTTATATTAGTTATCCTGATATTATAGAAGTAAATAATAGTTATAGTGGATATAGTGATCCTAATAACTTAATTTTACCTAATGAAAATGTTTCATTAAATGGAAAACGACCTCGTTTAGATAGAGATGAAGAATATGTAAGTACACTTCTTATTAAAAATGGGTCTTCAGATCCTATGTATAAAACTATTTATCCAAATTTTACAACTGATGGTATTAGTAGTAAAGAAAATCTAGAAGAACTTATTACTAATGAAACTACAAGACCTGGATTTATCGTAGATCCTGCTGCAAAGCAATATAATATTCGGTCTTGTGTTTTCTGGCAAAAAATGTTTACTCTTTTAGAGTTTATTAAACGTCATGAAAAAGAAATTTATACTTTGGAATTTGGAACAGATCCTTCATTAGGAGCAGACGGTAGATTATTACCAGAAATGTTTTTGAAACATATGAATACTACTGGCGACTCAACTTCATGGTATAAAAATAAAGAACAATCTATGCATACTATACGTCAGATATCTGGTGCATTTAGACGTTTTATTACCATAGCTATTCCAAGACTTGTAAGTACTGTTACTGATATATCTCCTCTTGAACCAAAGCTTAAAGTATATAACCCAGTGCGTACAAGCTTCTTATCAAATCCAAGTGCTCCAATTTCAACATATAATGCTGATCCTAATTATGATTATGATGGAGATCAGAGTTTTAAGAGTAATTATGAAACCGATGTATGGCTTGATCAATTGTGGTCTAGTGTAGGAAATGATGAAAATGAAGCATCAGATCCTGGTCATACAATGTTTGTAAAAGATGGTCTTGATATTCGAATTGCTGAAATGTCTGATCTTACATGTGTATTCTCGGAACATACCGGTCGCATAACAAAACTTACATTACCTATTTCTTATAGACATTTAACTAGTGAGAGTAATGAAATTAATAAGAAAACAAAAGAAACAGAAAACTTTGAAACATGGAAATTGGATATTTATTTTGATCCTGATGCATTTATTGGTGCAGCTGATGTAGAAGAATTCCCTGTTTGGACTTATAATGATGTTGATTTCGATAATGTTCATAGAGGTCCTGGTTATCAATATGATGTAGAAAATCCATATTTCAATAAATATGATAACGACTATGCTAATATTTTGGTTCCTAATACAGAACCAGATGGTACACCAATATTAGATTCTATACATGGTAAATTTGTAGCAACAAATGATGAAATAGAATCTCAGATGGTTGCTGCAGTCCTTGATAAAACTAAGAGCGGTGGTTATATGGCTTATGTACCATATAGTGTAAGACGTGTATCACCATATATTAGTGAACAAGGTGAAGTTATATGGGATCCAGCAAATTCAATTGACCAAAAATTCTATGTATTCTATAAGACAGTTCCTCCTACAGAAGAAGGATGTCAGTCTGCTATACGTAGTTACTTGTTAAATCTTCATGATCAATGTCATCCAGAACAGAGAGATGAAAATACAGGAAAAGTAACATTTATTGGACATGGTAGTGCTGCTGATAAAACTAACTTCTTAGCTAAAATGTACCCAAGCTTGTTCAAAGCTGTAGAAGTAGTTATTGTTCCTGCTTATAAAACACATTGTATAAATGGATTGAATGCATCAGCAAGTTATGATGATCCACGTACTTATTATGGAAATACTACTCCTAAGAGAATTCATGAATCAATAGTAGGTACAGTAAAAGATTTCCAAAACTTCCAATTTACGACAACTGGTGTACCTGTAGTATCAGATGGTACAGCTAAGTTGCAAGCAGCTGTAGAAATATTTAAGATAGGTGCTATGGAAGGTAGTATTAATGGAGATAGTTCATTTATTTATGACTTCCCATGGTATGCTATAAATAAATTTTCTTCTGAAGATAACTGTCTTACATCTATTGCTGGTCTTGGAGATTATAAACAAAAGATGTTTATGAATGGCCAAGATCCTACAAGTATTGCAGACGTTTTCCAATTTATTATGATTAAACTTGCTGAAAAAATGTTTACATCAAACTCTAAACCTAATATGCATGATATTACTAAAAATAGATATAGTAGTATTCTTAATATTCCAATTTCTTATGATTTAGATGATAAAATTGATGTCGCTGTTAAGGAAAATGGAACACCTAAGCATTATAATATAGCAGAATTTATTATTAATGGTATAAAATTCAAAGTTTATGCTCAAATTGGTAAAGACTTTGGTTCAGCTTTACAACCATCAAAACCTTTTATTACAGTAGCAAACGGAAATATTTAATATAGGAGTAACTTATGTTATCTAAAATTGAATATTCTAAACCATATAAATTACAATTATTAAAATTATATGGATCAACAGTTTATAAATGCTTTGTTATAGGTGAAACGAATATTAATAATGTAGCTAATAATCAAGATGATTATAATATCTATGATACATTTTTTGCTCCATTTGGATATGGTTTAGGTTCATATTATTCTGCAATATTACCTACAACAAAAATTTATATTTGTAATATAATAGAAAGTTTTGATCCATTGACAGTTAAACGTGATGAAAAAATATTTATACCTTCATCATTAATTGATATGGATAATTCTTATGAATATGTAGAATGTTCAAATATAAATTTTACTATATATCCTGTAATAAAAAAATTTAATTCTGTTGATGAACAAACTAAGTATATAAATGAACTTGTTATAAAAATGAAAAAGAAACTTGGTGAACTTGTTGATTTTAGTATTTTAACTAATGAAATTGAAAATTTTGTTACACCAATATATATTACAAAAGAAGAAATAGACGATATAGAAAAGCGAAGATCCGAGATGTTTAATGAGCATATTCAAAGACAACAGAATACTATTAGATATAGAAATGAACAAGAAGAAACATATAATAGAGCATTATATGAACTTAAAGCGGAAAAAGAAAAATATCAAATAAAAAATGAAGAATTAACAAATACAAAAAATAGATTAGAAATAGCTATAAAAGAATATGAAAGACTTACAAAAGACGAATTAGAAAGAACTTAACTATTAAAAAGTAGGGGTAATTATACCCCTACTTATATTTTTTTATAAAAGTTCGTGAATATAAACATATACGTAATTAAGGAGTTAATTATATGCAGAGTGATGTATGTAATGATGAAGATGTTAGAAAAATCCTTGGGGATGAAGAGAAAGAAAATAATAATTCGAATAATTGCTGTCACGAAACGGTAGAAAAGCCTAAAGAGAAATCTCCAACAGTACTTGATGTTCCTATTCCCGAAACAGAAAAAGATGCTTCTGTAGAAGAAGTTGATAATAACGAAATCGAACTTAAACCAAATCTTAGTCCAGATTCAGAGCAAATTGTTAAAGTAAATGAAGAACGTAAAGAATATTTGCTTAAACGTGCTAAAGAATCTAATATCGATTTCGATAAAATTAAATTAAGTGATGATGGTCACACTCCACTTATTACTGATGAAATGGTTGATGTGTTTGTATCATATGCCGATAATCTCTTTGATAGAGACTTTATAATGGTATATATCGATCAAGCAAAATCAATTATTTCTCAATATATCGAATATGAAGATCTTGTTAAGCAAGGACTTACCGATGAAGATGATCTTGAATATTATGATAATCTTGGTAAGAGCTATGAAGAAAGCCGTCTTATTCTTGCTATGATTCAAAATGAATATAATAAGATCGTTAAAGAATTCAAAGAAAATAAGATTTTTGAAAATCAATCTAAAGCACTTACTATTAGTTTGCTTAGAGATTTCTTTATTGAAAAGTTTAGATTAACTGATTCACTTTATTCAGTTGGTAAATTAGTTGATATTAAGACTGTAGATAAAACTAAACAATTGGATGATGATATTCGTAAAAAATTATTTGTATCGCCTATTTTTAAAGAATATGTATATAGAATGTATGTAAATTCTGATGTTGATGCAAAATGGTGTTTATTCGGAAAAGAATTCTTGGATAAATATCTTTCTATATTTATTTTTGGTATCAATACATATATTAAATATAGTGGAGCAACTGAAAATATCGATCTTAAAGATATAATCTATAAAGATTTCAATAATTTTAATTTTGTTAAAGCTGTTTTGATGTTAATGCTGATAGTTAATAATGATCCATTTGCAGAAACAAATAAAGCGGAAAATTATGAAAAAACTATAGAAACTTTGAAATCTAAACTTGATCCTAATGGATATTATACTTCTAAAGAAGATAATATCTTCAAGAGGCTTTATGTTAAATTTACGGAACTCTTAGAGTCACTTTCTCAAATGAAGAATGTATATGCTATTAATAAAGCTCTTAGAGAGTCATTAGTTGAAGATAAACTTTATAGAACAGTTAATTTGAGTATTGATTTACCATATAAAGATTTCATTACCGAATTTGCAACAAAAATTCCTGATATCAATGGTACAAGTATTATACAGTGGGGAAAATATTATTCATTCTTGAAAAAATACGAATTGTATTATTCAAGTGTACTTTTAATGGAAACGTTTACTACTGATGGATATGAACCTACTGAACAAACAAGAGGAAAAGCTATTGAATTCATAATGTCTTATGTTGTAGAACTTATGAATTTGATTTATGGCAATTTCTTGTCTGATATAGATGGTTTTATTACTGAAAATGTGTATTCTAAAGAAATGCGTCAGCCAATGTTTGCTATGATTTCGAACAATATTCTTCTTCAACATGAACTTGGATTTAAGAGTGATCTTGAACCAGAGAAAAATGATCGTGGTGATGAATTGTATAAGCTTGCTGAAACAACATTTGGTGATTCGTATAAATTCATTATTGTTGATAAAGAAAAAGATTTCCTTCTTAAAGATGTAAATTTAACTGATACAAGAGAAAATTATTATAATGTAATTGATCTTATGTTTAAGTTTATCGAATTAGGAATAAAAAATGTTTCTGATGGATCTTATGATAATTCTAAATCAATAGTTAATGGTAAGAAAAATAGAAAATAATTTTCATTTATATATTATATTAATAGATAGGGTTCTCTCTATCGGAAAGAAATAAGGAGGCCAATTATGGCAGAAGAAAAGCAGAACAATGGAAACGGAGGGGAAACCGTTGTTAAAAGATCACCAAAAAATCCCTTTGTAAAGTTTGATGGACGTCAGGCGAAAGAGATTGTAATTGATAGCAAATCAGAATTTGCGTCAATTACACTCTACAAAGAGATTAAGTTCGTGTATCAGCTGAATGTCGATGTTGATACTATTGATGTTCCCGCATTGAAAGCAAATTATTTGAAGAGCATCAATAAAATTTTCAAACTTCTTAAGATCGATGATCTTAAGATTTATGAAAATAACAACGAACCGGTGATTGGAAAGAATGCGATTGCATTCGTTGCTTTCATCCCGTACAATCTGAGCATGGAGTTGATTTTAAAGAAGCTCTACGAGACGGTTAAGTTCCTCAATACGTCAGATGATGTTATCTACAAGATGAGGAATAACAATAAAAACATTGGTTTGATATCGATTTATAAAAATATTCAAGCTAATGATGATATTTTTATTAAGGGATTTGTGGCAATTAGTCACGAAAACCAAAATGAATATCAGGATGAAAGAAATTTCCTTAGGGCTGGAACATTCCTTAGGGATGATCTTGGATTCAATAATAAAGATATCATTCCGTTCAATTATAGGATGATCTTCAATAAGATTTCGTTGTATAATAACAACGATAAGAAAGTGTTTACATATACTATTCCTTTCAAGCGTTCTTTCAAAGTAATTTTCTATCAGCTTGAAGGATCTTCCGAGTCAAAGAAATTTTCTATGATTAGGAATGACGTTGTAGTAACACTTCAGTTGAAAGACGTCGAGGGCGATGATGGACGCACCAAAAAGATTTCTACTGGTGCATTTGTCAACAACAATCAGACTATCAAAGAAATCAATACTTTCTCAGAAATCTTCGAGGGTGAAGATAAATGGCTTTTGGATGATATTAAGTTTGACATTAATTCTATCGAAGCAAATAACTTCAGAGACGAAATTAAAAGCATTGATGAAGTTATTATTGATAGTATTGATGTTCAGATTGATGAATCATCAGAAGAAGAGCCAGTAGATGAAGTTCCGCCAGAAGTTGTAGAAACGCCTGAGGAAAAGAAGCCTGCTGACAAACCCAAGAAGGACAAGAAAACAAAAAAGAAAGCTTCTTCTGAAGCTACAGAAACAATCCCTCCAACAGTAAATTCTGAAATCAAAATTGAAGAAATTGAAGTCTTTAATGATGTAGGTTCTTTGGCTGACGATGAAGTCGAAATTGAAGAAACCAAAATCTTTGATGATGTAGATTCTTTGGTTGATGACAAAGAAACTGTAGTAAAAGAAGAATAACTTTTTGACCGAGGAGATTTATCTCCTCGGTTTTTTTTATTTTTTATTTAAATATATATTTTTAAAATGACTACAACGAAATTATATAAAGGAGTTTAATAATGCTTAATGCTCATGTTGATGAATTGATGTCTGATCTTTATAAGAACACTTTGGTAATTGATTTGGAAACTATTTTTGATGTATTTACTAGTAAACATGATTATGATGTATTTTGTGATTACGTATCTAATTTTATAATGGATGATTATAATAGAGCTTTTAATAAAGTTACTATTTGTGATGAAAAGAAAAATGAGATTAAAATAACTTTATTTCAATTTCTTATTAATCTTTATATACTTTCATTTAACTTTATGTATAAAGTACCTATAGAACGTTCTTGGTTAATAGATATTGATAAAAAGTTTTTTCAAAATTATACATCAATAATTGAAAATTATGCTCAAAATAAAATATATCCTATTATTAAGAAAAAGAGACTTAATTCTGAATTTGTATTCTCGTGGTTTCTTAGTGATCTTACGGAAAGATTAACTAAATTAACCGAATTATTAGCTCCAATTAGTGCTCCAACATTGAATCTTTTTGGTATATCAGAATTTTGTGATAGAGATTCTAGATTTAAAAATCTTCTTGATACAACCATTGATGATACTAAAACTTTTGCTACTATAGAACGTGAACTTGTTGAAGATGGTAAAAGACTTAAATCTATTATTCTAGAAGATGGTAAATCGTGTCTTGTTCCATTTATAGAAGCAGGTTGTTTAAATGATCAACAGTTACAACAGATGTTTGTTGCTGTAGGTCCTCGAATGAGTTCATCTAATATAGTTATGAACCATATTATGAGACGTTCTTATCTTAATGGATTACAAAATGTAGGAGATCTTATTGCTGAATCAGAAATTGCAGCAAAAGCTCTTATTTGGAAAAAGAAGTATGTATCTGTAACTGGATATATGTCTAGGGAAATAAATCTTGCAAGTATGAACCTGTCTATCGATTATTCGATGAATGATTGTGGTACGGAGCATTATGTTAATTATGAAGTAAAAGATAAGAATTATCTTAATTTAGTAGTTTCTAAAAATTATATTCTTCCTAATGGAAAACTTGAAGAAATTAAACCTACAGATACTCATCTTATAGGTCAAACTATAAAATTAAGAAGTATTGTGTGTTGCGCACATCCAAACAGGCATAAAGTATGTAAAGCTTGTTATGGTAATCCAAAAGAATTTAAATCTGATTATAATATTGGAGGAGCTCCAAGTACAGAAATAGTAAACCCATTATCTAACTTAGTTATGTCAGTCAAGCATCATACCGGTACAAAAACTAAAGAATTCGATAATGAAGAACTTCTTAAACTCTTTACATGTGAAGATTCTAAATTAGTATTAAAACATTTAAAAGATGCAGATAAAATATCTATTCTGTTTAATAAAGAATATGTAGAAGATATAATCGAACGTTTGGAAAATAATTCCGATTCTTATGATATAGACGATGATCTCGATAATGATGTGGATGAAGATGGAGAAGGTGTAGGATCAAATTCTGTAGTTTCATCTATGTTAACAGATATGACTATAGTTATTAAGAAATATGATGAATTTACAAATGAAGAAACCGAAAGTACTTATGATGTAGTTCTTGATGGACTGTTTTTAACGCTTTCATCCGAAATGATGAATTTGAAAAATATAAAGAAAATAGAACTTCCGTTGGATTCAGATGTAGCTATTTTACATTTGGAAGATATAAAACCTGGTACAACAGTTTTTGATATTAAATATATTACTGCTGAAACTTCTAGATATGTAAAAGAATTGAAGAATATTATCGAAAGATCTAAACCTATGTGGTACACTAATCTTGATGATCCTATTAATGAATTTGCAGATCTTATATTCCGTGTAGGTTTGAAAAATAAAGAATTAGTATATATAGAGCCGTTTATTCATGCATTAACAAGAGATCCATATAATATAATGAAACGACCTAACTTTAGTAAGAAAAATGTAGAATTATGTGTTATAAATCTTAGAACTGCTATATTAAAAGGCGATCTGTATTCATCATTAATATTCCAAGAATTAACAAAAGTATTTAAAGATGTTGATTCATTCTATAAAGATCCTTCTATTGGTGATGGAATACATGATTCAACATTCAATACTTCATTAAAGCATGATTTTAGATATATGAAACGAGCATTAAAGAAATCTGGAATTATTTGATTTCTGTTCAAAACAAATTTTCAATTATACATTATATTAATGATAATCAGTTGAAGGAAACGGAAACTAAGAATTATCGAACAAGTCTTTGGTAAATTCCAGAAATGGAATAACCCCCAACTAATTTACACTTAGGTATATTATTAGAAATGGGTAAAGGGATATCAAAGTTTTCCTATCTCAGTGTTGGGAGTAGGGAATAAAACTTAGAAGAAGTCCGAGAGTCCGAGAGGATGAGAGTTCAACACTTCCAAATAAGCATTTGTAATATCTGACGCTTAGGATTTATAAGTGCGAAAGTTGGGCAGTGTCCATTAATGTAATTCCACCGTTAATGGGTAGCATTATATAGAAGCTGTAACCCAATGCCTATAAAAGGCATAATGGGGAAGGTGAAGTTATACTATGTGGAAAAAAGACAATATGAGTACTGAGTAGATCTTTCCGAAAGGTTGAGTCTTTATAGAACGTAGAGCGCGTTCTTTTTTTTATTTAAATAATAAAAATAAACTGGGATATTATCCCAGTTTATTAATTATATCTTTAAACACTTTGCTACTTCTTATTGTCACCATGATTTTTTGATTATATATTATATTAATGAGTACGTTGTACTTATTATTAATATTAAACAAAAGAGGGATAATAGGAGAAATAAAACCCCACTACAGAGAAGTAGTCTACCTAAAAAGGAGATAATAACACAAGGAGAATTAGTATGAATAAGTATATCAAATGGACAGAAAAGGATAATGTAGATAACAATGGATGTGCTCATGTTATCACCAATGATGGAAACATCTATTGGAATATATTAACTGGAAAGGTGAATGAAAACACCGCGATAGCTTTCTTATATTCTGATATTTTCAGAGAAGAATATAAGAAAGCTATAGAAGAAATAAAAAACGAAAATCGACCTTTCATCATTGAATATATGAATGAAGATCAATATGCTAAAGTTAATTTAAAAATATTGGATGAAAATAAAAATGTAGTAGAAGAAAGATTGATCTTTATGTCAAGAGATGATTATATTCTAACAAAATGGTCGATGAAAATCACTGATATATTTGAAATGGTTTTAAATTACTCCAAAGAAATGGAGAAAAACAATTCAAAAAATTTCAAAAAGATGGCAATAGAAACTTCACAAAAATTCAAGTTTGAGGATGTACCAACCGATCTAATTGAAAATTATAAAAACAATATAGAAGCGATGAATCCTCAAGATAATAATATTGATGATTTAATTTAAATTATATAGAAATTGGTACATGTATGTGTACCAATTTCTTTTTTTTTTATAAAGATGGGTATTCTTCAAATAAACTTATTTTGCAATCATTTGGTCTAGGAAGATTACTATATTTTACAAACATATCGTATAATTCTTCAGTCATACCATTATGTCTATCTGGACCAATTATAGAAATTTTCTTTATATTATTATCTAATATATATTCGTAAGTATCTGTTATAGATGGTGTAATAACAGAATTATACATATTTGTTTTTAATATTTCATTGAATGAAGTACCATCAGAACCATAATAAAAGAAAAGCTTTTCTTCTGTATAATTTTTAAAAAATATTTTTTTAAGATCTTTCTTTAATTCTTCTGCATTAGTAAATTTATAAGGAAAATAAAATCCCAATCTATCAAAATAGGTATCAATCCTAATAAGAGCAGAAAATAATTCTGTTTTTAACGACATAGTCATTATTTCCCAATAAAATTTCTTTTTCATCTCAACAACTTGTTCTGGAGTTAAAACTTTTTCAAATATTTTTTGTGCATATTTAATGCCATAACTATATTCATTAGGTCTGTATAAAAAATGTTCAAGATCTACTTTAGCATTAGTCTCTATAGTTTTATTTATAAATT